>Ga0172372_10013294_pt1 | contig 10216 bp, 11 predicted proteins | sample LakKiv5m_2_FD_114544 | JGI IMG/M metagenome (GOLD analysis project Ga0172372, IMG submission 114544) | Freshwater microbial communities from Kabuno Bay, South-Kivu, Congo - kab_092012_9.5m | ecosystem: Environmental > Aquatic > Freshwater > Lake | place: Democratic Republic of the Congo... | reverse complement strand
GCGGCGACCACCACGCTCGCCATCGCCACGGCACGCGTGTGCCGAGTCAGGAACGTGGCAAGCCGATCCGTGGCTCGCCTGCGGCGGCCTCCGGCGTTCATCCGTCCGCCACGGCTTGCCAGCAGTCGGCCTGGCGAAGGTCAAGAGCCCGCCCGTCCGCCACCACCGCCACGGCACGGCCGTGGGCCTTCCAGCCGGCGAACGGACAGTTGCGGCTGCGGCTCCGGAACGCGTCGGGGTCCACGGTCCAGGCCGCGTGCGGATCGATCACCGTCACGTCGGCGGGGCCGCCCTCGAACAGGCGACCCATGCCGCGGTCCAAGGTGCCCAGCAGACGGGCCGGACCCACCGTCATGCGGTCGATCACCGCTGGCCAGTCCATCAGACCGCTCCGAACCAGCGCCAGCCCGTACATGCCCACGGCGCTCTCCAGCCCGATGCATCCGAAGGGCGCGCTCTCGAAGTCCCGGCCCTTTTCGCTGGCGGTGTGCGGTGCATGGTCGGTGGCCAGCACCGCGATGGTGCCGTCCGCCACGGCCGCGCGGAGCGCCTGCTGGTCCGCGGCGGTGCGGATGGGTGGATTCACCTTGGCCACGGTGTTCCATCCCTCGCATGCGGCTTCGGTCAGCAGCAGATGGTGGGGACTGGCCTCACCGCTCACGCGTTGCCCCGACCGCTGGGCCCGGCTCAGGATCTCCACGCTTCCACCGCTGGAGAGGTGCTGGGCGTGGTAGCGGGCGCCTGCCTGGGCGTTCAGGCGCACGTCGCGCTCGAACATGAGTTCCTCGGCCACCGCGGGCCACCCACGCAGGCCGTGACGGGCGGCCACCACCCCGTCATGCATCACGGCGCCCTCGGTCAGCGTGGGCTCCTGGCAGTGCTGCAGGAACGGGCGGTCGATGCTGGCGCAGGTGGCCAGCACCCGGTGCATCACCGCCGGGCTGGCGATGCCATCGCCATCGTCGCTGAAGGCCACGGCACCGGCACGGGCCATGGCTCCCATCGGCGCCAACCGCTCGCCGGCTCGCCCCACGGTGGCCGCGCCCACCACCAGCACGCGGGCCATGCCCGCCTCGGCGGCCTTCAGCCGGACGAAGTCCACCAGGCTGGGCAGGTCCAACGCGGGCTGGGTGTTGGGCATGCAGGCCACGGTGGTGAAGCCGCCGGCGATGGCCGACTCGGCGCCGGAACGGATGGTCTCCTTGCGTTCGCCGCCAGGCTCGCGAAGGTGCACGTGTGGATCGATCAGGCCCGGGCACACCAGGCATCCATCCGCGTCGATCACGCGGACGCCGGTGGCAGGCAGCGGATCGCCGCTGATGCGTTCCACGCGCCCCTCGCGAATCAGCACGTCGCCGCGCATGTCCAGGCCGCGCACGGGATCCAGCACTCGGCCGCCGCGGACCAGGATGGGAGGAGGAGAGGCCACGGCGCGGATGGTATCGGCCAAAAACACGGCGACCCGCCGCGGGGGCGGGTCACCGGTTCGATTCGTGTGGCGAAAGGGCGATCAGCCCTTGGTGAAGGGGCAGGCGCTCGCGCAGCTGCTCTTCTTCTCGCTCACGGCGCCGGCCGAGGTGGCCTTGGTGCCGCAGTCGGACTTGGTCTCGCAGCCACTCTTGGTGCTGCAGTCCTTCTTCTCGCTCACGGCGCCGGCCGAGGTGCTGGCCTTGCTGTCGCAGCTCTTGGAGCAGTCCTTGCTGCAATCCTTCTTCTCGCTGACGGCGCCGGCCGAGGTGGCCTTGTCCTTGCAGCAGCCGCTCTTGGTCTCACTGACCGCGCCGGCGCTGGTCTTGGCCTTGCCGTCGCCGGCCTTGTTGCTGTCGTTGCAGGCCGCCAAACCGAGAACCAGGCCAGCAGCTGCGATGATCGCGAAACGCTTCATGTGTGGTGACTCCTGAAGTGAGCTGCGGGTTCGATTCGAGCCGGCGGCAGCCTTCGCCGACTTCCCACAGTGTACTCCGGTCCGGCGGATCCGGATGCGGAATGTTTCCCTAAAGTGCACAGGTTATGGCACACGACCCATCCCAGCCCGACGTGCCGGCGGCACCCGAAGGCGGCTCCGGGACCCGGGAGCGGCTCCTGGCCAAGGCCAGGGACCTGCCCCGGGCGCCGGGGGTGTATCTGATGAAGGATGGCGCGGGCGTGGTGCTCTATGTGGGCAAGGCGGTCTCCCTGCCGGATCGGGTGGGCAGCTACTTCCTGCCCAGCACCGATCTGGGGCCCCGCAAGCAGCCCATGCTGACCTTGGTGGCGGACTTCGACGTGATTCCCTGCGAGGGGGAGTGGGAGGCGCTCCTGCTGGAGGCTCGGCTGGTCAAGGACCTCAAGCCTCGCTTCAACGCGAGCCTGCGCGACGACAAGACGTTCCCCTATCTGGCGGTCACCGTCCGCGACGAGTTTCCGGGGGTCTACATCACGCGCGATCCAGCCCACGAACGCTTCCGCGGAGCCAGGCTCTACGGACCCTTCACCAGCGGCTCCAGCCTTCGTCAGGCGGTGCAGCTGCTGCAGCGGGTGTTCCAGTACCGGACCTGCGAACTGGACATCCGTTCGGAGGACCCGGCCAACCGCAGCTTCCGTCCGTGCCTGCTGTTCAAGATCGATCAGTGCACCGCCCCGTGCGCCAACCGGATCTCCGCGGACCGCTACCGCCAGGACATCGATCGCTTCTGTCGTTTCCTGGAGAGCCAGCGCCGCACCATGCTCCGGGAGATGCGGCAGGAGATGGAGCAGGCTTCGGCGGAACGGCGATACGAGGCGGCCGCCGTGCTGCGCGATCAGATCCACGCCATCGAGAAGCTGGACGAGCGGGAGCGGCGCGGCTTCGAGGGCATCTACGACTGGCAGCCCGAGGTGACCATCTCGGCCCAGGATCCCCGGGCCGGATGCCGAAGCCTGCAACGCGTGCTCGGCATGGAGCGGGAGGTGCGCGTGGTGGAGGCCGTGGACATCGCGCACCTTGGTGGCGGGGAGACCGTGGGAAGCCTGGTCTGCTTTGTGGATGGCCGGCCGTTCCGGGATCGCTACCGCCGCTTCCGCATCCGCTCGGCGGGAAACGACGACTTCGCCGCGATCCGGGAGGTGGTGGGGCGGAGGTTCCGAAGTCCCGACCCCGACGGCCTGCCGGACGTGCTGCTCATCGACGGTGGCGTGGGCCAGCTTGGTGCCGCGATCGAGGCGCTTGGGGACTCCGGATCGAGACCCCTCGCGGTCCTCTCGCTCTCCAAGAAGGAGGAGCTGATCCACCTTCCCGAAGATCCCGAGCCGCTGCGCCTGAGCCGCAATCATGCGGGCCTGCAGTTGTGCCAGGCGATCCGCGACGAGGCCCACCGATTCGCCCAGCACTACCACCACCTGCTTCGTCGGAAGCGATTCCTGAAGGAGGGCGGGGGCAGGGAACGCGGCCCGGAGGCCACGCCGGACGGTGACGTTCGCTAGGCTTGGCCTTTCCCGGAATTCGTGCCGTGAACCATCGTCGAAAGAAGCGGGCCCGACATCACGAGAGCGCCGAGCGCGAGCACGGCGGCGGGTCAGGCGTCCGCATCGATCATCCGCTGGTCCCGAAGGGCGACCCGGAGATGCTGCGGACCTCGGGGGAGATCGAGGCCTTCGCCGAGCATGCCCTGAGGGCGGGCATGCTGGCCTTTGACACGGAGTTCATCGGCGAGGAGACCTTTCGGCCCCGCATCTGCCTGGTGCAGGTGGCCACCCCGGAGCGTGTGGCCCTGATCGATCCCATCGAGGGCGCCGATCCCGCGCCGATCTACCGGCTTGTGGCGGATCCCGCGGTGCTCACGCTGGTGCATGCGGGGGAGCAGGACATCGCCGCCGCGCGGGACGCGATGGGCGCCGGCACGGTGCACAACGTGGTCGACACCCAGATTGCGGTCAGCCTGCTGGGTCTTCCTTGGCCGACCAGTCTGGGGAACGCGCTCGAGTCCTACACCGGCCTGCGATTGGGCAAGGCCCATACCTTCACGGAGTGGGACCGCCGGCCGCTCACGCCCTCGCAACTGGTCTATGCGGCCGATGACGTGCGCTACCTGCCCATGGCGTGGGAGTCGGTGCGAGAGCAGTTGGTCTCCAAGGGACGCCTGGAGTGGGCGCTGCAGGAGAGCGCCTTGCAGCTGGCCGGCGAGGCCGCGTTCGATCCCGAGCGGCAGATGCGGCGCGCCAGCCGCGGAGAGCCGCTGCGTCCCGCGGCCACCACGCTGCTCCGCGAACTGGTGCTGCTTCGTCGGGAGATCGCCCAGGAGATGGACCAGCCGCAGCGGGTGGTGATCCCGGACACCGCGCTCATGGAGCTGGTCCGCCGGAAGCCCGATCGCGAGGACGCCGTTCGCGAAGTCCGCTTTCTGCCCAAGCACGTGGCCGCGCGGCATGGGGAGCGCCTTGCCGCCTGCGTGCGGGCCGCCCGTGATCTTCCGCCAACTCGGGACGAGTTCGCGTCCCTTCTTGAGGATCCCCGTGTTCGGGCCCGCATCGACGCCATGTGGCTGGCGCTGCAGGCCCGCTGCCTGGCCGAGGAGCTCGCCCCCAACCTGCTCTGCAGCCGGAGCGAGTTCTCGGAGTGGTGCGCGCGGTGCATGGTGGCGGAGCGCCGCCGTCGCCGCGGCGATGCCGAGGAGGTCATGCCCTCGCTGTTTCCGCCCGAGGACTGGCGCTCGCGAGCGGCGGGCACGTGGCTGGAGTCGTTCGTGCGCGGTCAGGGCGAACTCAGACTTGGGTGGGACCCCGAGCACGGACGGCTTCGTTCGATCGGGTGACGCGTGGTCCGGCGGATATGCTTTCGGTCATGCACGATTTCACGGCCTCCGGACTTTCGCGGCGCGACTCGTTGGCGGCTCTCGCCGGACTGGTGATCACCCCGGGGGCCCTTGGGCAGGCGGCGCCGGTCGGCCGGCCGGCGTCCGGTGCGGCCGCCGGGGCACAGTCGGCCGCCCCGGCCGCCCTGCTGGCCTGCTGGGCCGAGGCGTTCGGCGCCGCCGATCGGATTCGGCTGCGCGTGGATGCGGCTGGCCGCGTCGGCATCGGCGTGGATGGCCGAACGGGTGAGGGTTTCGAGCTGGTCCGGGCGTTCCTGGCCGCGGGAGCCATCGCCGAGGCATTGGCCATGGTGGCCGGGGTGGCGTGCGTGCCCCATGCCTTCCGCTGGGCGGATCCGGCCGCCTGGCCGGAGGTCTGCACCTTCACGATGTCGGCCGGAGGCTCGCTCCGGTCGCCCACGCGGCTGCAGTTGGAGCTGGCCGCCGCGATCTCGGGGCGCGTGCAGTCGCACGTTCCGTTCCGCCCGGACCGGCCGGCGTCCGATGCCGCGGTGCGGGGCGTGGGCGCCAACATGAGCAGCGATCGGGTCAAGTCGTGGATCGTGGAGGCCGATGACCGGGCGGGGTTCCATGCGGCGATGCGGGTCCTGGCGTCCGTGCCGGAACTTGCCGCCACGATCGGTCCTTCGGCGTATTGGCAGGAGGGAATCGTGCCGGTGGTGTGGGGACTGTCCCGGACCGCCAATCCCAACATGCTGGCCTTCGTGGGGCAGCGGATCGAGGCGGCCTCGCTCTACGCGTTCCAGTCGGGTGCGTCGCTGGACCCGACCCTGCTCCCGCCCGAGATCTGCGAACGCGCCGCGGCTGCGGACCAGGAGGTCGCCCGGGCGCTGGCCACCATCGCGCGGCTGGGCCGATGCGAGGCGACCGAGCCAGTGGTGGTGGCTCGCGTCGGCGTTCCGTTGGAGGCCCGTCCACGTACGGCGCCGCCCTTCCAGTCCATGCTGGGCGGTCTGGCCGTGGACGCGACGGACCCGGGGGCCGCCCCATGAGCCGCGACCAGCCCCGCATCTACAGCGGCGACGGCGATCGTCTGGTCGAGGCGCCCGGACACGGCCCGCGTGTGACCATGGTGCCCAGCGGCGACCCGCGGACCGTGGCGGGCGGCCGTTCGATCCGGCTGCAGTGGGGGCAGCACCTGCTCAACGACCTGGTCGAGGGCCGCTACCGCACCGTGATCTGCGGGATCAACGAGAGCGACAACAGCCATGGCGTGCTCGGCGAGTTGCTCAAGCTGATCCCCACCAGCCAGTGGACGCTCTCCAGCGCCACGAGCTTTGCGCGGATGTTCCGGGGTGCCGTGAGCATGCACGCCAAGGACGACCGGGAACCGTACGTGCTCAAGTTCGACCTGGACCGGCTGCTCATTCTGGCCCTGCTGCGGCCGGCGGACCGGGATCACTTCACGCTCGAGGACCTCTTCCGTGGTTTCCGCACGGTCAGCCGGATGCTCGAGGGTCGGCGCGAGCGCCATCCCGTCTGCAGCGTCTCGTTCCTGGGGGCCAAGTCCAACCGGCTGCTGGATCATCAGGGACGCGAGCCCAGTCTGGAGGCCGTGCTGCAGGCCATGCATCAGGCGGGATTCGCGGGCGACGTGTATCCGCCCGTGTCGCTGTGGGACGTGCCGGGCACGGCGGTGTTCGCCACCTATCCGTTCCCGGAAGGCCTGCAGCGCATGCGCGAAGGCAGCAGCTGAGCGCGTCTCAGTCGCCCACGCGAAGGTCCACGAACCGCCGGCGCCGGATCCGCTCGTTGCCCAGTTGCCCGCATGCCGCCATGGCGGTGCGGCCCTTGGTGCCACGCCGCTTGCAGAACTGGCCGTTGGCGATGGCGCGCTCCACGAATGCCTGCGTCTCCGCGTCGGTCGGCGCCCGCCACGGGCTGTCGCGGCGCGGGTTGTAGGGGATCACGTTCAGCGAGCACCGGATGCCACGCAGGCGTCGGCAGACCTCGTCGCAGTGCTCCGGGGCGTCGTTCACCCCCGGGATGAGCACGTACTCCATGCAGAAGGCGGCGCAGGTCCGGAGCGGCCACGATCGCATCGCCTCCAGGACGCGTTCGATCGGCTCGGCCCGGTTGATCGGCATGATGCGCGAGCGGATCTCGTCGTTGGGCGCGTTCAGGCTGAAGGCCAGGTTCAGCTTTCGGAATCCTGGCTGCCCCGCAAACGCCGCCAGCTCGCGGATGCCCTCGCTGCGGCCCACGGTGCTCACGGTGATGTTGGCGGCTGGCACGGCAGGTCCGCGATGATCCGTGAGCACGCGGACGGCCTGCAGCACCGCGGGCAGGTTGTCGGTGGGCTCGCCCATGCCCATGAACACGATGTTCTTGATGGGGAACCCCTCGCCACCGTCCGGCTCGTTGGGCACGCGGTGGCGGGCCGCGAACCACTGGCCCACGATCTCGGCCGCGGTCAACTGCCGCATCAGGCCCATCTGGGCCGTCTCGCAGAAGGTGCAACCCATGGCGCATCCCACCTGGCTGCTCACGCACAGCGTGCGGGTCAGGCCCGTGCGGCGGGGCATGGGGATCACCACGCTCTCGGTCTCCAGCCCGTCCGGGAGCTTCAGCGTGAACTTCACCGTCTGGTCGTCCCGGTGGACCTTGCCGATCGCCGCAAGTCCCGGACGCATCCACATCGCCACGCTCCTGCCCTGATGGAAGTCGCGATAGGCCTTGGCGGCGTCGGCCTCGCGCACACCCAGCCCGGAGGCCTGCGAGATCGCCTCGCGACACGTCAGGAAAAGCGGATCCACGCATGGAGCCTATCGCGATGCCGCCGAATTCCGGAGATGCCAATCGGGAATTGGCGGCACGCTGCCTTCGATCCCTACCATCCGAACCCGTCATGCACCTCAAGCGAAGCGATCACGATCACGGTCCTCCCATCGTCCCGGTCACCTTCCACCTGGAGGATCCCGAGGGCCTCACCGGCACGGAACAGAGGGACTGGCAACTGATGGGAGGCGAGGGCGAGAGCCTGCTCGAGCTGGCCATGGATCACGGCATCAACATCGAGCACGCCTGCGGCGGAGTCTGCGCCTGCAGCACCTGCCACGTCTACGTGGAGCAGGGCATGGATCAGCTCTCCGAGAGCACAGAGGCCGAGGAGGACCGCGTGGAGGAGGCGCCGGCCATCCAGCGCAACAGCCGTCTGGCCTGCCAGTGCGAGATCCGTGGCAAGGGACCGATCTTGGTGCGGGTGCCCGCCTGGAACCGCAACGCCGTGAAGGAGATTCCGCACTGACGGAACGGGTCATGGCGCGGGAGATCACCATGCACTGGCTTGACGTGGAACGGCTGGGCGAGGCCCTGGTGGAGGCTCACCCGGATCTGGACCCTGTCAGCGTGGCGTTTCCGCGACTGAAGTCGCTGGTGCAGGCGTTGCCCGGCTTCGCGGAGCAGCCAGGCCACCCGTGCAACGAGCGCATTCTGGAGGCGATCCAGCAGGCGTGGATCGACGAGCGGGACTGAGCACCCGGGCGCGGGTCGTCCGGCGGATGGTCAGTCCATGATGGCCACGATCAGGAACCGCCTCTCGCCACGCGGCAGTTCCACCCGCACCGTCTCGTTCAGGCGAGCCCGCATCAGCGCGGTGCCCATGGGGCTGGTCACGGTCACCTCGAGCACGTCGTCATCGGTGTCGTCGCCCATCTGGCCCACCAGACGGAACACCTCCTCGCGCCCGTTGGCCACGTCGCGCACCCGGACCGTGGCGCCCAGGAACACCATGTCGGTGGGCACCTCCACCTCGCCCGCCACCTGCACCCGTGCCAGCTTGGCCTCCAGTTCGCGGATCTTGGCCTCGTTCATCGCCTGATCCTCGCGGGCGGCGTGGTAGTCGGCGTTCTCCTTCAGGTCGCCTTGGGCCCGGGCCTCGGCGATGCGTTGGGCGATCACCGGCCGGAACTGGATGCATTCGGCCAGCTGCTGCTCCAGCCTCTCCTTGTCGGCCTGCGAGATGATCTCCATGGCCGCCGCAATCTAGCCGTGGGGATGCGGGGCGGCAACCACGCGGTCCATCCGACGGTTCCAACGCCATGCCGCCAGCATCGCGATCACGCCCGATGCGCCCACGGCGATCGCTCCCGACCACGGGTCCCTCAGGGTCAGGGTGCCGCTCTCCGATCCCAGTCCGAGCACCGCCAGCACGGGACCCTGCAGCCAGATCGGCGGCTCCGCAAGCCCCAGGCTGGCGGCCGCCACGCCCAGCGGCAGGCCCAGCAGGCAGATGAGCAGGCACGCGGCCATCGCGGTTGCGCGGGCGCGGCCGTCGTTCGATCTTGAGGCGGCGGCCGTGATCGCCCCGACCACCGTGGCCCATCCGAACAGCAGGGCGTCCATCAGGGCCAGCCGTTCCGGTGGCCAGGGCGTGGCAAGTCGAAGCGGCCACAGCACCACCTGCGTGAGATACGCCAGCGTGATCAGGTCCACCAGCACCCGCATGATGGGCCAGCGCTCGCGAGGGCCGCTCAGTCGAAGCAGGGGCCATCCCGCGCAGAGTCCCACGGCCAGGCTCGCCGCCATCAGTCGCACCCCCGGCGCCAGGCTGGCCAGCGACGACGCCACCGGCGGGCGAAGCCCGATGCAGATCGCCCACGAGGCGAAGATCCAGATGCAGGCCATGAGCACAAGGCCTCGAGGAGGACTCACGGACCGCAGGCTACCTATCGCACGCCCACGTAGTCGCTGCGCAGGTCAAGTTGCTCCTCGCAGAGAGCATCGATCCGGCCGTAATCCCGGTGCAGCCGGTCCAGGTACTCCAGCTTCTGGCGTGCCGGCACCTCCGAGCCGCCCTCGCGTCCGGGTGCGCGTCCGCACAGGATGGTGCATCCGCGCAGAGTCCGGAGCCGCACGCAGCCATCCGTGGGCATCTCTGCCAGATCGATCCAGGCCACCTGCGGTCGCCACGGTCGCGTGTCCACCAGACGAGCCACGGCCAATGCCGCCTGCAGATCCTCGCCGGGCCACGTCGTGCCGTAGGTGTCGGGCCGAGGCTGCGCCGCCGACTCGATGCGGATCAGCTGCCTTGGCGTGGTGCCCGGGCGGTAGCAGCGTGGGAGCAGCCGCCCATGCAGGTCGATCAGGTGGTCGTAGCCACCCTCGCGCACCACCGCGAAGGGGGTGGTCCAGACCGCGTCCACCTCCACCTCGTCGCCGCCGGTGCGGCGGACCTGCCGGACCTCCTCAAACCATCCGCACTGGAGCAGGGCCTCCCGTGCCGCGGCAAGGTTGCCCTGCTGCAGCGCCGAGCCGCGCAACTGGTCGGCGACCAGTTCCGCCAGCGGCTCCAGCTCGGCGTCGCTCATCCAGACGGGCCGTTGGACAAAGCGAACCGTCACGGAGCGGCGCCCCTCCGATGCCAGGGCCGCATCGCGGAGCGCGGG
>Ga0172372_10013291_pt1 | contig 10217 bp, 9 predicted proteins | sample LakKiv5m_2_FD_114544 | JGI IMG/M metagenome (GOLD analysis project Ga0172372, IMG submission 114544) | Freshwater microbial communities from Kabuno Bay, South-Kivu, Congo - kab_092012_9.5m | ecosystem: Environmental > Aquatic > Freshwater > Lake | place: Democratic Republic of the Congo... | reverse complement strand
GACAAAAAGAAAAGGTGCTCTTTCCGCCCGGAAAATCCCGAAAACCACCCCCCCCCCCCCCATACTCGCAAACCCTCTTGATGCCCCGCTTTAGGAAAAGCTTGGGTCAAGTTTTGCGCCTGAATGGCCAAGGTGGCACCAAGGTCGATCAGTACTATTTCCGCTTGCGGCCAGGTTTTGTGAAAGAAAGCGCTAAGAATTCCAGGCCCATCACCAATAACCAGGATTTTGCGAGGCTCTTGAGGCAGCCACTGCTTGAGAAGTCTGAGGACGCATAACTGCCGGAAGGCATCCGGCCCAAAATAAAGCCCCATGCTTCGAACAATCTCCCGACCCCAAAAGATCGCTCGTGTCATCTCGGTTATGGGAAAATAGCAGCATGTTTTGCTGGCAATCTCCAGCCATGCGATTGCGCTTCCTAACCATGCTGGTCTTCGATCGCTTTCCCCAAATCCATAGCCGAGCAGCCGAGGCCTGCCGCTATCATCTATGGAAAGACGAAATTCTTTAGAGCAAGAACTCCAATGAGAGGACATCGCCTCGGAAGATCGCGCTGCCCCTCCAGAATAAAACTCATCGCAGAGCTTTTGTGCCAACGGATGAATCACTGCGGCTATATCGTCATGCAAGTAAATCCACCATCCACGGCAATTTCCGCCCCGGTGACAAAGCTGGCCTCGTCCGAAAGTAGCCACGACACTGCCCCAACCAACTCGCTGGGCTTTCCGTAACGTTTCATCGGGGTGTGCCCAAGAATTGCTTTTTCACGCGCCTTATCAATAAAGTGCTTCTTCGACCATTCCGTGGGGAAAAACCCCGGGCGGAGGGCGTTGACACGCACCCCCTTGTCTCCCCACTCCCGGGCCAGATTTTGTGTCAAATTTTTTACCCCCGCTTTGGCTACCGAATAGGCAAAGGCCTTGGAAAGTGGCGGACCTGAGGATGCGGAGGAAATGGTAATGATGGAGCCCTTACCCTGTCTAAGCATCTGTTCTCCAAAGACCTGGCAGCCCAACATCGTGCCGGTCAGCTGCACATCGAGAATCCGATTCCACTCCTTAACTGTTATTTTTAAAAAGGGAGTCGGCGCATTGGTTCCCGCCCCTAGCACCACTCCATCGAGTTTACCCCATCGGTTGAGGATGGCCTTCAGTGCGCTTTGGTAATCCCTCTTTTGGGTAACATCCAACTGGAAAGCAAGCGCCTCATTCCCGTCCTTAATAATATTATTGTAAACTTTTTCCAGCCCGCTTTTTCCTTTGTCCAAAAGCCCTACTTTCCAACCTTGGCGGGCAAGACATCTAGAGACTTCAGACATGAGAAAACCACCTGCACCGCTGATCACAACAATCTTTGCTTGGCTGCATAATTTAACATTCTTTTTCAGTGGCATAACTAAGAACGATCCCACACAAGATTGATGGTGGGCGGCAGTTTTGTCTTTAAGATATCGTTGGCATTTAGAAACCTTTTGTCAGAAGGCTTTAAGCCGGCTTTTGTCATCTCGCTGAAGATTTTTTTTGTTTGGAAAACAAACTTTGGACTTACCTCCACAAGAACAGAACGGACTTTTTTTAGCAGTTTCCGGCATCCCGCTAAAATAAGATGTTCAATTCCATCAACGTCAATTTTAATGTATTTAGGAGCTTCTAAGTCTAGAAGGTCTGCCAAGCAATCTCCCTGGAAACCACAGGTTTGAAACCGCAGCTTGGAGGTAAGTTTTTTACCGTCATAGCCATAGTCTTGCCCAAATGTCGATAATGCACCCCCCATTAAAACATCACTCATAGAGAGCTGAGCTTGATGATTAAGATCGCTGAGAGGAATCGGAATGGCGACAAGCGAATTGGATAATTTGTTTAAGTAAATGTTTTTTACCAGTACTTGGTAATTAAATGGGGAGGGCTCAAATGAAAATGTGCGCGCTTTTTTAACAGCCGCGGCAGCTAAACTATAAAGCCCGATATTTGCTCCAACATCCCAAAAAACTGAATTATTTGGCATGGCTTTAATCCAATTTAAGGTTTCTGGTTCTTTTGAGGCAAATGTTTTGGCGCGATAAAAACAAAGAAAATTTGGAGTACTTATAATTATTTTTTTACCTTCAAAGTAAACCTCTTTTTTATTTTGCCGAAGAATCTTTGAAGCAAATATCCATTGCAAATATAGTTTTGGGTTACCTGCTTTCAGCATGATGGGTTCTACTATAATTTAAAGCTAGATTCTTTAGCATCACGATAAAACATTTCAGCGGTTTGACGTGACAGTTGCACAAGATCCAGTTGATGCATCTTCTCGTACTTGTTCAAGATATCCGGGGTCACGGTGATGATTTGAGCTCCACATGCTTCTGCTTGGTGAATGTTGAGCACCTCTCTGGTGCTGGCCCAAAGAATCTCCGCGGCTGCGTTCGTCGAAAATATCTCCCGCGCTTTTTGAATGGTCGGGCTCGGATCCCGGCCAGTATCGGCAATCCGGCCTGCAAAAACTGAGACCACTGAGGGGACTTTGGCCCTCAGAACCTTGGCCAAACCCTCCAACTGCTCCACTGCTAAAATCGCTGTGATGTTCAGCTTAACACCTTCCTCATGGAGATCCTGGATCAGTTTCAACATGGATTTCCCCTGTGAGTTTACGATGGGGATTTTCACATACACGTTGCTCCCCCATCCCTTGATAATGGTGGCTTGCCTGGCCATATTTTTTTCGTCGTCGGCAAACACTTCGCACGATATTGGCTTTTCGCCGATGATAGTCAGCACCTCTTTCGCAAATTTTGTGTAATTCTCCACCCCTGCCTTACGCATCAGAGTTGGATTTGTGGTGAAGCCTTGAATGTAGCTTTTCCCTGCAAGTTTTCGGAAGCTTTCTGGGTCCGCCCCATCGGAAAAGATTTTGATTCTCTGTCTCATGGTTTGATCGCCACGGCCCGTAGCCACCAGGCTGGTTCATCTGATTCCCGATGCGCCTGCCACGGCTTCACCATGGCTCTTTCCAAAGGGGTCAACGGTTCGAGTCCATCCTCCATGGATCCTAAAAGAGAATGGAGGCCCCATCCGACAAGTCTGGCGCGGAGAGTCTGCCATGTGTCAAAAATTTTTTTGTTGGCAACCAAATTTTTGAGAGAAGGGCCGTGGTAGGAGATCTGGAGCATACCAAATCCAGCCTGATGTAGCAGAGCTTCCATTGACCGTTTGTCAAAAAACAGGAGATGAGGTTCATCAATCCGCTTGTGAAGAAAATCTTGGCAGGGAACCTCAATGAAGATCAGACCATCTGGCCTTAAAGAGCTGCGAATTTTTTCCAAGAGCCTTAGGGGATCTGTGACATGCTCAAGCACGTGCGAGAGGATAACCAAATCTAGGGGTGGCAGAGCCGTCGATGAATCGAAGAGCATCACCCCTTTTTTTTGAAGGCCAGGGTGGCAACTAGTGTCTGTTTCGATCCCTAGATAATTTAACCTGGGATGCTTCCGTAAAATAATCTCGGCGAGGTAGCCTTCCCCGGGCCCGATTTCCAGGCAGGAACTTCCGCCGGAAAGCGCACCCCGCAAATGTCGTTCCAAATACTGAACCCTTATTTTGGCAAGGCCACGGGCAAACGCGTCTGCTCGTTTCCCTTCGACTTTTTGTCCTGTTTTTTCAAAATACTTTTGATTGTAATTTAAGAGACTCTTTTGGCTGGGCATGGGCCAAGCGAATCCTAATTTGCAATGCAGACATTTTTTTCGCCGAAGACCAAAAAAAGGAGGGTTGGTTGCACGATAAGCGGCTTGGTCTGTGACTTTGGGTGAGCGGCAAACAGGGCACTGGACAGAAGACGCGCCAATGGAAGGGGCAAAAAAAGCCGCATCTTTTTGCTTACAAATGTCTGAGGCCTGATTTCGCCTCAATTTTTTAAATTGCCGAGCAAGGTTTCCATAATTTTCCTAAACCTCTGGTAATAATGCAGCTCCGTAAAGGTTGTTTCGACTTTTTTTCTGGCGGCAAAGCCCATTGTACGGGCTAGCTCTGGTTTCTCCAGCAACAGTCTGCATTTCTGGAACAACTGTTCTGGATCGGATGAGTTTATGGCAAAGCCTGTCACGCCGTCCTCCACAACTTCTTTGGCAGCCGCCTCCGGGGTGGTTACTACCGGCAATCCACACGCCATGGCCTCCAAAACCACTTTCGGAAGTCCCTCTTCAAACGAGGGCAAGGCAAAACACCGGGCCTTTCGATAAAGGTCTGGCAAGGCATCCTGGGAATGAAATGGTAGAATTCGGCAGTTGGCAGGCCGGGTTCCAAGAATTTTTTTCATTTCAGGCGAAACAGTGCCGGCAAGCCAAACCTCGGCGCCGCTCAATTGAAGCCTTCTGGCGAGTTCAACTAATAAATGGCAACCTTTTTTCAGGCTAATGGAGCCACAAAAAAGAATAGCTTTTTCGGATTTTTGCTGGGGACTCGGTGTAAACTTTTCGGAATCAATACCGGAAGGACATACAAAGATTTTTTCTTGAGGAACACCGTAGTTAACAAACGTATCACGCACGAATCTTGATAAAACTAATATCGCATCTGCCTCATGGTACTCATCAAGATGAACGTTTGTAACTCTAGGTGAACTTGGTTTCCATGAAATTTTGCGAGCCTGAAGTAATTTAGCCCAAACCTGATTTTGATGGAGGATATGTGTATTGGTTCGGTCCAATATCACGAAAGAACCAAAATGTCGGGCCTTTCTTAAGGAGCAAAGACTAATGCCAGCTTGGCCAAGAAAAACGGTGCCTTCTTTGTTGAGGCGTTGGGCCACTCTTTTGTCAGTAAAGCGATCAATATAATAACGCTTTGTTGGTTTGGCGCATAAAGTTTTTTTGAGGAGGTTATAAATCAAACCTACCCAACAAACAACAGAATCTTCGACAACCGTTTCTGCTGGTACATTTTTTTTTACCCTGGATGAGATACGGGGCTGAAAGAAACGAAGCAAAGCCTCATCCTTGCCAATATTTATTGCCAAGGTTTCGCCCCGTGAGGTTCCACCATTGTAAGAAAGAATAAATTTATGTTTTTTTTTCAAATAAGTTTTTTAGCAATTAACCCGTAATTTGGGGTCCATTTTTTTTCAAGATCAAGTTTGTCGAAAATGTATAACAACAAATTTAAAGGTGTCATTAAGTATAAAAATATTTTATGCAAATAGCATTTTGTCGTTATTGGGATGTTTACCTTCTGAAGCAAAACCAAAAAAATCTGATCCAAGCATTTCCCAAAGACAAAAAAGATTCCCCCCAGAGGCCGTATCTCAATTGCCTTAAAATTGTTCTTTTCACAAAGGTAATGGAGGCCATAGTTGAGAAAATTGAAATAATTGTATGGCTCCATGTGCAAACCGCTGCATTGTGGAACAGTGATTATTAAATTACAGTTTGGCTTGAGCACCCTATAAAACTCCTGAAGAATTTTTGATGGTTCCGGAACGTGCTCAAGCACTTGGGTGCATAAAATTAAATCATAATAATTTTCGGGCCGTGGAATGTTATTTAAATCGCAATAAAATGTATGTTTTTTTTGATGGTTAAAATCCATTTCTGGATGATCGCAAGATTCGTAATCACAGTATTTAAAATAATGAGCATACCTTCGATCCCCTGCTCCAGCATCAAGGACACGGATTTTCTTAACATCCTTCAAAACTTCGTCCAAAAACAGATCAACTCCAAGGCGTGGAAAACCTTTCGTTAAATACAAATAATTTTTCATTTTTTGCGAAGAAAAAATAAAAAGCGCTTTATATTTTTTTCATTTATAAATAAAATTGAATCGATTTTCGCGTTTTTCTTGAAAAGCAATTTTAATCCTCTTAACGATGCGCCAAAGGGATCCGTTGAATTATTTTCTGCATTGTTCCTGCTCCATTCTATTACACAAAGTCCTTTTGGCTGAAGGCATGAAATCCAATTTCGGATACAAAGTTCAGGGTCATAAGCATGGTCAAAAGCATTACTGTAAACAAAATCGAATTTTCCTACCCATTGCTTTTTGAGTTTATGAAAATCCCACTGCATAACGTTTGGATACTTTTTTGCCGTATGGGAGATTTCAGTTCCTAGGATATGAGTATTTTTCCCAAGAAACTTTTGAAATAACTTTATTTCAGTGCCGTTTCTTACACCATGGCAAAGGCCACTTTTTATGGCCGGTATTTTTTTTCTGAGCATTTTTGAAATATTTTCAAGAGACTTCTCAGTGGCCCAAACTTGATTTTCTTTTTTTAGATTTGCTGCAATCTGAATTTTTTTGTACTCGTTAAAGTTTTTATATTTATAAAGCTTTATTTTGCTGCTGAAATAAAAATAGTAAAATGCTTTTATTTTATTTAAAATTTTAACAAGCATAATGTGTTTTTATTTTAATGCATTGTGAAGCTCATGCTGACACAAGAGGACTGGAATTATGAGCAGCTAGATCTCTTGCGCAAATTAAGCTGCTGGGATTGTAGAAATATGTTGGTTTTTTGTTTTTTTGCTATTGATGATGTTGATTTTAATAGCAGAAATATTACCAATCTGCACTTTTAAATAATTTTGATTGGCGAAATTTAAGGGTTTTCTGCCAAGATTTTTTTTGTATAAATTATGTATTTTGTGTCTTTAAATTTATCTCCAATTAAATACCTTTAACGTAAGCTTATCTATTTAATTTAGCCATTGCTGATTTTAATGCATATCTATTTGATAAGATGGGGACATTGAAAGCAGATCTGTCACTGTTAGAAATTAAACCTGTCGGATCATAATAAAAAGATGGCTTGCCCATGCTTTTTGCAATAATTCCAGTAGAAGTAAAAGGAAAAGAAAAGATAGCATTTACTTTGGAAATTATCCTTTGCGGGGATGTTTTTACATCTACTATATGCAGCTTTTTTGTTTCTGTTGCAGCTTTTAAAAATTCGCAATAGGTTTTTGAGTTATCATGTGAATTCCATTGAAAACTTCTCTTTGGTTTTAAATAGACAATTAAGTTAAATAATGCAGCGGTTTTTAGAATATCTGAAAGAAATTTTATACAGTTTCCTTCTGAGATATAATTGTTATTAGCAATGAAAGAGTTTCTGATTTCTATTTTTTTAGGAGCAATGTCAAAAATTGCAATTGATTTTTTATTAAAGGATTTAATGCTTTGAGCTTTTATGGAATCGTACATCCATATGGGGCCTACCACCTTTGTTCGAAAACGGCACTGATTAACTTTGGAAATAAACCGGCTTTGGTTTTTATGCCAAATTAAGAACTTTTTGAAGCGCATTGTCTTCCAGCCTGCAGATTCGAGGCAATTTTTGTTATGCGTTTTGATGGGGGAGTTATTTGTTGATGTAAAATAAAAATATATTTCGCAGTTTTTTGCTTCAGCTTCGTACATCCAGATTGGCTTAAACGTGATACCATTATTAATATATATTTTACAATTCTTGAAATTATTTATACGGACTATTAATCCTTTTAATAAATCCGGCAGCAGCAACGCAGTCCACCATTTGCCCTGAAAAATTTCTAAAGATGCAATAAATATAATATTTAAGCCTGATTTGCAAAATGTAAGCCTTTTTGAAAGTTTTTCGCTAATTGCAAAAGGATTGAGGTATTTTACATTTACTTTTAAATGCTCAGTCAACTTTATATTTTTATTATTATGAGCAATTACGTAGCCCTTATTTTTTTTTAGGTATCTCAAAATAAACCATGAAACAAAATCAAATGTTTTTTTGTTTTTTTCAGGCGGCAGGCAATGATTTTTTAAATCATATATAAAGTGTATCCTTTTATTATTTGGTATATTAATTTTTTTTGACTTCGAAGAAAGAATTGTTAAATAAAACAAAATTCCGCGAATTAAGCTTGCACAGACCAAAAAATAAAAGATTAAAAGTGATTTTTTTTTATTTATTTTTATTCCAAAAGATTCTACTTCATCTAACCAAGCCTTTGGAATTGGAATCCAAACAGTTTTTTTCGATTCAAAAGCTTTTCTAATTTTACTATTTCGCAAAAAATAATTTGTTTTCCAAAAAGTATTGTCTCTTATAATTGATTCAAGGTGTTTATTACTATTTGGAAATATTTTTTGATTTATATCAAATTTTGTGTCAAGACACGGAGTTTTTGTTAATTTAGTTTGCACTAAGTTAACAATGTTTTCCTTATTTAACAATTTTTTGTTTAATTGAAGTTTCAATTTAGAATCATTATTGTTTTTTATGCACTATCAATTTGTATTTTTTTAATTTTTTTAAAGGTAAATAAAGATTCCAAATAGGTTGATTTATTTTGTTTGCGATTTCAAGCAAATCATTGTTCCCGTCTGCCCATGTGAGAATATTGCTTATGATTTTACTTTCTTCATCAAAAGACCTTGCTGCACCTAAAGAATCCCGTAGATTAAATTTCGATAAAAATGGTTCTCCTTTTTTTGTTGCAACAGGACAATAGTTGTTTTCGATCGTTTCAATGATTTTTTTTACCAGTAAAAACCCACCGCCCAAGCCTTGGGGCGTTACGACATTTTGCAAATTATCAAGGGAAGTATGGTATTCTGGATATTCACCATATTTTGTCCGCATCACTGAGGCGATGGGAAGATCAATACCTGGTGCGCAATACTGGCGCTCATCACCTCCCCGTTGATTCCAATCATATTTTTTAAAACTTGAGCAGGTCCATTTTAAAACATGCAACGCAGCCCGATCGCTTATTGTATTGCCTTTTCTTGATTGCAAATAAGAGAAACTTCTTTGATCACCAAGACATGAAAGGCAAAAGCCTGCCTTGACATTTTTTTTAAGATTACTTAAATTTCGGCTTAAATACACAATGGATCCGATTGTTTCAGGTACAAAAACAAAACGAAAAGTGTGATTGGGCTTTTTTTGCTCAGAAATCCATTTTGCAATATAGGCTGTAACCACTACACCAGAGAGTTCATTGTTTGCAAGCGAAGGGTGACAAATCCAAGTTGACAAAAGAATTTCTTTTTTGGTTTTGCCTTGGACTATGTACTCCGCATATGTTAAGTGTCCTTTTTTTATTGATGAATCTAATTCTATTTCATAAAGACCTTTTTTAAGTTTTTTTCTTTGGTTATCTGCAATGCAAAAGCCCCAGCGTTTTTTGTAATAAGAAGTTCTGTACGGTATTGCGTAAGGCATTTTTGGTAGGGAATACAGGTGTTTTTGAAGTTTTTGCAGGGTGACTTTCCCCTTGAAGGGAATACTATATCCGAGAAGATGAAGATTATTTTCTTTAAAATTACAAATAATTTTTTTGGCCGGTGTTTTTATGTAAGCATTTTGTACATTCCATTCATTTGGCACTGTCCAATCAAAAGCCTTTGTACCACTTGGCACTTCGAATATTTTTAGTTTAGGTAAGACTTTTTTTAATTCATCTAGGGTTTTTCTTACTCCATTTCCAGTTATACTTCGATTGTAAGGCCATAAGATTTGCGCAAAGTTATGGAGTTTTTTTCCAATTTTAATTTTATTTGACTTCAAAGGTTTTGGCAAACTAAGATTTTTTGCTTGATTAATGTTTTTATGCTGCCAGAGGCCATGATGCATATTGCCCTCTGGCAATCATCATTACATCTCTTTCTACCAAAAGATAATCCTGAACTCCTGCCTTTATTTTTTCTTTTATTCTCCGCTCCGAGAGTTTTTGGCGATGAAATTCTTTGATTTCCCGGGAAAACGGCAGCGCTCCGGGCTGCAAATACCGCACCGCCCCTTCGTGGTCCCGGGCGGTGACTACCTCGCCTCGGTTGTAGACACTGGGGGAAAAGGGAACATCCAAGACACCCTTGGCAAAGGACTTGATGATGCCGTGGACGAGATTCCCGCCTCCCTGATGTAAAACCTCCTCGAAAAGCTGCTCAACTTCCAAACGGATCATTCTTTTTTCCGCTTCGACCCCTGCCCGGGGGAGGAGGGTGGCGGAGGCCGCCGCTAATCCTTGGAGGCTGAGGTGAATTCCAGCCACATTGTCAATCAGGCCTGGGATTTTAATCGCCTCCACCGGTGTCTTGGTCAACATGCGGGTGGCTCGGGCCAGCCCGGCCGTGGTCGACGAGTTTTTAATAAGAGTTTCCGCCTGGGACTGTTCCGGGGGAAAGGCCGCCATGTATTGATGATAAATACTGTTGATTTGAACCTTCTTGTGCCCGAGGCGCTGCAGAATTTCCTCG
>Ga0172372_10013290_pt1 | contig 10219 bp, 8 predicted proteins | sample LakKiv5m_2_FD_114544 | JGI IMG/M metagenome (GOLD analysis project Ga0172372, IMG submission 114544) | Freshwater microbial communities from Kabuno Bay, South-Kivu, Congo - kab_092012_9.5m | ecosystem: Environmental > Aquatic > Freshwater > Lake | place: Democratic Republic of the Congo... | reverse complement strand
GTCGGTTGGGTTTCGCACCTGGCCAACCGGTACGGACACTTGAAAATTGGTGCCGGGTGAGGGATTTGAACCCCCGACCAACGGTTTACAAAACCGCTGCACTACCCCTGTGCTAACCCGGCGGATCAAGGAGTTACGCGACTCTCGCTGCTAGCCCGTCCAAACGTCGTCCAAATCCAATCACGGAGGCGGACGAAATGGCATCCATCAGGCAGCGAGACGGCAAGTTCCAAGTCAGGATCATTCGAAAAGGCCACAGGGCGCTGAGTAAGACGTTCACCAATCGGGGTGACGCCGTCAAATGGGCACGAGCCACTGAGGTTGAAGTCGAGCGAGGCGCGGTCTGGACGGGTACTAGGTCAGTCACGCTCTCCGAGGCTATCGAGCGGTACCGCCGGGAACGAACTCCGCACAAGAAGGGGGCCAGAAGCGAACGTTACCTGTTGGATGCGTGGGCGAGATCAAAACTCGCCGACCTTCCTTTGAATCGCATACGACCAGCCCAGATCGCCGAGTTGCGCGATGCGCGAATTAAAGCGGGCGCCTCATCCCAGACGGTGCGGAATCACCTCACCGCCCTCTCCTCCGTATTCCAAGTCGCGATCACAGAGTGGGGTCATGACGAATTAACCAACCCCGTCAGACGTATCAGACGGCCGCCTCCACCTCATGCGAGAACGCGTCGAGTGACTCCCGAGGAAATTAAGGCGATAAAAACCCACACCGAGTCGGAGAATCTCCCCGATCTCATCGATCTTTGTGTCGAGACCGCTATGCGACTGGGGGAGGCTGTCTCGTTGACCATCGGGAGCGTCGATCTGAAAAGCCGTACACTAACGCTAGCGGATACAAAGAACGGCCATAGCCGCGTCGTACCACTATCCACAAGAGCAAGCACCATTCTGGGGGCGCGGATCACCAGCGCCGCTGAGCAAGACAGAAGGCTGTTCCCGATCACCGCGCACGCGGCGACCGTAGCGTTCAGAAGAGCAGTAACCCGAGCGCGTCGTGCTCATCGTGTAAAACTTTCTACACCACCCCAAGAAACGTTCCTTCACGATCTCCGTTTCCATGACCTTCGTAGGGAGGCTACTTCACGGCTTTTTGAGCGGGGCCTGAGCGTGATGGAAGTGTCGTCGGTGACTGGGCATCGCGTCCTTGAGATGCTTCGGAGGTATACGTCCCTCCAAATAAAGAATATCGCTACAAAACTTGACACTGAGAACCGCTTGTCAACCAGCAGCACCTGATTTAATCTGATTCCACTGAGCCGTTCCGCCGGTACGGGCGCGGCTCTGCAGAAAGACGCACTTCTTTGACCCCTCGTCCGGGTTACCTGTACCGCAAAACGGCCGCTTTCGTGGCTGCAAACACAATTTAGTCTTTACCGCGGGTCACGCTGTTGCAGCGCTTGATCGAGCTGCGCCGCGCAATCTCCTCGACTCCGGGCAGGTAGTGGTTGTGCCAACGGCGCCCCACGCCTGTGCATTCGCCGATCAAGGCCGCCCCGCGAGGGACGAGATTTTTTTTCTGCTCCCATCGACAAAGTCTCGATGGGGCGAGGAGATTTAAATGACCTTGAATTCTCAACGACCAGTGCCACTACGCGTTCGCCCCGAGACAATTTGGGAAGAACTTAAATCTTATATCCAATGGGTTTGTTGGCGGTATGTCTGGCGCGACAGGCGATGGACGAAAGTACCATTCAAACCTGACGGGACCCCAGCGAGCAGCACCGACCCTCTTACGTTTAGCGCTTTCGAGGCCTGCTTACAGGCTTATCGAAGCGGGGGATTTGACGGAATCGGGTTTGTGACGACGGGGGATGATCCCCTCGTGTTGATTGACCTTGATCACGTGATGCCCCCTGACTCGCCGATGCCAGATTGGGCGAGGCACATCGTCACTACAGCGATACGCGAGGGCGCTTATGTTGAAACCAGCGTCGGCGGAGACGGCATCCACATCATTGGCAGAGGCCGGCAGGGGTTCAGGGGCCGTAAGGCGAACCAGATCGAAATCTATGCATCGGGGCGCTTCTTCACCATTACGGGAGAGACGCCATGACAAAAACCATAGGAACTTTGCAAGACACTCTCGATCTGGCATGCACTCGGCTTGGTATCAGTGTTGAGGATCTACTTAATCAGAAAACGCACATAAGCCAACCCGTCATCACGAGTAGCCAACCGAGTCGATTCCAAGATCACGAAATCATCGAAAAAGCCCGGAATGCCAAGAACTCAGAAAAGTTCATACGACTTTTTGATCACGGTGATCTTTGGGACTATGGCAACGACGATAGCCGCGCCGATATGGCATTAGCAGCGATACTCGCTTTCTACACGGGCGAGAATCTGGATCAACTCGAGCGGTTGATGCGCCAATCGAATCTCGCGAGGGAAAAGTGGGATACGCATCCGACGTATTTGCGCGAAAGAACTCTGACGGCAGCCATACAATTTGTCGCTAAAACAGGATTTTATGGCGGCCCGATAGTTCAAATATCGCCGACCCCGACCGTTCCCAAAAGCATGCCAGTCGCGGCCCGAACCGCTCAGGCACATCCCGTCGCACAGACCACGGCGCCACCATCGCTAACTTTGATCACTACTCGACGAGGTGTTGTCGATCCCGTCGTCTCGAACGTGGTCGAGATCTTATGCAATGACCAGGTCTTAACCGACCTTTATCACTTCGATGAATTCGCTCGACAACGCAATCTGAATCGATCAATACCCGAAGGCGCACCCCCCAAACCCGGAACGACGTATCCCCGTAGATGGACGGATGCCGATACCATCGACCTTCAGATTTATACTCAAAGGCATCACATTGATCGAGTACCAAAAGGTGTCGTCGAGGATGCGCTCACGGAATTCGACTGCAGGGTTGTACGACATCCCGTAAAAGAATATCTCGAATCGCTTAAGTGGGACGGCACGTGTCGACTTGATAGCTGGCTGATCGAGTATCTGAACGCAGATACCAGTTGTACTGCAGCTATTCTCGAAACTATCGGTGCCAAGTTTCTGATCAGCGCCGTCGCACGAGTGATGCAACCGGGCTGCAAAGCGGATCATGTGCTCGTATTTGAAGGCCGACAAGGAATTGGGAAGTCGCGTGCGGCCGCAATCCTTGCTGGGGAGCCATGGTTCACAGACGGACTTCCCCGAGACCTTAGTGATAAAGATGCAGCTATCCATCTGCAAGGCCGCTGGGTTATCGAACTAGGTGAACTAAGCCAGTTACGACGGAATGAAATTGAAACGGTGAAAAGTTTTATTTCCCGTCAGACTGACAAATTTCGTCCGCCATTTGGCCGTGCTGAAGTCGAAGTACCGCGGCAATGCGTGTTCATTGGCACTACGAACGAGTCTGAGTACCTTGTGGACGTCACAGGCAACCGGCGGTTCTGGCCTGTCAGATGTGGACAGATTGATCTTGCCGCTCTCGCTCGGGATCGAGACCAACTTTGGGCTGAAGCGTTCCATCGATACCAACAGGGGGAGTCTTGGCACATTGAGGACACAGAGATCCAGCAGCAACTGGCCGAGGAAGTTGCACGTCGTACTGTCTCGGATCCATGGCTGCCACACGTCGCAGAGGTGCTGGCGCAAGTGCAGGAGGAGACCACTCCCGGCGAGGTGCTACAACGGTTAGCCGACCTGAAACTAACGGACTACTCGAAGGGTCTTGCCGCCCGAGTCGCCAATATCATGCGTGACCTTGGGTGGGTTCAGAGTCGTCGAGATCGAAAGCGCGGACAGCTCTACCGGCGCGGCACCTGACGGAGCGTGAAAGCGTGCAAGGTGTGAAGCAGATTCACAGTAGGTATCAGGGTTTCTGTGGCTCTATAGAAATCCCTTTCACGGCTTGCACGCTTTCACCGCCGCTTTTACACCCGGTGGGACTTCAAAGAGGTTAGCGCGTAATTAGCCCTTCTCCGCACGCTCAAGCGGCCAACCGAATGGAACAACCATGCCCTTATCAAACGTATTATCCGGTCGAACTGCGCAATGCCGGGCGCGATCCAAACGCAGCCTACGTCGCTGCCTCAACCCTGCCGCGTACGGTATGCCAGTTTGCCGATTTCACGGCGCCCGAAAACCATCGTCGGTCAAGCGAGGCTCAGATCATCCGCAGTACAGCCACGGTCGCGAGACCCTCGAAGTCAGACGCCGTCGAGTTGAGGCAATGAGCCGCCTTCGGATACTTACGGACCTTGGTGTGATAGGTGGCTTTATCGAACGGCGTATACCTGGCCGACGCCCCAATCCAGACAAGCCAAAAAGGAGTTAAGCGATGGGTTCACCAAGAGGACGATACGAGTCCTACTTACGCCGCTACCGAAGCGATGCGCGGCACAAACCGTGGCTAGATGGCGATTGCTTCGAGCTACCCTTCTGTGCCCGCGTGGCCATCGATCAAATCGAGAATATGCTCCAGCGCGACGCTAAGTCTGTAACCGAGTTGAGGCAGATGCTCAACGAGCTAGGCTCTGTCTTCGCCCGCGTAACTCATGCCATGACCCGAACCACTAAGCCCGGCGAGGACTACTGCGGACCAACCGACCCGCATCCGAGGGAGCTTCGTCAATACATCCTGTTTAACGTCGTCAGTGGCGGATTGCCCGTGCTATTGACCGAGAGGCGAAATAAAGAGGCAGCCAGAGCAACATTTGAAGCCTCAGTGAAGCCGCTACTCCGCCGGGCGATAGAGATCCTGACTCCGCTGAGATAGCGACGTGTTCTAACAACCCAAGAGTCGCGCACCGCCCGGCACCCATGCCTGTGGGGCAACATCAATCGGCGATTTGCTTGAGGCCGTATACCACAGGGTTTATCTTTGTATCGGCAAGCGAGTAAGAGACCCGTCTCCCGCCGACCCATGCATTACCAGCGGATGAAGTACACGGCCGACGCGAAGCGCAAAGTATTTCGACAGTCGGTGTGGTGCGCTGCGTTTCCTCCGAGAGTATGCAATTCCTGATCTGCTACGCTCTCGTGCCAGCACCGCCCGCACCAACTGTTAGTTCCCGAGAGTGTGCAATTCCTGATCTGCTACGCTCCGCCCGCCCCTGCGGCAGTCGTTGTGACGTGTTCCCGAGAGTGTGCAATTCCTGATCTGCTACGCTCCGCAGCATGGACATCCAGAAGCTCATCAAAGTTCCCGAGAGTGTGCAATTCCTGATCTGCTACGCTCGGCTGCGCGGAAACCTGCCCAAGGTCTGAGTTCCCGAGAGTGTGCAATTCCTGATCTGCTACGCTCCCAGCGACTGCGGTTGGACTGCCCGTGTATGTTCCCGAGAGTGTGCAATTCCTGATCTGCTACGCTCCCCAATGGCTGGGATCGGAGCCTCACGATGGTTCCCGAGAGTGTGCAATTCCTGATCTGCTACGCTCATGAGACACGGGGCTGCACCAGTCGGCATGGTTCCCGAGAGTGTGCAATTCCTGATCTGCTACGCTCTTTGACGTAGAGCATGTATTGCTTTTTCAGTTCCCGAGAGTGTGCAATTCCTGATCTGCTACGCTCATCGATGGACGATGACGGATGGCGCCAGCGTTCCCGAGAGTGTGCAATTCCTGATCTGCTACGCTCCGAAAGGTAAGAAGAGGTTCTGGTGCCGGAGTTCCCGAGAGTGTGCAATTCCTGATCTGCTACGCTCTGATTCTCAACGTCCATCTAGCCTCTCCTGGGTTCCCGAGAGTGTGCAATTCCTGATCTGCTACGCTCTGAGGCCGTACAACTCGCTGATTACTATAGACAAACTGCAATTCTGAGCACTCAAAAAGGGGCCTAGTCAAAGCAAAACGAATTGCTCAGGACCGCTTTTTTGCGGTTGTTTAGCCCTTCGCCGGTAGGACTTCACCTCCCCGTACTGCTTATCGGTAACCAGCAGAATATCCACCCTCCCGCCCTCCGGCAAAATCCGCTCTATCCGCTTGACCACAGCATCTGCAGCCGCCCTATTAGGACAATATTTTAGATACACCGAAAACTGACTCATCAGAAATCCTTGATCAAGTAGTCCCAGTCTGAAGTCGGCCGCATCGCGTTTTTCATCAGGCGTTCTGACGGGGAGATCAAACATACACATCAACCACACGATGCGTAGTCCACTCAACAAACTTTACCGACCATCCACGCTGGGCATAAGCAAAATCGGGAATTCTATTTTTGGGGTCTGCCCGATAACGACCTCGATATAGCTCCGAATATATCGGTGTACTGCTTGAGCAAGAATGCTTTGCTCTTTACCCATTTCGCACTCATGCTCAAGAACCGAAGCGAGGCGCTTCTTCACCGCTGGCGAGACTCCCTTCTCGCCGTTAAGTCCCGCAACGTAGTAATCCACAATCGGTCTAAACGGCTCCATTAAATCATCGACCAACTGGAACGTGTTCTTTGGATTACTATGAAAAACACCAAACGATGGATGAAGTCCCGCAGCGCACACTGCCCGCGCTACCATTGCGCGAACAACGGCATAACCGTAGTTAAGTTGTGCATTAATACCTTCCATTTCAACATCGCGCCGAAATGCGCTGCCAAATAGCGTCGGCCAGTAGTACCGAGCAGCCTGTGCCTCAATATTATTTGAATCACCAACTTTTACTTCTTTCGCTAGTCTTTTTAAGATCGGGAGAGAAAGACCCAGCGAAGTTAAGGTTGCGTGTTGGTTCAGTATCTTCGCACGCACTACTTGCTGCCAAATATTCTTTTTTCTTGGTTTACTCAGCCTGATCTGTGACTGAAAGCGTCGCGCCTGCTCATGATGCTGCTCAAGGGGCCACAATATCGCCGTAGGTCGAAAGTTCCGACCGCAGATAACCAGCGGTGTGCCGCGCTCCGCCAGACTAGCCGCTAAACTCGTTGAAAAACTCGCGCCGGGCGTAGTGATCAAGATGGCCGCAATGTCATCTAGCGGTAGCCTAGCGACCTCTGTTTGTCTTTCTGCTACGCATAGAAACCCACGCTCTACCGATAAAAACCTTCCGGGCGTTGCTACCTCAACTACTTGAGCCTGCACGCGGCGTCATCCCAAGACACGACCGATTTCATCGACAAACACACGCTTCCCATGTGCCTTTTTGAGTCCTTCGGCGCTCAACGAAAGCGACGTCTTCACGCCCTTAAGAGAAAAGTCATTTCGAGTCAGATCCCCAGACCCCAAATGATGGGCGAGAACGACTCGCCCTGCCGATAACTTCTGTACGCGATACAGCACCGAGGAGTCACCTTTGCCGACCTTCACCATGTCATTCACAATCAAGCGCATCACTAATTCATGCCCGCTGAAAGTTCTGGTGCGATAGTCAGGGGTTTTTATGAACGCCGCGTAGCGCGGCTGATTCGCGGTGAAAGTTGGAATCATCTCGGACGACCATTTGCCGCTCGGATCTTTATAAATCTCGATGCAGTAGTTCCCGTCAGCCTTAACAAACTTAGTCGGCGTGCCAGATCGGTCATCGACCAACGGGATCACTGAAAGTGTTTCCTGCCACCGAACTCGCTTGATGCCCGTGTCAGAAACGAACTTCTCTAGCATCGACTGATAGGCTTTTTTGTCTGAACCTGCAGAATCGGCAATTTGAGCGAGACGCATACCGATACTCTGATCGACGACATGCTCGAGAAACTTCTCAGACTTTTCCCCCACCAGAGATAAGATCCGAACGTAACTTTTGACGTCGCCCTTCACGAGATGCCCAACAGGCACCATAGCTGTCCCGGCTTGACCGTAAGCAGTATCGTTATGAAGTGCGGCCGCGGGCGAGTGATCAGGTCGATACGACACGACCATCTTGGTCAGCGCGTGCTCCAAACCGTCTCGAAACGTAGGCCATGGATAATCGAGTGATTCGATCAAGCGACCCGCACGCCTGTCAGCAGACGCCTTAGCAGCACGAGCGACCCTGTGAACCAACGAGCGGTCCACGCAAGCAATCACCGTCGCGTCGATGGCATGATGACGCTGATCTAGTCGATTTTTATCCTCGCCGTCTGAAATCAGTTTATTGAGACCCCATTTGCCCCGAAGCATTGCCGTCAATTGTCCGGTCGTCACCCATACTTTGTTGGGTGCACAAACAAACGATAAATACTCTCGCGCAACTCGGGACATATACGCCGTATCACTTAGCTGCCGCGCAAGAAAGCCGCCTTCTTCTTGAAATCGACTCAGTGCGTCTTCATCAAATCGACGACGGCGATTTCGTTTCAGTGAGGCAGCCCTATCTAAGATAGCGGACCAGTCGTATCCGATAGGGGAGTGGCCGAACGCTTGGAACGGAGATTGATTACCCTTGACTCGGTTAGCCGACGTCATACACAACACTTTGTTTGCGATTGAGTCATCCAGCGTTTGGCTGTAGGGCAGGATGTGATCCACCTCAACATCGCCCGAGAACAATCTTGTCAGGCTGATCGTCTCGCCAGAGTAAACACAGCGGGCTGTTAATCCGTCGCCCGCTGCAAGCTCTCGAAATAACCGCAGCCGTAATATTGAATCGTTGGACAGGCCGACATTTAAACTTTTGAGTTCCTCTTTTAGTGCCTCGTTTTCATCTTGTCGATCTTTTTGTTCACGCTCAATTTCACGAGCGCGCTTCCAACCCAATTTGAGATCCCGCGTCAGTTCTAGGACCACTTCGGTGGGCTTTCCGTATCGGTCAATCAATTTATTGACGACCCGACGGACTTGATTGAGTGCGATATGCACGGAGGGGTTGGCGATCTTCCCTTCCCGAACCTCATCGGGGTCATTCAGGTTGCCCGTACCAAAAGCGACATGACGCTGAAGCACCGCGCCGTAGTACGGCAAGAGATCAAGACTGCCATCACCATCGGTATTGGTCAGACCGTAGCCCGCCGCGACAGCCGCCTTGTCATAAGTTAAGCCCTCCATTAGATGCGGAAGGAGTGCGCGGATGGCTTTCAACGAGACCCGCCCGAACCCGTCAGGAAATTTCGTGTCTAAAACCCTCTCGGCTCGACTTAGTTCAAGGCCATAGTCAGACTGCAACCGTCTCAGTAACTCGTCATCGGGGATCCGGTCATCCAGTAACTGCGCGACCAACGCGTCCTGCTCATCGAGGGTGAGTGCGCTCCATTTCTCCGCCATCGCATCGGCATGGCCCAGTTCAGCGGCACTCAGATTACCGAGGAGTTTTTCCCTTTTGAGTCCTTCGAGATTGAAGGTCGTCGCTCGTGAGAGATCGAGGGCTTTCTTAATTCCGGCAAAGCTGATGGTGGCTTTTACGGCCATAAGAGCAACTAGGGTTGACCGCTCGGCGCTCGTTAGCCCGCGTTCGGTGTGGCTATGCGGCTCCCGTAATCTGAGGTTGCTTAACTCCTGATGGATGCGAAAGTTTTGAACGCTTGGCAAGGCGAGCGGTGCACGATCCTCTGAAGGCTCAAGAGAGCACCGCCCCGGACGAACAGGTCGCAACGGTCGCTGGAACAGCAGCACCCCTTTGATGCGCGAAGCATTCTCGGGAGTACAGATCGCGGGATGGTGGATAGACTGCGCCGTCCATAACAGATCAAACTCATGCTCGACCATGGCGCGATTGGGATAGAACTCATAGATTGCCTTCGCCCCATCACCGATGCGGCGCGCCCGAGTGCCCGTGCCTTGCTGTAACCGGTCGTAGAGATACTCCCCAACCGTCCGGAATCCTTTCTCCTGAAGTTTCTCCGTCAACGCCGCGACCGCCGTGGCAATCTTGCCTTTCTCCTCGTTCTTGCTATCGGATTTGCGACTACTCCGAAAACCGCGGCGCTGGTTTAAATGAAAAATAGCGCGCCCAAGGTCATACGCAGATAAGGGTGCAGACAATCCGCGAGCGCGTAACTCATAGGGGTTACGACTCTTCAACGCTTGCGCGGCCTCGCCTGGCGGAGGGAACAACCGTAGGGTTCGTAGCAGGTCTAACAAACGCGCCTTGCGTCGTAAAAAACGGTCGCGACGACGACGTTGCTGCCTTGCCATCCTGCGATCTACCGCAAGAGAAGCCCCATCCTTGGGTTTTCGACCATCTGAGAAAATTCGAGTGCCAATTCGAACCAAATAATCAGGCTTGTCCGCGGTATCCAGACGTAATACCGCCCAGCCGAGGGAATTTGATCCAAGGTCTATCCCGAGCCGGTATCGGATAGGGGCTTTTTTGTCCATGGTTTGACACTCCCTGTTTTAGAGGTCTACTCTACG
>Ga0172372_10013289_pt1 | contig 10219 bp, 8 predicted proteins | sample LakKiv5m_2_FD_114544 | JGI IMG/M metagenome (GOLD analysis project Ga0172372, IMG submission 114544) | Freshwater microbial communities from Kabuno Bay, South-Kivu, Congo - kab_092012_9.5m | ecosystem: Environmental > Aquatic > Freshwater > Lake | place: Democratic Republic of the Congo... | reverse complement strand
TGGAGTGTGGCCTTGGGATTTGTAGCGATAATAATCGGATTATTTATCGATCCTGTTCAGGCCTTTATCCCAGGGATAATAGTAAGCGCCATCACTTACAAAATCGCCTCCCCAAAGGCGACCAGATAAAAAATGGGCTATGATGAGGTCAAGGGGGGCTTTCGCTCACCACAGCCCTGTGGTCGGTTAAGACCACTTATCAAAACTGGAAATTCTGCCCCTGCAGAAATGAATGTGCCAATCAGGTGATTTTTATTCAATTTAATTGACAGGAGTGAATTCAGATAGAAAAGCAGCGCTTGAATACATGAGTTACCACCCGGCATTTCGTACTTCGTAAATATAAAAATAGTCTGTTTTTGAACCCCAAGACTCAAATTTTTCGAAACTCCCACTACCTTCTTGAAAATTTTCACACCGATTTCCTATTAGCCAAATAATCCCCTAAAACGCAGATATGCTCGATTTTTTAAAGAATTGGGCCTCAAAACAAAGCAATAGGGGGATTTATGGCGCAACTAAGCTTATACTTCACAGGCGGAAGTCAACCAGCACTTGATAGAATCAAGTTCAAACACCCTTTACTTGAGAAAGAAAGGGTGGCGGTTCGCGGCAAATCCTCTGGGGCTTTCTTAGGGTACTGCTCATTTCAGTGGAGCCACGCTGTGCAAGGGTTGGCTCAACTATTAATCAGAGCAAAGATTTACTCGAGCGCTAAGGATGCTGAATTACTAGAGCAGCGCACCCTAAGAGGTGGCGCTAATACACCAGCATCTTCTCTTGATTATGCAATTAGTAAGCAGCCAGTTTGGATTGCAGAGCTATTCAGCCTCGACAAATTTGGGATAAGCCTTCTTCGAAGATTGGTGCACCGCACCAACTCAGAGAGGAAGCGCCCAGGAGATACTATAATTGCTATCAATCCAACCCAGCTTCCTGAAGAGAACATCAGTATTTTCATAGATGGAACGGTAGCTAATGAAGCAACTATGTTAAGGGAGCTACTGACAGGATTAGAGTCATACAATTCGAGGCCGAAAGTTTTAGAGCTTAGAAAGGCCAAAGATAAGTCAAAGATCCAAAGCCCTGCGGATCCTATAAACGAACCAATTGCTGCTTAGAGATGGTTTAGGAATTAAAACTGACCACTCAATACAAAAGTGCCGGTGCTTAGAAGAACTCGAAGTTCTTTAATGCACCGGCACTGTGTTTTTAGAATCTATTATTGTTTAGGTATGAAGTTTTCGAGACTCTTGGTTAGATTCTCGAGCTGCTGAGTATCAATTGTCTGATCGCCAATAGTAATTTTGCTCATGTCAGCGCCAGTTAGACTATCTATTCCCAAGACACCAACCAAAACCATATTGAGCACGAACATAACAACAATTATCGCTAAAACCGACACTACTGTGTAAACAAGCTTCTTGTTTTCTGGAACGCTCAGCATCGAGCCAATTCCAGAATAAAATGCGTAAATTGCATAAAGTCCCAAAACCATTCCTAATAAAGAAACTCCAGGAACCGGCAGGATATTTAGCATTCCAGCAACTAGAGATGCTGTTGATGAATAAGCTACTAATTTGAGAGCTGAATCAACTGAGCTTTGTCCGCCAAACTTTGGAGCTAGGATGCTTAATATTTGGGCTGTCACAAATATACTGAGGCACTGCATCAAAAAGGTGCTAAGACCTACTTTGATACTATGACCCATGCCTGGGGTTACGGTGATACCCATGACTGAAGTTCCCCACATAGCCATGCCCAATGTTAGACAGAGAGCTGAGATTCCTGCCATCGGCAGGATCCATCCCATATATATAGACTTTACTGTCGCGGGCTCCGACTTAATCGTGCCCCAACAACCTTTAGGATCTGTGAGCACTAATTTTGCGCGATTAATAATCCACTGCCAATTGATTCCGCCAGTACCACCACTCTGATTCATACTCTCTCTTCCGATATTTGTTTGATTTTCCACCGTTTCTCCTAAGAAAAAACTGTAAATCACCGCTACACTCTAAGCCCCTGATTGCGACGTATCAAGGACAATTTATACCTTGGTTGTGGCGCCTCTAACCTCGTGATACCTTTGGACACCTATGAGTCGATTAGTAACTGAGATCCCAAATCCTGCCCTATATAGCCGAAATATAAAGCTAATATGTTTTGATCTGGACGGTACCCTCATAAATTCCAGAGGAGAGATCTCGTCTGCAACCATAAATGAGATAAGGCGCATTCAGAAGAAAAACCAGGTTACAATCGCAATGGCCACCGGTCGACCGCTTTTTTCAGCAGATCAATTTGTGGACGCTCTGGGCGCGAAGGGCGCCTCAATGTTCTATGCCGGAGCTTTAATTACTGACGTAGAAACCCGGATTCCTGCCTTCGAATGCCATCTGCCAAAGCCCGAGGTTCAAAGCCTGGTTAAATTCTGTAGATCTAATAACCTCTCTTTAGAGCTCTACACCGGGGAAGAATACTTCGTTGATACACTGACTGATTGTATCACTATTCACCGCGATGCTTATTTAAAGCATGAGCCGCAGATATTTGATCTTGAGAAGCTGGCTTCAAAAGAGAGATTCCTTAAAGCTACAGTTAGTCATCTAACCGATCCGGAGATAGATCAAGAGATTACAAATTTGGCTGCCTCCTCAAAACACTGGGAACTAACTTCTGCTTTTGGAGCGAAACACTCAAACATCATCTTTCATAACTTTACCAATGCTTACGCCTCAAGAGCGCAGGCTTTTCAGGCTCTCCTAGAGCAACATCGAGTGCGCCCTGAGCATGTGATGGCATTTGGAGACGCCCCCGCAGATGAGACTTTTCTTAAAATGGCAGGAGTAGGCATTGCCATGGGGAACGCTTCTGAATCAGTGAAAAAGTCCGGAAATCTTGTAACGCTTAGCGCTGATGAAGATGGCGTCGCTCTAGCCTTGAGTCAGATATTCGATTCCTAAATTAACCCGATCTAGCTCTTCGCCTAAAAACAAATCCCGACTCCCGCATGATAATCTCCAGGAGTAAGAGGATGGAGGCCAGAGCTATAATCAACGAAGAGAGTTTAAATTTTATCCTCTTAGGCTCAGCCTTTACTAATATCTCTTGCTTGGATGGATTCACCACACCGCCAGTCTGCACTGCGATCTGTTCGAGTAGCTGCATATTGGTTCCCCGACCCTGCTTCTCTCCAAAAAGATCCCCGGGCAAGATAAATGAGATCGGAGTCAAAGGCTTTTTGCCTATGAAAGATCTAAATTCGTACTGGCCTGCAATAATATCCGGAACTTCGGCTAGGTAACGACCTGGGGAATCCTGATAAAATGAAACCTCTATTTCGTCACCCTGAGGCTTCTTTAATGTGGCAACTAGAGCCCCCACGGTATCTGGAGTAAAGACAGCTAAATCAAGCTTTAGAATCCCCTTATCTACCTTATATCGCAGATCGAATTTTATAGCCTCGGTACCGCCTCCTACCTTTGGTCTTAAACTCTCAACCACATCGCTCCAGAAAGAATAAAATCTCTCCCATGAAGCCCAAAATGAAGACCATCTGCCATTTGCATCTGAGGTAAAAGCTAAGGCGCGCCCTGCGCCGTAAGTCCAAAATGCTAATAAAGGATCGGCCTTATCTGCTTGGGTCACTAGCAATTCAACATTAGCTTTGCTTTTGGGCTTAGTCTGCACATATCCCCGGAGTGGTGGAAATGCTGATATATCGGTAATTTTATCCTCAACAGGCGCTCGGCGAACATTGTACTCAAAGTTTTCTTTAAGTGTCCTCTCGCCGGTACTCACTCTAATGTCATCTATGAATATCTTGGCCAAAGAGGCGGCATTAGTTGTTTGATGAAAGGCCCCACCACCTTCTTGAGCCATATCCTCAAGCTGCTGAGTATCGGTTTCGCTGCCAAGCATAACGGTAGACACTGTTATCCCATCCCCCCTCATCTGCTTAATCAACTCAGAGTAATAAGGACCTGCATTCGGTACTTTTCCATCGGTGAGAATAATCATGTGCTTCCGACCAGCATCCACTTTTGTGAGACTTCTTTTTGATTCGTACATAGCAGGCAACAAATTCGTACGCCCCGCGGGGAATAACCTGTTGACTCTATCTATAGCCGAGCTGCGGATTTCAGCTAACTGGCCCATTTTAATTACGATAAACGGTGATGAATCGAATCCTATCACTTCTATAAAATCATCATCTTTCAGATTTCTAATCACTGCTCCAGCAGCTTCTTTGACATAAAATATTTTATTATCAGCCGACATACTCCTGGATTTATCAAGCACCAGGCTGACGGCGACATTCAATCTCTTCTGTTGCGCCTGAGGGGGAACCATATCAACGGGCAACGCTCTTTCGATTGCTGTTCCAATAAACCCCCCTAATCCAAAGCTACGGTTACCACCTATCATGGCCCCGCCTCCGCCATTCTTAACAAAGCTCTCAAAATCTCTCGCAAAAGATGGAGGCAACTGATTTATTCCGATATTATTTAGTAAAACAACAGAGAATTCCTCTAATTTTGGCAGACCACTCTGGGTATTTGGAGCTATTCGGCTTTCTATTCGGAACTTCTGAGCATTTAATATGTCCCCCAGGTATCTTGCATCTTCCTCTGTACCGCTCAGCATCAGAATCTTCTCGCGGCGCTCGCCCGAGATAAATATGCTTTTAACCGAAGCCGGAAGTTGCGGATCGACCGGGGTAAATATCGCTTTAACTTCCTGAATACCTTCCTTTGAAGGATCGCTCTTACCAACGATTACAGACTCCTGCCCAGGATCCAGTTTCACTATCTTCTTTTGAACAACCTTACCTCCATGCACAAGCTCGAGTAATCCATTTTGGGGACGTTCATAGTCGTTTCTTATAGTAGCTCTGATATCCACACTCTTTTCTGCTGGTGCTACCATGGGAGCAGTTAATCTAGTTAACTCAAGAAGAGTTTGAGACTTAGCCCCACGCTCATCAACCACTGGAAATATCTTAATGCCTCTCTGCTTTAAGGTAGGGAGCAACTGCTCGGCTGAGCCCCGAGTCTCCCAGCCGTCGGAGACTAAAATGATATTCTTGGTACCGCTCTGGATGGCTTTGTAAATTGCTCCTTCAAGGTTAGTCTCACCAACATTGAGTGAGCTCCAGGCTCTTTTCATTCCTTCATAGTCATTATGTGATGTGTCGTTAAAGGGAGCTGGCTTTGCGGCGAAAGGAAGATACGATAATTTTAAATCCTCTCCGTCATAAGCTCTAACTCTAGACAGGGCACTCTCCGCCAGGGACTCAGAAAAACTATCAGACACGTCGGTTACAACAACCGCCTCAGAGCTAGGCTGACTCCACTCAAAATGTGGTCCCGGTAAAGCCAACGCCAAAAGAAACACTGCCAGCAACCTCATTAGTGCTAGTCGCGCAGGAGTTTTCAAATATAATCTTGATACGATGAATACCAAAATCGCAGCAGCCGCGATAAATATCGAGTAATTCATATATGGCGGATGAGAGAAGATCATACCTTGGTAGACCTCCTTTTTATAGCAGTGCCGAGCTGCGCCAATATGTCTAAGAAAAGAACCAAAATTATCCAAAAAATAATCTGAGAAACCAAGCCACTTGAATCTTCAAATAATTCAGCTGACTCGTTCAAACCTGCCGGTATAGCCATCTTTTGAGTTGTGAGCTTATCTGATTCAGTTTCAGCAAAAAAATTTACAGCCATCAGTGACTGACTATCTCCTTCCGTAATTTCATAGATTCCAGGAGTATAAATCTTGGCATCTCTCGGCATGGCGCTATCATTCAACAAATCACTTACTCCGCTGACCCTAGAAGATAAGACAAGCGGGGAACTTACAAATCCGATAGAAACGGCTCGGCCTGATAGCCATTTAAAGATATTTAGGGTCAAGATACTTAGGACCGGATTTTTATTTCCGACATAAGGCAGCAATTCAAAACCTGTGGCAACATACCTCTCAGAGGAATCCTCGCTACTGACTAAAATACCCCCTGCAGAGCTGTTTATTATTAGCTTTCCGCCAGCCCTTGGAGTGAGCGGTGTTACCTGATTAAACTTTAGCAACGGCAACTTGAGGTATGCCGTTATTGGATTAATTTCATCCCAGCTGGTTACCTCGATTACTTTGTTAGTCCCATCAAATGACGTGTTACTTGTAAAAAATTCAGAATCAGCTTGAGGATTGATAAGCAAAGAATTCTTGTTAGGAAGCTGCTGTGGGGCTACCCCGTGAAACACAACAAAATCAAACTCATCAACATCACTCAATCCTGCCTCAGGGGCTCTTTGATTAAAGGAGATATTTGAGATTTTATTAAGACCTAATTCCTCAATCCCAAAGCTAGAGACCAGTAGCACCTTCCCAGTTGAGATAGTCGGAACAAGATAAGCTGTATTATCCTCAAGTATCGAATCGTAAGGATAAGATTTCCGAAGGGAGATAGTAGCTCTATAAGCCTCTCCTCGAGGAACCTCAAATTTCGCCTCCTCTATTGTGTTGGGTTTTAATTTGATTTGCTTCTGTGTAAGCGGGCTAAACGAGTAACTTCCTGACAAAGCCTCGACCGACTCGATTGATATTTTGGCTTCTATACCCTCATCAATAAAACCGGCTACGCTTAACTCAATCTGAAATAAGTTGTTCTTCTTGCCCGGCTCAATCTCGGCTCCAACAATTGCGACATTTTGATAAGATCTAACAAGATTCTTTGATGTTCCAATTTTAACCCGTGAGTCATTGGGAATATTCATACTCGGAACTTTATCTGAAAACACTCGAATCTGCGGACTTCCTGACTCCATAAGCAGACTCAATAAGATCTCTTCTATCCGATCCTCTGAATATCCTATCTCAATCTCGTCAAGGCTGCGGCTCGCCTCTCCTCTACCAACATACCCGTCTGATAAGCATCTTAATTCTGGCGAAACAAAGCAGACTCTTAAGCCATCGTCTAATCCTAATCCAGCGATGAACGAGCTGGCCTCTCGTTTTGCGATATCAAGTAGCCTGGAATCCTCGACTCCCGAAACCTTTGCGGCCATACTCAGAGAATTATCGATTAGCACAACATGATTGTCCTGAAACTTTCCTGAAATCAACCCAGCGGCAGCAAGAGCAAGAATAAAAAGTCCTAACAACTCTAAGAAAAAACGAGGAGGTGGCCAAAACTTACTCCTAGTCTTAGGAATCGAGGCTAGCTCACGCAAGAGAAAAACAGTGGCGACTACCAGCTCTCGACCTTTTCCGCCACGCCGATATGCATAGACAAGCCCCACCAAAATGGCTGGAATTAAGAGCAAGAAAGCTGGTGCAGTAAAAGTATATCCAAAAATATTTGGCATAATCTCACTAACTTCTTCGCAACAACCCGATGCCGGTTAAATTATTAATTAAAAATTCCAACAGATCTTCCTCGGCTCGCATTCTGGCAAATTGAATCTGAGAGCCACGCATCACATCCTCGACCTTTCTACTATGTGCCTCGAATAATTCTGCATAGGCGGCCTCGCTTTCAGGATCTTTTGACAACATTACAATCTCACCTGTTTCGCTATCACGGACAGCTGGGTGATTTAGATTTGCAAAAGGCTCTTCATCGGTCCTGCCGACTATCTGAATTGCTGAAATATCAAGATTCTTCGCCCTTAATGGTTGAAATATTCTCTCTAAATCCTCTCCTGGCATCATAAAGTCTGAGATCACTATCGCCTTGCCGGGAAATCTAATTCTGGAGGCACACTTTCGCATCTCCTTCACTAGGTCTGGGTTGCCCCCTGGAGTAGCCTTACTGATTCGACCACCTAAAACATGAATAGCCTTTGCCCCAGTGAAGTTAGCAGGCTCCAAAACTCCTGGCACATTAAAAACAACGGTGTCCTGCTCTATTAAAGCCATGTAAGCCAGGGCCAGGCTCATATCTCTTGCTCGGTCCCACTTTTTATCGGTAGGCGTGGCTATCATCGAAGCGCTACCATCTACGATAATTAAAACGCTTAGGTCTTCCTCCTCTTGAAATCGCCTTACGAACAAGCGATCGCTTCGAGCATAGACACCCCAATCAATATGTCTGGGATTATCCCCTAGTTCATACTTTCTAAAATCAGAGAACTCGATCCCATGCCCCTTTCGGATAGAGACATGCCCGCCTTGACGGGTACCTAGGAACGCACGTCGAGCGCGGATCCTTAAGATCTCAAGCTGCCTTAAAAAGCCCGGGGAAAATGTCTCGGGCAACATATCTTACTTTGCGTTAATAATTTCTTCTACAATCTCATCAGTCGATATCGAATCCGCTTCGGCTTGGAAATTTAAAATTATCCTATGACGCAAAGCAGGAGTCGCGACCGTCTTTATATCCTCAAATGAAAGATTAATCCGTCCATCAAGAAGGGCACAAACTTTTGCCGCCAACATTATCGCCTGAGCAGCACGCGGTCCTGGACCGAACCGCACATAAGTATTGACAGTATCGGTTCCGAATTCGCCACCTGGAGTTAAAGCAGAGATAATTCTTACGATAACCTCAAGCAACGGATCTGCTACCTGCACCTCGCGGACTAGTCGCTTCATCTTCTCAATGGTCCCACGGGCTTGGTGTGGATCCAGAACCTGGGTGGCTTCAGGTACCGAAGCACCGGTTGTCCTAGCTAATATCTCCTTTAAATTGGCAGGAGCTGGATGATGAAGCAGAATCTTTAATAAAAATCGATCTAATTGAGCCTCTGGTAAAGGGTAGGTGCCCTCTAACTCAACTGGATTTTGAGTGGCTAGAACAAAGAATGGTGCTTCTAACTTATGAGTTTCGCCCAAAACGGTAATTTGCCGCTCTTCCATGGCCTCCAGTAAGGCGCTCTGGGTTTTCGGGGTTGAACGATTTATCTCATCAGCAAGGACCACATTCGCAAATATTGGCCCAGGTTTAAAAACAAACCCGCGCTTGCCAGAATCATCCTCAGTCAGGACCTGAGTACCTGTAACGTCAGATGGCATTAAGTCAGGAGTGAACTGAATTCTTTTGAATGAAAGACCTAAGGTATCGGCAATTGCTCGCACCAATCTTGTCTTACCCAATCCCGGCGCCCCCTCAAGCAGCACATGGCCGCCGGCAAATATCGCCGTCAAAGAGAGGCGAACAATATCTTTGTTGCCAACAATTATTTTTCCGATCTCGTTCTCGATTTTTGAAAACGTATCGCTAAAGTTCTTAATGTCGCCTTCTATCTCTGCCTTATTCATGGATTCAATCTCACAATTTTATAACCCTTAACTAAACCCATACCACTCGGCTTAATCCAAAAGCTCCCTGTATTCTAACGGTATCTCCTGTTTCTCGCGAGTCTCATCTACCTCTGGTTTTGCTAGCTCTAGAGACTTAATGTCGGTCTTATACCTAGCCTCGTTTTTATTTGCGCCGAGCTTTGCATCCTTCCCTAAAAAGCGAGAGTCGAGCTTCTCATCTTCAGATCCCACTTTTACATCCTTGTAGGTCTTCTCTCCCCTTAGCCCACCTTCATTTCCTTCTCCAAAATCCCCGAACCTCTTTGCTTCGTCTGAAGGCATTGACTCTTTAGGTAACTCCTTATCCTTTTCGCTCTTTCCTTCATTGCTACCGGCATCACTTTCAGCCTCGGGCGTATTTTTGTTCTCACCCTTGCCGCCAGCATGACTACCTTGTTGGTTTTTATCAACCTCGTCTCTTTTTTCTTGCTCACCCGGACCTGAACTCTTCTTCTCCGCCCCAGATTGCTCACCCTGCTTTGGATCCGATTTGCCGTCCTGCTGCTGTTTGCCGTCTTTTTGAGATGGGGAATCCTGATTCTGACCTTGTCCATCCTGCTGGGAATTACCATCTTGCTTCTGCTCGCCTTGCTGACCTTTGCCGTCTTTTCCACCAGAATTTTTATCCTGCTTCTGACCACCTTGCTTCTGACCCTGACTTTGCTGCTGATTTTGTTGCTGTAACTTTTCAATAGCTTGCTTGGCCTCATTTAAACCTTTCTCTTCTTGGGACTGTTGACCCTGAGACTGTTGCGGACCTTCCTGCTGACCCTGATCTCCTTTTCCTGCGCCAGATTGTCCCTGACTTTTTCCTTCCTGCTTATCTGATTGACCGCCCTGACCCCCATCTTTACCGCCATTTTTTGAGGATTTTTGACCATCACCGTCACCTTGGCCATCTTTGTTA
>Ga0172372_10013288_pt1 | contig 10220 bp, 9 predicted proteins | sample LakKiv5m_2_FD_114544 | JGI IMG/M metagenome (GOLD analysis project Ga0172372, IMG submission 114544) | Freshwater microbial communities from Kabuno Bay, South-Kivu, Congo - kab_092012_9.5m | ecosystem: Environmental > Aquatic > Freshwater > Lake | place: Democratic Republic of the Congo... | reverse complement strand
TGGTTACAAAAGAAAACTCAAGATTGCGAATCATTGCAGACAGCATATGATCAGTTAGCTAAATTAGATATTGAAGCAGAACTTGCAGCACACAAAACATTTGCAATTTATAATGAACAAGTAAGATTGCAACGAGAACACAAATCCAAATCTGATTTAGTTAAAAAAGATTTGTTAAAAGAACAAAAAATCTGGAGTACTTTAGATTCAGAAGTTAAATCTCTTAAAGATCATAAATGTTATGCATGCGGGCAATCAGTCCATGATCATGAGATGGAAGTAGTATTAAAAGAAAAACAGTCAGCGTTAGGTGAAAGTAAAAAGAACTTAGATTCTTTGTATAGTGAAAAAGAAATCTTAGAAGCCAATCCTGTGTTTGTGTGTACTAAACCGGTTACTTTTTACGAAAATGAAAGTGATGCATTTGAACATAGATCCAGTATGGCTACAGTGTTAACTCAGTTAACTGCTCGACAAAATGAGACTGATCCCTATCATGATCAAATTCAAGAAATGCAGCAATCTGCAGTGCAAACAATCAGTTATGATGTGATTAATGAATTAACCAGAATACGAGATCATCAAGAATTTTTATTAAAACTGTTAACTAACAAAGATAGTTTTATTCGTAAAAAGATCATTGATCAAAATTTAAGTTATCTCAACGCAAGGTTGGGACACTACTTAGACTCCATTGGATTACCACATACTGTAAAGTTTCAAAATGATCTTACTGTTAGCATTGAGGAGTTAGGCCGAGAATTAGATTTTGACAATTTAAGTCGCGGAGAACGCAACAGACTAATTCTAAGTTTAAGTTGGGCGTTTAGAGATGTTTGGGAAAATTTATATAATAAAATTAATTTGCTGTTCATTGACGAATTAGTTGATAGTGGCATGGATAGTTCAGGCGTAGAAAATAGTTTAGCCATTCTTAAAAAAATGAGCCGGGACAATAACAGAAGTATATGGTTAGTAAGTCATAAAGATGAACTTGCCAGCAGAGTTAACAATATTTTAACAGTAGTAAAAGAAAATGGATTTACCAGTTATAACACAGATGTCGAAATGGCTTGAAACCATTAAAACTTTACATTTAGAACCCACAAATGTTTGCCAGGCAGCTTGTCCTCTGTGTGCACGTGAAACTGATTTAAATTTTAATAAATTGCAAAAAAATTACATCACCTTTAATGCAATAAAAAAAATCTTAGGTGTTTCTGTCATAAAAAATTTAGAAAAAATGTTTATGTGCGGAAATTACGGTGATCCAGCTGCCAGCAAAGAAACCTTAAACATTTTTTATGAATTTAAAAATTTAAATCCATCTATAGAATTAGGAATGAATACCAATGGAGGATTGCAAAGTGTTGATTGGTGGCAAGAGTTGGCTGGTATATTAAACAAGCAAAATGATTATGTAGTTTTTAGCATAGATGGATTAGAAGACACTAATCATATATACAGAAAAAACGTAAATTGGCAAAAACTTATTGACAACGTCCAATCATTTATTAAATCAGGCGGTAACGCACAGTGGGACATGTTAATTTATCCGTATAATCAACATCAAGTTGAATCAGCTAAAAACTTAGCAAAAATCTTAGGATTTAAATGGTTTAGATGCAAAATTAGTAAAAGAAAATCTGATATAAAATGGTTACAGCCTTTATCGGAAAATATTCAATTAAAAGATACACAAACTATTATAGACTGCTTCAGAGATAAAGATAATAGTATTTATCTATCGTCCGACGGAAATTTGTACCCATGTTGTTGGTTAGGTGTTACTAACAATACCTTGGATCAATTTGATTCCATTAGAAATTCTTGGAACACTGTTAATTGTAATCCTATGTGCAAAAAAACATGTTCTTTACAAAATAATACAACCAATTATAAAAGACAATGGCAATACGAGGTAGAATTTAAATGTTAGCAACTTGGCATTGGCATATAGAAATAAGTAGCAAATGTACATTAAAATTCCGCGATGTGCAAGACAAGAAGTCCCGGATACTTTAATTAACACAGAACTAGATTTAAACTTTTTTAAAAAAACTTTTACTAAAGATTTTATAATAACAAATGTAGAAAAAATTACGTTTTGTGGAGATGACGGTGACCCAATTTATGCACACGATCTAATAGAAGTAATAAAATACTTTAAAAGTATTAAACCAATTGAAATTGTTATTATAACCAATGGGTCTTATAAAAGTAAAACTTGGTGGGAGCTGTTGGGCCACACGCTAACAAGTTCGGATAGTGTACATTTTAGCATCGACGGTCATGACAATATTACAAATAATTTATATAGAATTAACAGTGATTATGACAGTATCCTTAATGGTATTAAAAGTTTAAGAGAAATCAGCAAATGTAAAATAGTATGGGCTTGCATTGCTTTTCAATTCAATCAAAATCATTTAGAAAAAATGAAAGAACTTGCATATTCGTTAGGAGTGGATAGATTTCAACTTACAAAAAGCACTAAATTTGGGTCTAAATATTCTTCATACGGAAAAAATGACAATTTAGAACCTCACATATCTTTAATAAGTACTTCAAACAGATTTGAAAGAGAGTTTACTGATTTTTCTAATAGAACATATGAAATCTCGCCGACTAACATAGAACTTTATAAACAAAATAAAAATTTACACCCAATTATCCCACTGTGTTATATAGGCAATAAAGGTTTATATATAGACTCACGTGGAAGATTATTTCCATGCTGTTGGGTAGCTAATAGATATAATCATAATTCGGAATGGCAAAAATTAGCCAGTAAATTCGATTTATATCAAAGATCATTAGAAGAAGTACTGTCAGATAATTTTTGGAATAATGAATTTCAAAGTTTTCGTTGGCAAGAATGTCAAACTAAATGTAATTATAAAACTATCACAAAAGATTATGCAACATCATGGTAAGGAATAAATAATTTAGAAAAACAAATCCATACTATGACTTGGTTATTCGAAGACTCAGAGGTTGAGAATTTACCCGACGACTGCATTGGATTTGTATATCAAATAACTAATAATATTACTAATAAAAAATATATCGGCAAAAAACTAGCAAAATTTAGTAAAACAAAATATCGAATAGTTAAATTTAAAAACGGCAATAAACGTAAACGAAAAATTAAAAATCAAATTGACAGTGATTGGCGCGAATATTATGGCTCTAACGAAGAACTTTTAAAAGATATCGCAATTATTGGTTCTGAACATTTCAAAAGAGAAATACTGTACTATTGCAAAAGTAAAACAGAGTGTAGTTACGTAGAAGCAAGAGAGCAATTTTTACGTCGTGTTTTAGAATCAGATGAATATTATAATGGCATTATCAACTGTCGCATTCATGGCTCACACATCAAGGGTAAACTAAGCAGTTAAGGCTCGCACAGGCCAACATCATGTGCTCTACACCTGGACCCAGTTGTCACAGGGACGAAAGTCCGGCCGCGCTAGCCGGCACTCAATCACTACCCGCAAGGATGAAGATCGCAAATTGCCGCGATTTGATTGTTTGAATAGGATTCAGAAAAAGGCAAAAAGACGTTGCAGTGATGTGACACGTATACTGTTTTCGCTAGCATGTAAATTGTATACCGCCGTTGTTATAAAGACTGGGATGGAGGTACCGGACAACCGCCTCTGTTAAATACCCTAATGCTAGTGGCTGTGCTACTCGGATGAAGCTAACTTTGCCCTGTACGGGCAAAGAGTGACTGATTAATCTGGATGAATATCGTCGCTGAGCGTGAGCGACAGCGACAGATGTGCTACGCACATCTTAAAAGAATGGCATACGTGTTTCATTTGTTGTCTTAATATTATCTTCAATAATTTTTTCAATCAATGTTCGATCAGACGGACCTAACTGAAACATTTCGTCTAAACTAATACCACCCCGCATATACCAACATAGTTTAAATATGTGTTTTTTTAGGGCTTTTGAATTATTTTCGTAGTCGTTTAACAGTTCTACTATGGACTCATTGTCCATATTCAAAAGCCCTATCCGAAAAAATTAGACTGCTCGAAAATTAAGGGTGTTTCATAAGACTTCTCGCAGTCCTCATATTCACATGTCACTTCAATGGTCATTAACGGACTTTGTTCTGTAATAGACTCTAATCTAGCTTTAATTGCGTTCCATATGTTTTTACTACAGTTTTTTAAGAACTCCAGAATATATTCTCTTTGCTCTACTAGAACGCTGTCTTCAGTTCGTATAGCTAACACACTATCTGCTATTTGATCGACGGTTAAATCTACTAGACGTTTAAATGTAGCATTAAATTTCTGAATCTTTTCTTCTTCGGACAGTTGATCATTATTAATAATTGCTAGTGCTCTTTGTTGTTCGAATTTTTCAATATTAGCTTTATTAACTTGATTAAACAATTGTGGCCTAAGAAATATTTCTAAGTTTTCTATTTTTACAGTTTCTTCAAAGTTGATAGGTTTAAACCTATTACTTAACATTTCTAAATTTAATCGCTGTTCATTTTTTCTTTTACAGTGTGGACATAAAGTAACAAAATCCATAAAATTGCCATACGTAGCACGTCGAATTCCGATTAAAATCGCATCCATATCAATATTTGGGATCATCCATGCATTTTTAATGTTAGGAATGCAACTATGAATAACATCAACAGTGGCTTGTCCATTTAATAATGCATCTGGAGTTTTCCAAATGATTTCATCTAATGCAGTCATTGAATATATAGGCAATTCTTTAGTTGCTGGCATATCAATCGATCCTGCGGGATAAAATTTACCTTGACTAGGTAAACTCAAATACAATTGTGGTTGTCTAAAATGTTTTAATAATGGGTTGACTGAAGTACTCATTTATACACCATAAATATATGAATACTTATCGAAAATAGCGATACCCTAAAAATATGGCAGATATTGACACCGCAACAATAGACAGATTAGCAAGTTCTTCGGGAGCGGCAGCAGAAGCGGCAGCTAGCCTAGCTGCTGCAGGACAATCAGCAGCAGCTAGCACTCAAACTGCAAGCGGTGCAATGGGCGTGCTAGCAAGCATGCTCAATGACGCTATAAAAAATGTCGGTGTATACGGTGGCAGTATTGCATTATTAGCATTACGTACGACATCTCTGACTAGTTCAGTTTACGGTACCGATAAAGCTTTTAGTAGTTTAGTGCCTGTAATCGAAAAGATGGGCGAAGGTCTTACTAGTTTTGGCGCTCTTGCAAAATTTATGGGTGCAGCAGGTGGCACCGCAGCTAAAGCTATTGCCGGAACTACATTTGTATTCAACAAATTATCGGGTGTACTAAGATTTCAGCTGGAATCGGCACAAAAAGTTGCAGACACATTTGTTGCACTTAATCAAAATGGTGCAAGTTTTGGTTACAGTATTCAAGAAATGCAATTAAGGGCAACAAGAGCAGGGGTTCCTTTACAAACTTTAGCCAAAGTAGTTCAAGATAATATCGAACCCTTATCATCGTTGGGCATGGGTGTTCAAGATGCATCTTTAAATGTTACTGCACTTGCAAGAGATATCATCGACAATGCAGCAAGTGTACGGGGAGCAGGTAAAAATTATAATAATGCAGTTGCCGCATCGTATGGCAATATGGAAAATTTATCGGCGGGCATTGCAAATTATCTACAAATGCAGACCATGCTGGGCGAGAATGTAAGAAGCAGCACGGTAATGGAGAGAATTAAAACGGGCGAAGTTCAAGAGTATTTGCTAAGACAAAAAGAATTAACAGCGATAACTGGAAAAAATGCTGCTCAACTTAAGAAAGAAGAGGAAGAAAGACGTAAGAATTATCTCTATGTTCAAGCTTTAAATCAAATGAGTCCGGAACAAAGAAAAAATACCGAAGAACAAATGGCTATGCTTAAAATGATTAGTCCTGCATTGCACGATGCTGCTATGGAAGTAGTAAGCTTTGGTGATGTCATGACCCCAACAGGACTGCAATTTCAGGCGTTAAACTCCGAAGCAGTGCAATTTGCAAGGCAGGGACTTGCAATGACTAACACGGACAGAGAAACTTTTAGAAGAAATTTGGGTAATCTAAGTAGGCAAGTTGCCCCTACAATCAGATCATTTTATCAAAGTCAACAGGATGTAATCCAATCTGGTATGATTGGACAAAATAAACTGTTAATGGATATAGGTGCAACAGGCGTGGGATTTGAAAGATTCAATAGTATGCTTGAAAATAGTCCAGATGTGTTTGCACAAATGGAAGCAGATAGATTAAAAGCAGAACAAGAAGCAATGGATCCTGCTACTAAATCTTTCGTGGATGCTACTAGATTACTTATTAGTAATCAAGTTGAAATTGATCAACAAATTACTCAAAATATGCAAAAAATGACAGGTTTGGTGCAAGCGTTAAACTACATTCAAACCACGCTTATAAGATTACAAGGTAGAATCTCGGACGCAATTTTAACAGGTTTCGAACAAAGTAGAGATAATCCTGCTGCAGCTATTGGGAATGCCTTAGCAACAGTTGGGCAAGCTATGATAGATATAGTAAGCAATCCTGCTGATTTTAGGGAAAGACCTGCAGTGTCTGAACAAGAAGAAGACCGCAGATGGGCCGAGTTACAAAGACGAAATAGAGCTGCATTAGAAATAGTAAGAGGAAGGCAACCAGCTGGACCTTTGCCATCTGTTGCACCAACTCCGCCCCCAATACCATCAATGCCAGGACAAACTCCCCCAACATCACCTAGTAATAGTAATCCCAATACTCCGCCCAATGAGCCACTTGCACCTAACCCATTAAATCAGGGTGCATCTTTGCCGGCCGCTACTGCTACAAATAATATGGCAGAATTAAGAAGAACTTTTTCTGACATGTTAGTTGCTCTGAATTCTAATAATGATATTTCCACTGAACAACAACAAATACTGAATGATATATTAAGAGTTCAACAAAATATATTAGATGCAGTAGCTTAAATAACGATAAATATCGTATCGGAGTGTTTCATGGCCTGGAAAAAGTATTTTAAAATCGCTAACGTAGCAGGTGCAGTAAGTCCTATTAATGGGGGTACTGCATCTCAGAATTTTACATATAGAAATTATCAAAGTAATTTACCAGAGGTCTATATCGGGCACCCAAATCGTATTGAACGGTATAATCAATACGAACAAATGGATATGGATAGTGAAGTTAACGCTGCATTAGATATTTTATCAGAATTTAGTACACAAACTAACGAAGAAAATGGCACACCTTTTCAATTTTATTGGCGTGAAAAACCCACCGACAATGAAGTTAATATTATAAGAGAACAGTTAAATCAGTGGTGCAAGTTAAATGAATTAAATCAAAGAACGTTTAAAATATTTAGAAATACCATTAAGTATGGTGATCAAATATTCTTAAGAGACCCCGAAACGTTTAAGTTGTTTTGGGTAGAAATGAGCAAAGTAACAAAAATTATTGTCAATGAAGCCGAAGGCAAAAAACCAGAACAATATGTTGTAAAAGATCTTGCTCCTAATTTTCAAAATTTAACTGCAACACAAGTTAATACTAGTGATATTAGTGTTAATCATCCACAAGTAGGAGGTCCTAATGGTGCGTATATACAACCAAAAACTCCATATAGTGGTGGTAGTAGATTTAGTCAAGCGCAAAATGAACAAACAGTCAATGCTGAACATATATTACATTTAAGTTTAACTGAAGGTTTAGACTTTAGTTGGCCTTTTGGTAATAGCGTGTTAGAAAACGTGTTTAAAGTTTTCAAGCAAAAAGAACTGTTAGAAGATGCTATCATTATCTATCGTGTACAACGTGCACCAGAACGTCGTATATTTTATATTGATGTGGGTAATATGCCCAGCCATATGGCTATGGCATTTGTTGAACGTGTAAAAAATGAAGTTCATCAACGCCGTATACCTACACAAACAGGTGGTGGCCAAAACATGATGGATGCAACTTATAACCCATTAAGTACAAATGAAGATTATTTCTTTCCCCAAACAGCAGATGGTCGTGGAAGTAAGGTAGATACCTTAGCAGGCGGGCAAAATTTAGGTGAAATCACAGACTTACATTACTTCACTAACAAATTGTTCAGGGGATTACGCATTCCTGCTAGTTATCTTCCTACTGGGATGGATGACGGAACTAGTAATCCAAATACGTTTGCGGACGGCAGAGTGGGTACAGCATTAATTCAGGAGTGGCGTTTTAATCAATACTGTATGCGATTACAACGAATGATTAGTGAAAAACTTGATCAAGAATTCAAACTGTTCATGCGTTGGCGAGGCATTAATATTGATAACAATTTATTTGAATTACAATTCAATGAGCCACAAAACTTTGCTAGTTATCGCCAAGCTGAAGTTGATCAAGCAAGAATTACCAGTTTTACTCAGTTAGAACAATATCCCTATTTAAGCAAACGATTCTTATTAACAAGATATTTAGGATTGACTGAAGAAGAAATGAGTGATAACGAACGTATGTGGGCTGAAGAACAAGGTGATGTAGAAAAAGCGCCAGCAAGTGAAGCAGGGTTACGGAGTGTGGGAATAAGTCCAGGGGGGTTAGAGGCAGAATTACAAGCGGCAGAAATTGCGCCAGAAGGCGGGGAAGCGGCTGCAGGTGGAGAAGGCATGACTGCTGCACCTACTCCTGCAGGACCTGCAGGTCCTGCAGCAGGTTCTCCATTACCCGCAAGCGCGCCGATTTAATAAATAATATTATGATAGTAAACGAATTATTTCAACCTACTCCTCCTGCTTTTAAAACAGACAAGCAAGATCATAGTACTTTGACTACAAAAAAAACACGAACTACAAGATTAAGCCTGAATCAATTAAACAGATTACGTATTATGAATGACGCAAGAAAACTAGAACATGAGAAAAAATTAGAAAATCTTACAGTTCAGTATAAGCCTGCTGCGCCTGTAGGACCGGGTTTGTAATAGATTTATTACAAAATCATTCAAAAAATGCCCGTAAACAGGGCATTTTTTTTATCTACTGTAAATAACTATACAGAATTCATAAAACATATTTTTTAAAGGAAACAAATATGTCAAAATACGAACAACTAATTGAGTTCATTATTAATGAACAAGAAGATAAAGCACGTGAACTTTTTCATCAAATCGTTGTAGAAAAAAGCCGCGAAATTTATGAGTCGATTATCGACGAAGAAGATCTTGAAGAAATCGGCGGCAATCCTGTTGAGGACATGATGGATGAAGTAACCATGGACGAAGAAGGTATGTCCGAAGCAGAAGACGATATGCCAATGGACATGCCTGCTGATGGCATGGACATGCCTGCTGATGGCATGGACATGGGCGCTGAAGAAAGTCCTGAAATGGCTGTTTCAGATGCAAGAGAAGAAGTGGATGCTATTTTTGATCGTTTGATGTCTCAACTGGGTGGCGAAGAAGATCAGGGCATAGACATGGACATGGACTCAGAAGATAACGAAGAAGACTTCGACGATGAAGACTCTGACGATGAAGAAGATATGGAAATAGATTACGACGATGAAGAAGAAATGATGGAGTCTCGTAAAGCTGCCAAGAAAGAAGAAATGCTAAAAGACAAAGAAAAAGAAAAAGACAGTAAAGGCAAGCGTAAAATGACCGAAGCCGAATGGTTACGTGAATATGTTGATCAAATTGGCGATGTTTACGGTCAAGAACCTGCACAAGAAGAAGGGCACGAAGTCGGACACGGTAAGAAAGTTAAAGTAGATAAAGCCAGTACTGCAGTTGGTCCAGGTGTTGACATGGGCGGTAAAGTTGTAAAGACAAAAGGTTCTGAACAGAATCCAGATGACAAACAAACACCTGAACCAAGTAATGAGTATACCAAGGGTCGTGGCAATCTTCCTCACGCCGGAAAATTTCAAAATGTTCCAGGCGCAAAAACCAAGCCAAGCAATTCTGGAAAACCAGAATATAGCAAAGCACACGGAGCTGAAGGACAAACTACCGGCGGTAAAGTTGCAGTCACAGCCAAAAGTCCACTTGCTAAGGCTTAATAGATAAGGAACTTATTAAGAGAGCATTTAACCTTTGATAACGCCAGGATGGAACTCCTGGCGGAGGACACTGCAGATGGCAAAGGCAAGAACCTCTACATGAAAGGCATCTTTGTACAAGGCGGAGTAAAAAACGCCAATCAGAGAGTTTATCCAGTAGAT
>Ga0172372_10013287_pt1 | contig 10221 bp, 12 predicted proteins | sample LakKiv5m_2_FD_114544 | JGI IMG/M metagenome (GOLD analysis project Ga0172372, IMG submission 114544) | Freshwater microbial communities from Kabuno Bay, South-Kivu, Congo - kab_092012_9.5m | ecosystem: Environmental > Aquatic > Freshwater > Lake | place: Democratic Republic of the Congo... | reverse complement strand
TTTGTGCACGTATCCGTGACCGAACGTCAAGCGGTAGCGTGATGAGTCGCGCCCGAGTGGCTCAGTGGTAGAGCAACGCACTCGTAATGCGTAGGTCGCGGGTTCGATTCCCGCCTCGGGCTCTGGGTTTCGTGCTGTCCACGGACGAACTGTCGCACTTTCGTCGCACATTCGTCGCCACTTCAGACCACCGCGTTCAAGTGGCGACTGGCCTTGGTGGCTTTGCTCAGGGCCTCCTCCATCACGGCGGCGACGTGCTGGCGACCTTCCCTGGTGCTCTCGGCGTACATGTTCAGGGTCGTACGTATGTCCTCGTGGCCTAGACGAGCCTGAACGTCCTTATGTGCCACACCCTCCTTAATCAAGGTCGTGGCGCTGGTGCGGCGCAGGTCGTGAACCTGGAGGTTCTCAAGCCCTGCGGCCTTTCGAATTGGGCAGAAAACCCTGTTGCGGAAGTTGCTGTAATTGAGTTTCCTGCCCTTCGGTGTGACGAAAAGTGGTGTGTTTGGGTTGGCGCCGAGACGACCCGTGGTGGCCAGATGATGCTTAATCTTCTTGACGTCAGTTGACGAGAGAGACAGGACTCGAACTCCTGCCTCGGTCTTGGAGTTGCGAATCCGCAGAGTTCGGTCGGTGAAATTGACGTCGCCGACGAGAAGGTCAAAGAGTTCAGAAATTCGGCAGCCAGTGGAGAGGGCTAGATAGAAGAACGGCTCATAGTGGCCACGTGCTGCTTGCAGCAGGGCCGCCTGCTGTTCCACTTCCAACGCAAGTCGGTGCGGACGTTCGGCCTTTGCTCGGTCGATTTGTCGAACGGGTGACTTGACCAGTAAGTCGTCTGCCACCGCCATGTTGAAGATGCCGCTGAGCACGGCGAGGTGTCGGTCAACGGTGCGACGCTTCAGACCCTTTGTCTCCCACTTCTTGACTTCCTTGGAAATGAGGCTTCGCGTGATGTCCAAGAGAGGCAGGTGACCGAACGCGGGCATCAAGTGAATGTTGAGAATCCCCTGGTTGCGAACGGCGGTGGAATTTCGGTGTCGTTTCGAGGCTTGCCAGCGCTTCGCCATGTCTCCGAATGTCACGGCTGCGCGAGTGGGGTCGATGTATCGGCCCGTTCGTTGTTCGTCGCGGCGCTTGGCATCAAACATCTCGGCTGCAGCCTTGGTTGCGAATGACCGTGAGTATTGGCGGCCTCGTTCGCGCCAGCGAACTTCCCATGGGTTCTTCTGGCGGCGTGGGTTCTTCTTGATGCTCATTTTTCTCCTTGGTTGTCTTGGTCGTTTGTTGGGTGTGTATGTCGATTGATGTAGTCCTCCACCGCGCTCTTTCGCACCAGTGTCTTTCGGTGGTACTTCGCGGCTGGAAGTTCACCGTCGGCAATCATTTCTCTCACCTTTGTCTCGCCGAGGCGCAAGTAGTCGGTGACCTCGGCAACAGTAAGGAGTGGGTCGTCTGGATTAACTTTCGTCAGCGCCGTGATGTCGTTGCTCATGCAGACCTCCTGCGGTTCATCGTCTGCGGGATGAGCCCCAGTCGCCGTGCAGCCATGATTCGCTTTGCCGCAGTCGACAATGGGATTCCGAGCATCTTCGCCACGGTCTCTTGTACGGGAAGCGACTTTGCATACGCAATGCGATAGACCTTGGCGACCGACTCCAATTCATCATCGGAGTGCGGACGGCCGCTGTGCGCCTTTACCCGCCTGTTGAAGTTGTGCCGTGCCAACCTCACTTGTTCTTGCTCTATCCACGGCTTGACAATCTTCTGAATTGAGAGTTCCTGCAGCAATTCCGTCTTTAGTTCAACGACGCCACCGAGCGGCTCGATGAGCAGCGCTGCTGGCGCGACGCGCCCCTTGACGGTCTTGAACTCCACTGACAGCGCCCAGCGGTCGCCGTTCGAGTCAACAAACTCGGTCCTGTTGATGTCCCACGAACGGGGTTTGGGGGTCCTATTGCTTCGGCTTAGTGTCATGGCGTGCTCTCTCTGGAATGAGACTACCAGTGTATCATTCCATTTTGAGTCTCAAACGCAGCCCGTATCCCCCTCGGGCACGGTGCATTTCGGGGGCCATTTACCGATGGGGCGACCACCCCGATGGCAAGATTGACGGGCATGGTCAACGGCTCCCACACCGACGGTCTGGCCACGGTCCGCCGAATCCTTGAGGACTGCCACATTCTCTTGACACGCTGCGACGCTGCTGCAGATGCGTTACAGAACTTTGACGACTACGACGAAAATGCGAGAAGTCTTGCCATTCGAGAGTTTTCAGCAGAGTTGCACATGGCCGTAACACGATTACGACAGACAGCGTTGCACCCACCGTCTGAGGGGCGGCTCCTGTGAGTCGCTCAATAGAAGACATACGGGCCGCGTTGGTCGTGCTTGCTGAGCGCTGGTCTACATACGGTGGAACGGAGCGCTCAGCGTCACAGACGTTCCTGAACCAACTCGTTGGCGCATACACGGGTTCGCTGGACGCAATGGCGGCTGGTGCGCGATTCGAAGAGTTCGGGGTTAGAGACGAGGGCTCGGGCTTCATGGATTTGTTCTGGCAAGACGTCACCATCATCGAGATGAAGGCCCCGAATCAATCGCGGCGCCTTGACCAGCACCGTGCTCAAGCCTTGGACTACTGGCGCAACAGCGCGAATCAGGAGGCGAGCCTTGCTGCGCCACCGTTCCTGGTGTTGTGTTCCATCCAACAGTTTGAGGTGTGGCAGCCAGGGAAGTTCCCAAATGCTCCCGTAGACGCGTTTGCGTTGACCGACCTCCCCGACCGAGTTGAATCTCTGCTGTTCCTCGCGGGCCGCACACCTATTTTCGGTGGCCCAGGTGCGGCCGTAACTGAGCAAGCCGCACAGCACATGGTCACGCTCTATTTCTCGCTATTAGAACGTCGGGCAGCCGAAGCCGCCGAACTGCGACGCTTCATCATCCAGACCGTTTGGGCACTCTTTGCCGAAGACATCGGCATTGTCGAAGGAAAACCACTCGAAACGCTCGCGACCGCACTGCTGGCCGACCCGACACGAAGTACTGCAGTGGAACTCGCTCATCTCTACCGCCGCTTAAACATCCAAGAACAGGACCGAAGAAATCGTGGCGCCGCTCAGCAAGTTCCATACGTAAACGGGGAACTATTCAGCATCACCACCGAAGTCCATCTTCAACCGAGCGAACTCAAGCACCTGCTCGACGCAAGCAAGTTCGACTGGCGCCACGTCAACCCAACCGTCTTCGGCGCACTACTTGAAGGCTGTCTAGGCAAAGACCTCCGCTGGGAACTCGGCGCGCACTACACCAGCGAAGAAGACATCATGACCATCGTTAATCCCGTCATCGTGCAACCCTGGGTGACACGAATCGAATCGACTCGTTCCTATCGGGAAGCAACCCAACTACTTGAAGAACTCTGCAAATTCCGAGTATTGGACCCTGCGATGGGGTGTGCCAACTTCCTCGCCATCGCATATCGCGAGATTCGGCAATTAGAGATGCGAATTCACGACCGACTCGCCGAACACGCCAAGACGGAAGGACGTCAAGCGCCACTCAACATGCAGTACTACCCCATCGACAACATCATGGGAATCGAGATTGACCCATTTGCTGTTGACATTGCCAAGGCCACACTCTGGATGATGCACGCGCTTGAATCACGACGCCACGGACTCGCAGAACCCGTTCTCCCACTTCCGACTCTAAGGAATCTGACATGTGGGGATTCCTTGAAACTTGCGTGGCCAGAATCTGAAGTCATAATCGGCAATCCACCATTCCACGGCGACCGAAAACTTCGAGGCGTCCTAGGTGACGAGTATGTCGACTGGCTTGAGAGCGAGTTTGGCGTTGGTGTAAAAGACCACTGTGTCTATTTCTTCCTGCGAGCGCACCAAAACCTGCACGCTGGTGGTCGCGCAGGATTAGTAGCGACAAAGACAATTAGCCAAACCAAGAATCGCGACGCCTCTCTTGTCCGAATCACTCAAACAGGTGGAGTGATTACAAATGCCGTCTCGCGACAACGATGGAGTGGTGAGGCTGCAGTCTTCGTGAGCATCGTCTGTTGGACAAAGCCGCCTCCATTACCGACACGATTCACGCTCGACGGAAACGACGTTCCAGGTATAACTCCCTCCCTCACTTCGGGCACTCGTCATCGTGCGGCTACCCGACTTCAGCCAAACCAGGGTGTCTGTTACCAAGGCTTTCTTCCAAACGGCATGGGCTTCATTCTCGATGAGACGGAAGTCCAGGCACTCCTTGCAAGGAGTGAGGCGCCGTACCGCGAAGTTGTCTACCGTTTGTTGAACGGTGAGGACATTACGCAGAACCCCGACTGTCAGCCCAGTCGTTGGATTATCGACTTTGGTAGCCGAACACTTGAAGCGGCGTCCGAATTCCCTGCTGCACTGGCGATAGTCAGGGAACGAGTCAAGCCCCTGCGCGACAAAGTGAAGCGAAAGGCCCAACGAGAGCGTTGGTGGCTCTTTGCAGAAAATCGACCTGGAATCGTAAGTCGCTTACCACACCTCCAACGCATTGCTGTTGCAAGCCGAGTATGCAAGCGACTGCAACTCGTCTGGGCCGAAACAACATGGCGGCCTTCAGATGCTTGCAATGTGTTTACCTTTGATGATGACTACTCGTTTGGCATTTGCTCTTCCGTTGCTCATGAAGTTTGGGCTCGTGGAAATTCATCAACTCTTGGTGAGGGCCTTAGGTACAACCCGTCAACCGCATTTGAGACTTTCCCGTTCCCGAGTCCATCCAACATCCAACGTGAACGCATTGCTGCGGCATCTCGCTCAGTTGTCACGCTCCGACGCTTGGCGTGCGAGGAGTCTGGGAAGGGTCTCACCAAGGTGTACAACATGATGGACGATGGTGGCTTCCGCGAACTGAAGTCTGCACACGAGGAACTCGACTTGGCCGTGATGGACGCCTACGGCTTGGATGCTGACCTGCTCAACCAGCCAGAACGACTTCTCGACGCGCTCTTCGACTTGAACGAGAAGGCTGCTACCGACCCGAACTATCGGCCGTTTGGTGAGCGAGCCTCATCACTGTTTGACGAGGCTGACGCATAACTGTCCAGTCGGTAAGGTACGGGTGATGAAGACGCTGTGGCGGGTTAGCAAGAATCCCACCCCCGTGGAGCGTTCTTCGCTTCCGAGCGAGAAACTGCTCGAAGAGATGTTGATTTCAAATCTTCGAATCCTTTCACCTGATTGGATGCTGCTCGGCAACCAAGTTTCCACGGGCACAGGTTTCATCGACATCCTCGCGGTCTCCCGAGACGGAACACTCGTCGTCATCGAACTAAAGCGCGAACGAGCCACTCGTGACGTCGTTGCCCAGACATTGGACTACGTCAGTTGGGTGGCGACACTCCCATCGGAGTCGGTCAGCGAACTCTTCCAGCACCACCGAGGCACGGACCTCGGTGCGGCGTTCACCAACCACTTTGGAACTTCTCTGGAGGTAGAGCAACTGAACAGTCGGCAGATGGGCGTCATCGTCGCTTCCACTCCAGACCAAACAACAGAAAGAATCGTCAAGTACCTGGCGAACTCAGGGACGCCCATCAACTTGAACACGTTCGAGATATTTGGCGAAGGAAACGAACAGATGCTCAGCCCGAACTGGTCTGTTGACCTTGCTGAGTCCCAGGCCAACGCCACATCACTCACCGAAAAAGGAGTGTGGAACGGCCACTACTACGGCTCCTTCGGACACGACGAAAGTAGAAACTGGGAAGACGCACGCAAGTACGGATTCTTCTCCGCAGGCGGAGGCGCGTGGTACTCGCGCTCACTCAGCCTGCTCAATCCTGATGACATCATCTGGGTGCAATCACCCGAACACGGCTACATCGGAGTCGGACGCGTACTCACGACGTACCAGCCGATGGAGGACATCGTGATTCGAGACGGTGACCGCGAAGTGCGCCTACTTGACCAAAAACTTGTCGGAACCTACACGCATAAACCTTCGGATGACGATGACACGAGAGAACACGCTGTCCTTGTTGACTGGCTCGCAACCGTGCCCCTTTCCGAGGCCGTGCGCCAGGTCGGGTTCTTTGGGAATCAGAACAGCGTCTGCCGACCACGAGTCGTGAAATGGAACTACACCGTCAACACCCTCAAGAGTCGCTGGAAGCCAAACCTCGACAATTGATGGCCAGCGACTCTGCCGTCAACCTGCACGACCTTTCGAAGGTCAGCCAGAAGTTGTGGCGGCTTTCGGAATTAGATGACATACTGACCTTGTGACCCAGCCATGGCCTGCGCCCAGCAAAGCAGGTGAGTCAATATCGTCGCCAAAATCTTCCACGCTGAAAAAATTCAAACGATTTTCGTCGAGCGCTATCGCTGGTTGGACAGGACTTTGTCTCTTCTTTGGTGGTCCCACCCTCGTCTCTTGGAACTTGTTCAAGGCTTGGGAATGGGGAAGGCATCTTGGAGTTGCTGTCGTCGGAACAATCATCGCTGGAGCGGCCTATGCGATGTACGAGTTGGGGCGCGACCGAGGAAGAGGCAAATGGTGAATTTTCAGTTACGCCTTAGATACTCGACTACCACTGATTCTCAACGGAAAAACCTAGGTCGATGAATGTTCCTCTGATACTCGGATTTTTCGCAATTGTCGCGTTACCTGTGGGGCTCTTGTTCTGGATTTATGACTCATCGAAAGGCGTGAAGGACTATCTTCGGTCATCGCCTGAACGAAAACAGGAGATTCGTGACTACAACAAGAAGACACTGAAAGACGCGCGCATTTGGCGGCCAACGCCGTTTATGATTTTCGGCTGGGTTTTTCTCGCCGTTGTCGTAATATTCATCGCAATCGGTAATCGCTAGGCCACCAATAGGCGCGTGGACTTTTCCGTGTCGGTCCCCTACTGGCTCTGGATGCGCTGGCGAACTTGGGTGCGGCGCGAAAAGTCAGTTGGGTATTTCGCGCGAAGGGTACTCATTGCGGTGCTCTTGGCGGCATTTGTCGCCATTGAGGTGGCTTGGTACCGCGCTGGCGAGCCTTGGGCGTTTCTCATTGTGGGTGGCATCGCACTGCTAGCCACCTTCTACGCTCTCACGCTGGGAGTGCTGTTTGTCGCGACAGTCGTGTTGACAGTGCTTGGAAAGATTTACAACTGGATACGCCCGAAAGAGAGGCGCTCACGACCTATTGATTTGGATAAATCTGTCTGAAACAGGTGCAGCAAAGTTGCCATACGCAGTTGCACTACGGCACCTGGCTACGTGGGACTATTGATAGATGTCCCGCAAGACGTCCGAACCCGTGTTCCCGCAATTGCCGCCACCTGTCGCTGGCACTATCGGGGCAATGCGGGGGCGTATTGGTGACACTCACCCCACGATTGCGGCGATAGTTACAGGTTGGGCGAGTAACAGCAGTTGCATCTACCTACAGGCTTTCTCGAAGGCTTTCCAAAAGTCATATTCGGCATCGCCGTAGGCAGTTATGTAGTTGTTCACGGAAAGGTCCTGCTGTCCACTTTCCCAGTATCGGTTGTAGGCCTCCAAGAAGTCGGCAATTGCATCCACTAGTGCATCCTGCTCAAGAGCGAGTGTTGGAACATCGAGACCCCTGAGGAATGACCTGTACTTCCTGTACGCAGTTGATGTGGCTTGCCATTCATCGCTCGTTGGTGGACCGTCACTTGTCGATTCTTTCCACGCGTTTTTCGCCTCGCCGCTCAGTTTGAGCAGTTCGGCGTGATTAGACGACGTGCAGCCATCGCCGAGATAAATCGTTGTCGGAGTAATCCTCGGGGGACTCGTGCTGGCGGTAGTTGATGTGGTCGTTGTATCCGTCGACTCAATCGCAATTCTGTAACCACACGAACTAAGGGGGATGCCCAGGGCAATAACGAGAAGGGCTGTTCGCTTACGAGTCATGGGGCAATCTTGTCATGAGTTACTTGACACCAGCAACTGCCAGGTCTACTAACCCGATACTTGCGCCAACAAAGTCGTACGTGGAGTGGTGACTCAGTTGCGATTATCGTCTTGTTTGTCTCTATTGCGGCGGCGTTGTCGGGCCGCATTGCTAATGTTCGCGCCCACCACGTACAGCACCACAAGGCCAAGGACCAGCGCAATGGTATTCACTATGCGTGGGCCGTCATCTACCAGCAAAATCGAAGCGAACATAGGGCCAATGTAGTTGCCAGGTAGCCCCACCGAGGGATTGCTATTGCATCCACTTGTATGGGTCTGTGAATGAGACGCAGTTTGTGTGCATCTCTTGGCTTAGGGCTGGCGACAAGACTGGTTCTACTGGCGAGCGACCGCCAACTGTCGGATAACTGATGGGGCAGGCTCCCCGTAAGAAAACTCTCTGGTTTTGCCGTCAAGTCGAAGAACTACATGTAGCCAGGGAACAGGGCTTGGTTCTGTTTGGCACGCTTCACGAATTCGAAGTCGTAACGGCACTCTCAAAGTGTTCTCGTAGCGAATGTAGCCACCGCGAGGGTCGTATCTGTCGGATTCATCTGTCAGACCTAGGGCGTCAAGGCTCATCCACAGAATCATGCAGCGAAGAATCTCTGTGGATGCCTCTCTGCTATCGGCGGCCAAATGCGCCTCATGAAACTTCATAATCCCTCTCTCTGACTCCATCCGATACAGCAGGAGAAGGTCCGAATCCAGGGTGTCGCTGGAGATTACAGAAATAAGTTCAATCTCAGGAATTGATGGCATCGAGCGAATGAAGTTCTTCTCCTTATCGTTGCAATGAGCACAAATTGGCCAGATGAAGTGTCGATTGTTTATGACAGTGAATTCGTCGATGAACTTCTTGGGTGGGAAGTGCTGTTGTTGTAAACCTTTCGCGTCGCAGTACACACACTTTTGACTCCGCAGATAGGAACGCTCTGCATCGGTTAGTAGTCCTTTACGGAGCCGAGCGAGATTCGCTTCCTGCTCTAACTTGCGGCGCGAGTCACCACGACGCTTTCGCGGGCAACACTCATCGGCATTTGTCAAAAGTTTCCCAAATTGCTGCTCCCAATCAGCCGACAGTCGCACTTTCCCTGACGTTTTCGTAATGATTCCTTGACGTTCCAGTCGACTGAGCGCCCTGAATATCGAACGCTCGCTAACCAACTCGTTTAGATAACGCGTAAGTGCACCGACCGACATCGCGTCGCAATTGGCCACAAGAGTGCCCAGCACCAAGGACCCAGACTCGTTCAGGCAACCCACACCAAGGGCTTCCAGACGACCAAAGGCTGTCAACAATCCTTTGTCTCCAAACAGGGCCGCTCCAAGTTGAGTGAAGTAGGCATACTCATCGGTGGTTTCCGTCAAACGCAACCCACACCAGTAGGTATCAGGCAGGACCCCCGTTGACCTCTGGGCCCTAAAGAGGTAACCCGCACTGCAGATACATCGCAGATGTCTACCAATGGCAGGCTGACCACTCCGATTGAATACCTCTGCTATATCGCGTTGACTGATTCGGATATCACCAAAGGGATTCCTCCTGGTAAGCAGATACGCCAGAACAATCCGCCGAAACAGATTCGCCATGCCACCATTTCCGCTCGGCAGTTTCGGAAGTACTCCGTGTTCGCTTGTCATGGCCACACTGCCAAGGTGTACTCATATACCTGTCCCCCATCACCCCTTTGGAGAACGTGTCTTGAGTTGGAAATAGATGTTGATGGCTTCACGAACCACTTCACCTCGTGAACGGCTCCGAATGAGCGAGAGGGTTTCAAGCCGCCGTAGGTCGTCGGCCCCCAATCTGAACGAGAAGCGGGGATACTTTCGCATTGTCGGACAAATATTTTCCCAGAAAAGCCGTCGCCTGGGCGGAAGTAACACGGAAAACCAGAAAGAAGGCCGCCTTGCGACCGACTGATATCACTCTGTGACTGGGGATGCCCCTCTCTGGTCGAAGGTGACATTGAGATATCCCCACTGCCAGCGAATCGGTGTTGACGTATATCACGGGTGTCGCACGAAGTGTCGCACGTCCGCTGAGAATCGTTGAGTGGCGCCGAGTTCCACCTAGTCCCCACTCTGTCGGAATCTGTTGACGCCGAGCATCGTTGAACATCGCCGAGGAACGGTCCGATAGCACTCGTAATGCGTAGGTCGCGGGTTCGATTCCCGCCTCGGGCTCCAGCAGTATTTGTCCCGAGCGTCAGCCCAACTTCCAGCGCACTTCGATGGTGAC
>Ga0172372_10013285_pt1 | contig 10221 bp, 9 predicted proteins | sample LakKiv5m_2_FD_114544 | JGI IMG/M metagenome (GOLD analysis project Ga0172372, IMG submission 114544) | Freshwater microbial communities from Kabuno Bay, South-Kivu, Congo - kab_092012_9.5m | ecosystem: Environmental > Aquatic > Freshwater > Lake | place: Democratic Republic of the Congo... | reverse complement strand
GGCGCGCAGCAGGGGTTGCAGGCCGATCTCGATCTGCCCGCCGGTGTGGGCCACCGCCGGCTGGTAGCGGGCCGGGCGCAACTTCATCATGTATCCGAAGCTGCCGAATGGGATCCCGAAGCGCTGCTGGCTGTCGGGATCGGGATCGAGCACGAGGATCGGCCAGAGGAATCCTTCGCTGGGTTGGGTGGCGCTGATGCAGGCCCGCAGGCGCTGGCGCAGATCCGGATCTCGTTGCAGACAGCTGGGGAAATACCACTTCATCGCCATCGGTTCAGCGGCGAAGTCCACTTCGAACACCTGCCCCTGACCACCGCCGCCGAGGCAGCGGATCACCCGGATCGGGGTGGCGGTGCTGGAGAAGCGGAGGGTGGCGCCCTCGGGAAGCATCGAAACCATCGCGGCGCGGCAGGGACGGGGGAGGGAGCGAAGCGGAAGGGCGGGGAGAGGCGGCGGGCGGCGGCGGGGCCGTGGGGGGCCGTGGGAGGCCATGGCAGCCGTTCAGGTGGCCTCCAGGCTCTGACCGATCGCCTTGCGGATGCCGTTGCGATGGCTGAGGGCGGTGAGTCGGCTGGCGAAGCCATGGCGATAGGCCATGCCATCGCGCAGGGTCACCACCAGCTCATGCTCCTTGCGGGAGCCGAGCAGGATCCAGGCCACCAGGGCGGCGATCTGCACGCTCCAGAACAACCAGGGGATCGGCAGCAGCACCATGCCCCCCAGGCAGAGCAACACCCACCAGCTGAAGCTGTTGGGGTGGCGCTGGCGGCTGCGTACATGGGCCGAGCGGATCTGTGCGAGCGGGATGCTGCGTCCGGCCAGGATCAGGGGGGCGCCGGCGGCGAGGGCGGCGGCAGGCCCGGCGGGGGATCGGCTGCGGCGAGGGCCGGTCGCCGCCGCTGCGGCCACCACGCCCTGGAGCCCGGGCCCCGCAACCGGGGAGGGCCCGCGGGCGGCAGTCGCTGGGCCGGGCCGGGCGCCCGGGGGGGCCGATGTGGCCGATGTGGCCGGGGGGGTCGATGTGGTCGGGGGGGTCGCCGGCGGCCGGCGCTCGGAACCCGCCGCCGCCCCCATCGCCGCATCCGGCATCGCTGCCGCCGCACCCCGTGCCGCCGCACCCCCAAACGCCGCAGCGCCCAATGCCGCAGCGCCGCCGGCTGCGGCCGGGGCGGCGGGATCGCCGCCCAGCAGCCGGAACACCAGCACCGGGCCCTGGCCGCCCAGCTGGATTTCATCGCCGTCCTGGAGGCGACGGCACTGGCGCAGGCGTTCGCCCTCGTGATAGGTGCCGTCGCGGCTCTGCCAGTCGCACACCAGCCAGCCGTGGCGGCGGGAGAAGCGCACCACCGCATGGTGTTCGGCGACGCCGCTGCCGCTGGCCAGCCGCAGACGATTGTCGGCGGCGCGGCCGATGGTGGTGGGGCGATCGCGATGCAGGGCCGCCACCTTGGTGGGGTCGTGGCGCAGCACCAGCTGAGCTTCCGCGTTCATCGGCGCTCCGGCGGCGGGCAGGGAGGGCGGCGGGCCGGCAGAGCCGCCGCCCGGCCGGAGCCGCCTGCGGCTGAGCGCACCCGCCGCCGGCGGTGCTGGGCCGGGGTGCGGCTCATCGGGAGCCCCCGCGGCGACGGCGACGCCACAGATGCCGCCAGTCGTCGCTGATCTCCGCCCACAGGCCCGGCTCGCCCTCGCGCCAGGGCTGCACCCGGCCGGGAAACAGCAGGGCGCGGGCGGCCAGCAGCAGGGCGATCATCACCAGCAGCAGCAGAGACCAGCCGGGGATCGCCCCCAGCCAGAGGAAGGGGGTGCCCAGGGAGACGGCCCGCAGGGCGAACAGGCCGATCGTGAGCGCCACCCAGATGCGGAACGGGGCCCAGGGATCACGCCGTTGCTCCACCAGGGATGTCGGATTGCAGGCCGTAGCCTATGGCAAATGAAATCCGGCGCTGGAGCGGCATGAAGGCAGGCGAGTCGAGCGACCCGGTGCGGGGCGCCGCCCCCTCGGCCCCGGCCGCTGCCCTCCCCGCCGGCGCCGGGCTGCCCCTGAGCGGCGAGAGCGCCGCCGGCGGACGGCCGGTGCCGGTGCCGGAGGGGCAGGGGCCGCCGGGGGGGGGCCGGCCCAGCCTCGCCGCCCTGCGCCAGCGCTGGCAGCAGGCCCGCAGGCGCCAGGCCCGCCTGCAGCTGTGGCAGGGAGAGACGCTGATCCGCGAGCTGCTGCTGGGGGAGGAGCGCCTGCGCATCGGCCGCGATTCGGTCTGTGAGCTGGTGGTGGAGGCGGTCGGTGTCAGCCGCGTGCATGCCTTCCTGGAGAAGGACAGGCCCTACGACCGCGACTGGGTGCTGGAGGATTTCAACTCCGCCAATGGGTTGTACTGGCACGATCGACGCATCCTTGCCCTGCGCCTGCGCGATGGCGATGCGGTGCAGCTGGGATCCCCTCTGCGCGAGGCGCCCACCCTGCGCTATCTGCATCCCCGCAGCGCCTGGGAGCAGCTGATCCATGGCGTCGGGCTGGTGTCGTTGATCGGCTCGGGGGTGGTGATCGCCGCCCTGCTGCTGCTGAGCACGATTTCGGGCGGTTCACGGGTGAACTTCATCGGCGGCCCCGTCAAGATCGTGGCCGGGGATGGCCGCCGCATCGATTCCCGCGAGGGGGCCGCCACGGCCCTGCCCGGCCTGGAGGACTACCCGCTGGTGTTGCGCCAGGCATTGCTCGCATCCGAGGATTCCCACTTCGGCTGGAACAGCGGCCTCGACATCGGCGGCACCCTGCGCTCGCTGGTGAAGCGCAGCGGTGGCGGCAGCGGCCTCACCCAGCAGGTGGCGCGCCTCTACTACCCGTGGGTCAGGCAGGGCAATCCCCGCTCCCCCTGGCCGTGGGTGCGCCTTGCCGAAGACGACCGCAATCCCACCAAGCTGGGGCTGTTCGCCCGCAAGCTGCGCGAGCTGCCGGTCTCCTGGCAGCTGGAGACCCGTTTCAACAAGAATCAGATCCTCAAGATGTATCTTGACCGGGCCTATCTGGGCCTGGGTACGGAGGGGTTCGAGGAGGCGGCCCAGCTCTATTTCCGCAAGTCGGCACGACGGCTGGATGTGGGCGAGGCCGCCTATCTGGTGGGCCTGCTGCCCAGCCCCAATGGCTACAACATCTGTGCCCCCACCCCCGCCCAGCTGCGCGCCGAGCGGCTGGAGCGGGAGCGGCGCAGCGGCGTGCGCGAGACACCGCTCCCCGATGAGCGCACCTGGACCCCGAAGCTGCGTCGCGATCTGGTGCTGCGCCGCATGTTGGAAGAGGGTTACCTGAGTGAGGAACAGTATCGCGATGCGCTGCGGCGGCCGTTGATCTATGATCTCAGCGCCTGTCGTCAATCGCGCTGGCGCAGTTTCCCCTTCTTCAGTGATTACGCGCTGTGGGAGTTGGAGGGGCCCCGCTATTCTCTGAATATCGATGCCCAGCAGGAGGGCGGTAATTACTTCGTTGTCGCCACAATCAATCCGCAGCTGCAGGACAGCGCCCAGAGGAGGCTGACCGCCTTTCTGGAAAGCAGGGCCCGCCCGATCGGCGTCACCCAGGCGGCCCTGATCACGCTGGATGTGCGCAGCGGCAACATCCTCGCCTATGTGGGTGGCGGTGATTACCGCTTTGATCGGGTGCAATCGCTGCGCCAGCCCGGCTCCACGTTCAAGCTGTTCACCTACCTCGCCGCCCTGGAACAGGGCATCAAGCCTGCAGCGATCATCTCCTGTGCCCCGATCTATCAGCTGCAGAGCGGCTGCCGCCGTGGCGGCGGCGGCATGAGCATGAGTGATGGCCTGGCCTATTCCGAAAACCCGGTGGCCTTGCATCTGGCCGAACGGGTCGGGTTCAATGCTGTGATTCAGATCGCCCGGCGGCTGGGGATTTCCTCGCCACAGCTGCAGGCGGATCCAAACATGGTTCTGGGGGGTAATGAGGTATTGCTCTATGAAATGGCTCGCGCCTTCGCGGTGGTGGCCAACGGCGGCCGCAGCGTGCCGATGCATGGGGTGGAGCGCATTTACGACCTGGGCATCTGCGGTTCGGAGCAATCCCTGGCCCGCTGCCACCCCCAGGGCATTTTTCGCCCCCTGGCTGAACAACCCCAGCAGTTGATCCCGGCCGAGATCGCCGCGCAGATGGATGCGATGCTGCGCCGGGCGGTGGCCATCGGTACGGGCCGCCCTGCCGCTGTGGTGGCCGATGCCCGCGGCAAGACCGGCACCACCAATGAGGGCAGGGATGCCTGGTTCATCGGCTATTCGCCCGCCATGGGCCTGCTCACCGGCATCTGGATGGGCAATGACGACAACCGCCCCGCCCCCGCCGCCGCCGGCGCCCTGGCCGCTGAATTGTGGGGTCAGTACATGAGCCAGGTGTGATCCCTGCCGGGTGCGGCATCGGCCGGGGCCGGCCGGCGGCGGCGATCGGGATGGCTGCCGGGCAGCCGTAGCTGGCTGCCAGATGCGGGCCCGAGCAGGGCTGATTCAAACTCGGCGCGGGGGTTGCGGCCCAGGCGCAGGGGGACAACCCGCTGCTTGCAGCGCCTGGGGCGCCGAGGCTCCATTCCTGGTGCCCGTGTCGCGCACGACTGACGAAACCGGCACTTTGAAGCGGCCCTGCGGGCCCGAGGATCAGCTGACGCTCGGATTGCGGCCGCTGCCTTGATCCTGGCTAATCTGGCCGCCGATCAATTTCGTGCCCGGGAGCTGAGGGGAAAACAAGCCATGGCCGTGAGGATTCGTCCTGTGCATGTAGCGCTGGCGCTGGTCAGCGCCAGCCTGGGGGCCCTGCTGGCCGCAACGGCCGTGCTGGTGGCTCTGCGCCGCACACCGGTGGTATTCGACTGTGGCAGCTCTGCCAATCCTGAGCTGATCATTCAGTCGGGGGCCGAATATCTGCTGGCCAATCCCAGTGTCACTACAGCCAGCAATTCCTCGTTGGTCAGCCTGGAACTGCGCGATCCCGCCGCCCTGCCGGCCCGCTGGCGCCCGCAGGGTCTGCAGGTGCTGCGGGCCGATGCCCAGGGATTCCAGTTGCGTCCCGACCGGAGCAGCGGCAGCCAGACCGTGGAGTTTGAGGTGGCCTCGGGCCAGTGGCGCCTGCGCGACAGGCCGGGAGCGGCGCCAGTGATCACCAGCTGCCGTCGCCAAGTGCTGCTGCCGGCAGCTGTGAATCGCTTCAATGCGGTGCCGCTGGATTACCTGCAGCTGCGGCCCTGGCCGCTGCGGCTGCTCAATCCCGATCTGTCGGAAGCGGGATTCCGCCTGAGTCTGGCGCGCCGGATCAGTGCCCGTTCTGGTAGTGATTACAGCTTCTACAAGTTGGTGGCATCCCTGCCGCGCACGGCCCTCACCCCCTCCGATGAGGAGCGACTGCAGGCCGCCCGCAGATCCCTGCAGGCGGAGCTGGCCCTCACCACCAGCTTCTGGGAGTATGGCGGCAGCAGCAGTGCCACCTGGGAGTATGCCAATGAGCAGCTGGAGGCGGAGCGCCACGCCGCCGACTGGTGCCGCCAGCAATCGGAGGGGAGCCTGACCACGCGGCTGAGCCAGGGGTATCAGCTGGTGAGCTCCGTCCCCCAGGGCCGCGACAGCGGTCAGCAGAAGGCACTCTATCCCGACGGACGCTTTGCCGGCTATGTGAATTACAGCGCCAGCTGCCAGGGAGTTCTGCATACTCTGCGTCGCGACGCCGATCTCTCCCGCCTGCCCTGACGCCAGGCCACCCAGCCCTGGGAGTGACCCATGCCCCGAACTCCTGTAGCGTAGAGCCCGCCTGGCAATCAGAGCCGCGGAGGATGGGGCAAGCAATCATGGGGCCAATAATCATGGCGCCGGGCATCATCGAGCCAGGGAGCGTGGAACCAGGAACCGTAAAACCAGCGATTGCGGAGCCAGGGATTGCAGAGCCAGCGATTGCGGGGGCCGGAGATCATGGACAGGCGTGAATTGCTCAGGCTGCTGGGCCTGGTGCTGCTCGGCAGCGGGACGGGTGCCTACAGCATTGGCAAGGATCGGGGCGGCGGGATCCCGGGCCGGCAGGTTCTGATCATCGGTGCTGGGCTGGCAGGGTTGGCGGCTGCCAGGGAGCTGGGCCAACACGGCCAGGAAAGCATTGTTCTGGAAGCCCGTGATCGAATCGGTGGGCGCATCTACACCAGCAACCGCTGGCCTGATCTGCCCCTCGATCTGGGTGCCACCTGGATCCATGGCGTGAACGGCAATCCGATCACAGCCATCGCGGATCAGATCGGGGCCAGACGCCTGATCACAAGCGATGAAAGGGCAGCAATATACAACACCAATGGAGCTGAGATCACGGCTCCGGAAATGGCTCGCCTTGGGGGGATCAGCAAGCAGATGCAGGCCGGTTTGCGCAGGGCCCAGAACTCGGAGCGGGATGGTTCGCTGCAGCAGAGCATCTCCCTGCTGGAGAAACAGTTGGCAAACAGCTCCAGTGATCGTCGTTTCCTGAGTTTCTGTCTGTCCAGCGAAATTGAGCATGAGTATGCAGGCAGCGCCAGGCAGCTCTCCAGCCACTGGTTTGACAGCGACAAGAAGCTGGAGGGGGATGATGCCCTGTTTGCACAAGGCTACAAGCTGATCACCGATTACCTGGCGCAGGGTCTGGATGTCAGGCGGAACCAGGTCGTGCAGGAGGTCCACTGGCAGGGGCCGAGGATCAGGGTGCGCACCCCAGACAAGGAGTATCTCGCCGACCGGGTTGTGGTCACGCTGCCCCTGGGCGTGCTGCAGCACAAGGGGGTAAAGTTTATTCCGGAGCTGCCCGCGGAAAAGCTCAATGCGATCAACAAGCTGGGCATGGGAGTGCTGAACAAATGCTGCCTGCGATTTACGCAGGCTTTCTGGCCACGGGATATCGACTGGCTGCAGTATATATCGGCGCAGCATGGGGAGTGGACGGAATGGGTGAGTTACCAGCGGGCTGCCCAGATGCCGGTGCTGGTGGGCTTCAATGCCGCCGACCGCGGTCGCCAGATCGAGGCCTGGTCAGAGGAGCAGATCGTGGCCAGCGCCATGCAAACCCTGAGGACCATCTTTGGAGCTGGCATACCCGATCCCATCGATCATCAGATCACGCGCTGGGCTGCCGATCCCTTCGCCAGGGGTTCCTATTCCTTCCCTGCCCTGGGCTCCACACCAGAGATGCGCAACCTGCTGGCCCGGCCTGTGGATCGCCGATTGTTCTTTGCCGGCGAAGCAACCAATAAGGACTTCTTTGCAACAGCCCATGGCGCCTATTGGTCGGGTCTGCGGGCGGCCACGGAGCTGCTTGCCTCCTGAACCCGGGGCGCCCAGCGACTGCGATAGCCCCAACCACCACAACCACAACCACAACCACCGCGATCGCGATCGCCGCGGCAGCCACTGCTTCCTGCGCGGGCTGGCAGGCAACCGCGGCCCCGGCCTGCAGGGCGGCCCAGGGCCGCTTCAAAGTGCCGGTTGCACCAGTCGTGCGCGGATGATCCTGTGGCAGCTGATCCTGTTCATGCTGAGCTGAGATTTCGACCTTGAGGCAGCCCTGGAGCAGGGGTGGATTCGGTGGGGAGGCAACCCATGCACTGCCTGAACGTTCCCTCGGCCAATGTGCTGTCCCGCATGTTTAGGCCTGATTCAGGACCTGCTGATGGGGATGAGGGGATGAGAAGCTTTGCCCTGCTTGATGTCGGGGGGGGCGGCATGATCCCTCCGTTGCACTGCGTAGTTGCAGGACAGCACACCAGGTTGCCCTCAAGGAGGCTGTGGCTTGCGGATTGGCTGGGCTTGCAGCTGGCGGCGCTGGCGCCCAGCCAGCCGGGGGCAGGGCAGCGGCCCTCAGCAGCGCTCCGATCCGTCCCCGGGGCCGCTGCGCTGCTGCTGCTCCCGGGCCCAGGCGGCGGGGACCAGCACCAGAAACAACCACCACCAGAGCAGCACCGCTGCCAGAGCGGCGGCGCTGATCCACAGCCGCTGCAGCAGCAACCAGCTGGCAGCCACCAGGGCCACACCGCTCAGCAGGATCGACCAGGGTTGGCACCACCAGGGCTTGAGCTGCCAGATCGAGGCGGGGGCGGCAGCGGCCTTCGGGCCAGCGGCAGCGGTCGGCGGCTCCTGCATCCCGTGCGGCACGGTGGCCTCCAGCGGCTGGCTCACTGTGGCATCCACAGGATCGGGGCGAGCGCGGCAGCCCGCGGCACCGATCCTGAGGCCGCGCCAACAGTGATGGCGCCGGGAAAAACCGTCGGCGCCGGCGCGATCAGGGCCGCACGGGGGTGACACCAGGCGCTGCCGCCGGGGCGACAGGCTCGACACGGGGCGCATCGCGCAATGCCGCAGGCAGATTGGCAGCACCCGGCTGGAACGGGCGCTCGAGGGCAGTCAGATTGCGCAGCTGCCTGACCAGCGTCGATTCGGCCACGCGGTACTGGCTGTCCCTGCGGGTGCCGAGATCCTCCAGCCTCAGCCTCTGGGCCTCGGCTTCGCTCATCTTCACCGTCACATCCGGCACGATGCCGCGGTGGTGGATGTCGTGGTTGCGAGGGGTGAGGTATTTGGCGATCGTGACGGTCATGCCGGAGCCATCGGAGAGCCCCCGCACCGATTGCACCAGGCCCTTGCCGAAGGTCTTCTGGCCGACCAGCACGGCGCGATTGTTCTCCTGCAGAGCGCCGGAGAGGATCTCGCTGGCGCTGGCGGATCCCTCATTCACCAGCACCACCAGCGGCCTGTTGGTGATCGCCCGACCATTGGCGCGGCGGATGTCCTGGATGCCGTCGCGGGTTTTGGTGGAAACGATGATGCCTTCATTGATCCACTGGCGGGCGATCTCGACGCTGGCCATCAGCAGACCACCTGGATTGCTGCGCAGATCCAGCACATAACCCTGAACCCCCCGCGCCTCAAGATCGCGGATTGCAGCGCGCATATCCTTGGCCGCATTCGCGTTGAACTGACGCAGGCGGATGTAGCCCACCCTGGTGCCGTCCGGAGCGGTGTTCAGCTGATGGCTGACCGCATGCAGTTCAATCAGGGCACGGGTGAGTGTCAGCTCCACATTCTGACCTTTGCGGCGCAGCACCAGATTCACGCTGGTGCCGGCCTTGCCCCGGATCAGCTTGACCGCATCCTCGGTGCTCATCCCCTTGGTGGATTTGCCATCGATGGCAACGATGACATCACGGGGCTGGACGCCGGCGCGGGAGGCGGGAGATCCCTCGATCGGGGAGATCACCACCAGCTCCTTGGTGTCTTTATCCAGGCTGAGCTGGATGCCTACCCCCGAGAGTTCGCCGGAGGTATCGATCTGCATCTCCTTGAATTCACGCGGATCGAGAAAGCGCGTGTAGGGATCGCTGAGGGTGGCCAGCATGCCCCGGATAGCCTCGTAGGCATCCTTGGAGCTGCCATAGCTCTTGCTGAGAAGATCGCGGCGCAGTTTTCGCCAGCGATCAGCATCATATTTGCCCGTGGTATCCAGATAGTCGCGAAATACGATCTGCCAGGCCTGATCCATCACCTCCTTGGGGCTCTCGCTGATCTGCACACCGCCCTTGGGTGCGATCACCATGTCGCGCGCCAGAACGGCGGTGGCGGCGCAGGCGCTCAATCCGACGAGCACCACCAGCGTGGTGCGACCGCTTCCCATCCGGGATACCCTCTTGAAGTCGATACGATCCAAGCTAGCGCCAGAGCCCTGGCGAGAGAACCGGCCGGCGCCGCAGGGCTGCGGCAGCTCACCGCTGCCGGCCTCGCCATCGCGCCCCGTGCGGCCGGGCCGGCCCGGTAGCGGGCCGGGCTGATTCAAACTCGGCGCGAGGGCTGCGGCCGCAGTTCAGGGGGCAACCCGTTGCCTGCGACGCCTGGGGTGCTGATGAAGCCCATCCATGGTGCCCGTATCGCGCACGACGGGCGCAACCGGCACTTTGAAGCGGCCCTGCGGTAGCGGGCCGGGCGGCCCATTGATCCCAGCTTCCAGAGGCCGCCGCCGCCCGCCAGTTGCCTGCGGCCGGATCGGGCCGATCGCGGGCCGCAGCAGCTCGGGCCTGGGGCCGCGCCGTCGGCTGCGGCCGGCGCCTGATACCCCTAATGTGCTGTCCCGCATGTTTAGGCCCAATCCAGGACCTGCTGATGGGGCTTGGAAGCCTTGCCCTACTGGATACCCAGGGGCCGGCGCATCGTCCCTCCATTCCCCTGCGTAGTTGCAGG
>Ga0172372_10013284_pt1 | contig 10222 bp, 8 predicted proteins | sample LakKiv5m_2_FD_114544 | JGI IMG/M metagenome (GOLD analysis project Ga0172372, IMG submission 114544) | Freshwater microbial communities from Kabuno Bay, South-Kivu, Congo - kab_092012_9.5m | ecosystem: Environmental > Aquatic > Freshwater > Lake | place: Democratic Republic of the Congo... | reverse complement strand
TGAAGAAAGATCAAAAAGCTATTTAATCAAAAAAGCTTTGGAGAAATATCTTCAAAATAGATTACATGAAGCTGGAATCTCAACTGAGTTTTTGAAAGTTTCTTCTAAATCTTCTGATGAAGGCCTAGTTAAGAAAAAGAAAAAATAAATTTCTTCTTTCATGGTTTTTAAAAACCCCGTTTTCTTATTAGAAAGCGGGGTTTTTTATTGGTTTTTTTATAATTTTTTTATTAATAATTTACTTAGTTACTTAAAATAAATTTTAAAAAAAAAATTATTTATTTTAAATATTAATAGCACTTCTTTGAATTAAAAAGATTTTCTCAGCAGATTTTTTTACTAACTCATACATTTCACTGAGCTGTTTAAAACTCATTGAACCTGCTTCGCCAGTGCCTTGAACCTCGATTAAATCAAAATTTTTGTTCATTACAAAATTACAATCAACCTCACATTTACTATCTTCGCTATAATCAAGATCGACCAGAATTTGGTTGTTAAATTTTCCGCAAGACACTGCACAAATTTCATTTTTGATTGGGTTGTAATCAATTTTTTTTTCATTAAGTAATTTTTTTATAGCAAAATTTAAAGCTACAAATCCACCGTTGATTGAAGCACAACGCGTTGAGCCATCTGCCTGCAAAACATCGCAGTCGATGGTAATTTGTCTTTCACCTAAAAGCTTCAAATCAATTGAATAGCGTAAGGCTCGCGAAATTAAACGTTGAATTTCAATATTTCGGCCATTTGGTTTCAAAGGATCGTTATCAATTCTTTGTTGAGTTGAGCGAGCTAACATGTTGTATTTGGCGGTGATCCAGCCTTGACCTTTGTTACGTAAAAATGCTGGAACCTTTTCTTCAACAGAAGCGGTACAAATAATTTGAGTATCGCCACAGGTAACTAAACAAGATCCTTCAGCAAAGCTGTTGATATTGGTTTTAAGAGTTAGTGGACGAATTTCATCAAGAGCTCTTTTTGATGGACGAATTGACATAAGTTTAATGATTTAATTTTTAATAAGAAACACCGGTTTGTTGTTTGGTTTTTTCAGCTAAATTTTCGGCAGTAATTCTTTGAAAAAGTGAGGTGTTTTGGGTTTTAGAATTAAAGGCTGATAACAGGTCATTGATTTTGGTTTCAGGATCTTTTATTTCTTTAGTATGGTTAATAAGTTTAATAGCAAAATAGCTAACTATATTTAATTGTTCTTTACTGCCACCAAAATCCAATAAAAATAAATTAGAATCAATATTACCAAATTGATGATGATTTTCTTGTTGTTTTTTGGTAATAAGTTCGCGGTTTTTTTCAGCAATTTGTCGAGCCTGTAAATCATTTTTATTTTTAACAAAATCAATGCCAAGTGCACTTTCTTTATCTTCAACAACTTCAATTTTACCGGTGTTTAAAAATTGTTGCAAAGCAGTATTGGTTGATTGTGAATATAGCATCGAAAATAAATCATGTTTAACGGCGAAATTAAGATCTTTTTTAAGTCTGTCATGTTGTTGATCAAGTTGTTCTTTAATTTGCGATTCTAATTCTTTAGGAGTTTGCGAAGAAATTTGTTGAAGCTGAAGTTTTTTTTGTGGATCTTTTTCATCAATCAACAAATCATTAGCAATTTTAATTGAAAGCTCTGCAACTTGTTGAATATTTGTTGGGTTATTTACTGAAGATATTTTATCAAGCGTTGATTGGTGATATTGTTGATAGATATCAAGTAATTCGGGATCTTGAGAAATTATTTCTACAATTTTATTAGCAGATTTTTCAAGGGCAGGACTTATTTCTTTAATTAACTCTTTAGCAATTTTAATATCTTTTAAAATATTTTCTTTAAATTCTTTATAAATTTTTAAAATTTTTTGATTTTTATTTTCTGCTTTGTCAGGCTTATTGCCAGAAGAGCTAGCATTTTTATTGCCTTGCGATGAGGAACTAGGTTTGCCTTGTTGTTGGATATTTAATGATCTAATAAATTCCAAGATAAACAGTTTTGCTTGCTCTTGATTGGTAAATGAAGCTATAGCATTGCTTGGAGCAAATTTGAGCATTAATTCGTCGAGCAAGTCTTTTTGGAAAATTTGTGGAACTCCAAAATTAGTGATCATTGTTTGGAATATAGAGCGATTTTTTCTTTCAATATCAAAAGCCATAAATCTTGATTAATTAAGTTAATATGAGAATTTTATAATCTTAAAAATCCATAGTTAATGTAAATAAATTAAAGATCAATTAGATTTAAGTATCTTGTAAAAAGCTTTTTAAGAGTTTGGCTCTTTTTGGATGTTGCAGTTTTTTCAAGGCTTTAGCTTCAATTTGACGAATTCTTTCGCGAGTAACTGAAAATTGTTTACCAACTTCTTCCAAGGTATGATCGGTAACGATACCAATTCCAAAACGCATTCTTAAAACTCGCTCTTCACGGGGAGTTAGTGATGAAAGCATTTGAGCGGTAAGCTCTTTAAGCTTGGAATGGGACGCAACATCAAAAGGAAGAACTGCACTTTTATCTTCAATAAAATCTCCTAAAACGCTTTCCTCATCATCACCTGAAATTGGCGATTCAAGGCTAACTGGATCTTTAGAGGTTCTTAAAACTTTACGGACCTTATCAACTGGCATTAACAAACGATCGGCAATTTCTTGGGCATCAGGTGCACGATTTAATTCTTGAGTAAGTTGACGAGAAGTTTTAACAATTTTGTTGATTGTTTCAACCATATGGATTGGGATCCTGATGGTTCGAGATTGATCAGCAATTGCTCTGGTTATGGCTTGGCGAATCCACCATGTAGCATAAGTTGAAAATTTATAACCACGGCGATATTCGAATTTATCAACGGCTCGCATCAAGCCAATATTACCTTCTTGAATTAAATCTAAAAATTGTAGTCCACGATTAGTATATTTTTTGGCAATCGAAACAACTAATCTAAGATTGGCTTCAATCATTTCTTTTTTAGCTTTGAGCTCTTCTTCTTGGCTAGCTCGAAGCTCATTAATCATGGCTTTGAAATCAGTAATTCCCAAACCCATGATTTTGCTAAATTTGGTTATTCGAGCACTAACTTCATTAATTTTATCTTGATAGGTTGATAAAAAATTTTGCCATTTTTTGTCTTTTAATTCGGAAACTTTTTTCAACCATTTGTTGATATCATCGCAACCATGATATTGTTTTAGAAATTCACTTTTATCAATCTTGCAATCTTGTGCAGTTCTTAAGATTTCAATTTCAAGGCTGACTAATTTTTGCTGAGCCTCATAAAGTTGATCTACAAGATCTTTGATCAAGCTATCGTTAAAACTGACTTCATTTGCGAGTTTTTCAAAATCATTTTTAAGCTTGACAATATCTTTGTCTGACTTGATTTGCTCACCAGTTTTACTTTCGGCCTTATCAATAATTTTTTGGCAAATAGTGGCAATTTTTTGGAAGAGATCAAGCATTTTTGGCATTAAAATTCTCTCCATTGATACAAAGGAAACAACGCTCTCATCAATCTCTTCGAGTTCTTCGTCTTCAAAAAGTGAATCTTCGTTAATTTCAACAATGTCACTCTGATCTTCTTCAATCATAGTTGCAACATCATCAACATTAGAAGGAGTCTCATTAGAGTTTTGTTGTTCACTGTTTTTAATTAATTCTTCAAGTTCAGAATTATAAGTTTCGTCAATGCGAATTATATCGCGTAGCAAAATAGTTCCGTTAGATAGGCCATTATACCATTCAATAAAATGACGATAAATAATTGGATTGCTGTACAAAGATTTTACAGTTTTGTTTCTGCCTTCTTCAATTCTAATGGCAATAGAAACTTCATCGTCTCGAGTTAAAAGCTTAACAGAGCTCATTGATTTGAGATATGTTTTAACAGAATCTTCACTGCGTTTTTGACTTTTTTCATCATCTTTCAAGGCAAGACCTTCTTCAATTAATTTTTCTAAATCATCTTCTTTTTCTACGACATTAATTTTAAATTCACTAAGTATATCGGTAATTCTTTCAAATTTTTGAGGCTCAATCTCTCCCTCAATATTATCATAAATTTGATCATGAGTTAAGAATCCCTGTGTTTTACCTAGGGCAATTAATTTTTTAATTTTAGCTGAGATATCAGTAGAAATATTTTTTGGGGTGTTATCGCGTTTTTGAATGGCAAGACGAACATCTTGAATTAACTGAAATTTTTCAGCAAGTCGAGAGGTTTTATTGTTGATAACGCTAAATTTAGTTGTTGGTTTAAGATTTTTTTTGATAACTGGCTCAGCTTTTTTGGAATTGGTAATTTTAGGATTTGGTTTTTCAAAATTTTGAACAGAATTTGGGTTAGAATTTTTATCCTTATTGGCAGGTTTTTTGAGAGAAACTTTATTTTTTAGATTATCAATTTTATCCTTTATTTTATTGGCTTTGCTGGAAATTACTTGTTGAGTTTTTTTATTAATTTTCTTGGTGGTTTTATCAATTTTTTTTTGGGTTTTTTGTTTAATTTTTTCAAATTTTTTTTGAGTTTTAGTGGTAATTTTTTTAATATTATTTTTTTTATTTAGAGTTTTGTTCTTTACCACTTTTATTGCCTTGGAAGCTTTGCTAGCAAGTTTCTTGGCTTTTTTTAAAAGAGGTTTATTTTGAGTTTTCTTAACTAATTTTTGAGCAATTTTTTTAGTCTCTTTAGCAAATTTTTTTGCTAAAGTTTTAGGAAGTTTTTTATTTTTATTGATCAGTGTTTTTTTTGCTTTCATGTCTAACTATTTTTCATTTTGTAAGAAAGATTACATATCGCTTTCAAGCTTTATTATCAAAGCTTGAATTGAGTTTTTATAATCAAAGATTTCTTTGACCTTTTGATCTGTAATTGCTGATTGGTGAGTTTGTAACTCATCAGTTTTTTGAAGAGATTCTTGATATTGGATTTCTAGTTGTAAGAGTAAATCTTTTAGAAGTAAAATCCGTAACTTATTTTTGCAAGACTCAAAACTGTTTTTTGCTAAACTAGCAACCATTGATACTAATTGCTGATTATAAGAGTTAAATTCTGAAGATTCAAGTGTTTCTAGTAATTTATTTTCATTATTATCAATTAATTCAATTAAAAACTCTTTAAAACTAGTGAATTGTTCGTTAAATAAATTGGTTTGACGCAGATTAAAAATATCGTCCTTGTAGTTACAAAGAGTAGGCTGAATAATGATAATAGCAATAATTGACAAGGCAATATTTTGAGCATGTTTTAGCTTTATATCACTGGCTTTTAAATTGCGATATTTATTGGTGTTTTTTAAAGAAATTTGGCTTGATAGCTGATTTTTAGAGTTGTTGCGAGTGAGCTGATAAACTGAATCTTTGAAAAAATTATTGAAATGTTTACGACAATTTTGATCTGCAATCAAGTTAGATTTTTGTTGCAAAAAATCTGATAATTTTGCTCGATCTTCGGCAATAATTTGTTGATGATTTTTTAAATTTAAATCTGCTAAAGCAAATTCAAAAAGGCTTTGCGACAAGGCAGTGCAATTGCTTATAAAATCTTTGAAAGCTTTGGTTGAATGAGTTTTTATAAAATCATCGGGATCTAAATTGTCAGGCAGAATTGCCAAACCAATATTTTTTTTGGAAGTGATCAAGGGTAGGGCAATATCCGCTAATCGCCTTGAAGCTTTGATCCCAGCACTATCGCCATCCAAGCAAAAAATTATTTTATCGGTTAGCAAAAACAATTGCTTGAGATGATCACTACCAATCGCTGTTCCAAGCCCTGCAACAACATTTTCAATGCCATTAGTAACTAAGCTTATAACATCCATATAGCCTTCAACAATGATTACAAAACCATTGTCATATATTGATTTTCTAGCGTTAGCTAAATTGTACAAAGTTTGATTTTTTTTAAAAATATCGGTTTCAGCCGAGTTGAGATATTTTGGTAAATCGTCATTGATCGCTCTTCCTCCAAAAGCAATCACTTGATTTTTTTTGTTAGTGATTGGAAAAATTATGCGATTGCGCATCTTGTCGTATAGCTTGGAACGATCATTTTTGGCGATTATGCCAGTTTTAAGAATTTGGTTTTCGGTGCAATTTTGATCAAGCAAATAGCGTGTTAACGCTTCATAAGAATCAACTGCGTAACCTAGGCGAAATTTTTTGGCAATTTGCGAATTGAGTTTACGTTTTTGTAAATATTTACGAGCATTGCTGGCAAAATTTTCATAAAGATTTTTTTCAAAATATTGGCAAATTTTTTCCAAGATTTCTAACTGTTCAAGACTATGATCAATTTTATAATCATCATTGTCCTTAATCCAAGGAATTTGAATGCCAAAATCATTGGCTAAATTAACCACTGCGTCTTTGAATTCAAGCCCTTCATTATTCATTACAAAAGTTATTATATCACCATGGGCTTGACAGCCAAAACAATGATAAAAACCTTTCTGATCATTGACAGTGAAAGACGGAGTTTTTTCGTTATGAAATGGACATAGACCTTGAAATTCTTTACCTTTTTTTTTGAGCTGAACTTTGCGAGCAATAACCTCAGAAGCTAGTATTGATGAGCGTAATTTGTCAGGGAAATCTTTAGAAAAACGCATAAGACAAAACTCAGATAAAATTCCATATGTAATTAAATATTCCCATAGATAAACTAAAACTAATTGGAATTAAAAAATTATCGTCAAGATCTAGAAAGTTTGATCTGGCTTCAATAAGGGTTGTTATTAAAGCACAAAAAAAACCAAAAAAATAAAATAAAAAACTGGTTTTAAAAATTATCCCATTAACTATTACAACCACTAAAGCGCTAATAAAAAAAGCCATTGATCCAGCAAATGTTTTATCAAAAAAAGGTTGACTTTTTACAGACTTTCCAACCAAGGAAGCCAATGTATCGCTAATTGCTAATATGACAAAACTCGTAACCGCAATTTCCTTGAGGGCAAATCCAAAAGTTAAACTAGCACTTAAAAAAACAAAACTTGCCCCGCAAAGTTTTTGACCATCAATCTCATGCAAACGAAGAATTTTTGAAAAGATTTTAAGAAATAGATTTTGGATTTTGGGGTTTTTTCTTCTATAAAAATCAAGACCTATGACGATAGCACTAACCGGTAAAAGAATAGCTAAACTAATTGTTTTGCCTAAGTAACAAAATAAAATTGGAATGATTATTAGATTGATATGAAAACTTTTACGATAAAGTTCGCTAGTTAGAGTCATTATTTAGTGAATTTTGATCTTGATAAATTACCACTTCATTTTTACCAACATATCCCAAAACTTTACGGGATTGTTCGTCAACTAAATCAAGATCAAGCGAATCAAGATTCATACCTTCAACCATTGATTTTTTTGAGCGCATTTTGGCAATCAATTCACGTTTTACAGCTTCTTTATTTTGGATTTGATTTTTTAAAGATTGATAAAAAATAAGACTTTTATCACCAAAAATTGTGGTGATTAAAAAATATAAAATTAGGCAAATCCCAACGCAATAGCCAATAAACTGCTTTTTGTTAATGTTATTTTCATTTATAAAATTATATAGAAAATTATTGTTTTGAGCCATGAATAGGTTTGATTGTTTTTATTATTTTTTAACAATAACAAATATTTTTAATAATTTGTATTCTAATTTATTTTAAAATGTTGGATTTTGTTATAATGGTTTCCAAGTAAAATTTTTTTTAATAGTTAAAAATTTAAGCAATTTTTTTTCTAAAAATCCAACATTTTTTTATAACTTTCAATATCTTTTTTTAAAAAATTATTGACGATAGCAAATTTCTTTAACGGCATTAATGATGTTGTGAGTTTTTGGAAGGGCAAGGCTTTCAAGATTTTGAGCATATGGCAAAGGTGCATCAATTGAAGCTAATTTTTTAACACCAGCATCAAGATAATCAAAAGCTTCCTCCATGATAATCGAAGATATTTCACTACCTATTGAAGCAAATGGAAAACCTTCTTCAACAGTAACGCATCGCGAAGTTTTTTTAACTGATTCAATAATGGTTTTGCGATCTATGGGGCGAATAGTTCTTAAATCAATTACCTCAGCTTCAATACCAATTTTAGCAAGTTCTTCACTTGCCTCAAGTGCATATTTAACCATCAACGAAAAGGCAATAATTGTAACATCTCGACCATGACGAACAATTTTAGCTTTACCAATTTCAACAAGATGATCATCTTGATAATCTTCTTCAAAACTAAAGCCATAAGTAATTTCGTTTTCTAAAAAAACTACTGGATTAGGATCGCGAATTGCCGATTTTAATAGACCTTTGGCATCGCTAGCACTGTATGGCGAAATTACTTTTAATCCCGGAATTGAGGCGTACCACGAGGCATAGCATTGCGAGTGCTGAGCACCAACCCTTGATGCTGGACCATTTGGTCCGCGAAACACTATCGGGCAACGCACTTGTCCACCTGACATGTAATTAGTTTTGGCTGCTGAATTAACGATCTGATCGATTGCCTGCATGGCAAAATTGAAGGTCATAAATTCTACAACGGGTTTCAAACCTGCAAAAGCCGAACCAATTGCTAAACCTGCAAAACCTTGTTCGGTAATGGGCGTATCAATAACTCTTTTTTCACCAAATTCGGCAAGCAAACCCTGCGTAATTTTATATGCTCCGTTATATTGAGCAACTTCTTCGCCCATGACAAAAACTTCTGGTGATTTACGCATTTCTTCAGCCATTGCTTCTTTTAGTGCTTCACGAACTGTAATTTTTCTTATTGCCATATATAAAATTTTTTAAATTATTTTTTAAATATAATTTTCAATATTTCTAACTATTTCTAACTTTTTTAATTAACTATTGTTAATTAATTTTTAATTATAAATTTCCGTCATAAGCTCTGATTCATTTGGTTCAGGACTATTTTTAGAAAATTCAATTATATCATTGACTTGCTCTTTTATTTCATTGTCAATTTTACCAAAGTCATTTTCACTTGCGATATTATTTTTCAAAACTGCCAGACGAAGATTATCGATTGGATCTTGTTCTTTCATGCAGTTGACCTCTTCTTTGCTTCGATATGTGGCAGGGTCAGACATTGAATGTCCACGATAACGATAAGTGTCCATTTCAATTAACATAGGTCCATTGCCTGATCTAACGTAATCAACGCATTTTTGACCATCATAAATGACATCAAAAATATCCATACCGTTGATTTTAACTCCAGGAATGTTAAAGCCAATTCCTCTTTTATGTAACTCATCTACGCTTGAAGACCTAGAAACTGAAGTTCCCATGGCATAGTGATTATTTTCAATTATAAAAAGCACTGGTAAATTCCATAATTTTGCCATGTTGAAGGACTCGTAAACTTGACCCTGATGAGCTGCACCATCGCCAAAATAGCAAAACGTAACATTGTTGCGATTGAGATATTTATCAGCAAAAGCCAGACCTGCACCAATTGGAACGGATGCACCAACAATGCCATGACCTCCATAAAAGTGACGATCTAAATCGAAAAGATGCATTGATCCACCTTTGCCTTTTGAAGAGCCATCTTTTCTGCCCATCAATTCTGCCATAATTTTTTTGGGATCTGAGCCAACTGCAATCATATGCCCATGATCACGATAAGTGGTGATAACTTTATCACCTTTTTGCATGGTTGAATGCATGCCTGTGGCGATCGCTTCTTGCCCAATATAGAGATGACAAAAACCAGCAATTAAACCCATGCCGTAGAGTTGTCCAGCTTTCTCTTCAAATCTTCTGATAAGAAGCATTTCGCGATATAAGCTGAGTAATTGTTCTTTAGTAAAATTTTTTATAAAATTTGCTTTACTGTTTTTGAAATCTGAAGTGTTATTTTTATTAAAATCAGATTTATCAAGATTATTATTTTTTACCATAATTTTTTGGAATTAATTTTTTTAAATTCTAGGCAAATGAATCATTCAATTTTTAATTGGTTAATAGTAAAAAGCAAAGCAAATTAAAAGTCAAATATAACAAATTGATATCTTCATCATTGACAAGTAATAACAAATTAATCTTTAAATTTTTAGAGGGTTTTAATAGTAGTGCTTACAGCAATGAGGTTTCTTTTTTTAGTCGTGCTTACAGCAACGACGGGTTTTTTAGTCGTGCTTACAGCAACGACGGGTTTTTTAGTCGTGCTTACAGCAACGACGGGTTTTTTAGTCGTGCTTACAGCAACGACGGGTTT
>Ga0172372_10013283_pt1 | contig 10222 bp, 9 predicted proteins | sample LakKiv5m_2_FD_114544 | JGI IMG/M metagenome (GOLD analysis project Ga0172372, IMG submission 114544) | Freshwater microbial communities from Kabuno Bay, South-Kivu, Congo - kab_092012_9.5m | ecosystem: Environmental > Aquatic > Freshwater > Lake | place: Democratic Republic of the Congo... | reverse complement strand
TTTTGTGAAACTATCATCTATTAAATAAGCCATTGTATCATTAAAATAAAATGGATTGAGTTCTCAAGGGAAAAAATTTCATAAAATTCAGTCTTTTTCCATAGTCGCAAAAATTTTATCAGCTAATTCATACCATTCTTCTTTTGAATATTGTTTATTGAGGATACAAAAATGTTTATTTTTAAGTCAGATACAACCGAGACAAAAAGAACAGTCACTTATGTTAAGACTGTAATAAATATTTGATGACATACCAATAGAATCACCTATAAAAACATTTTGTGCTGTTCAAGAAGAACAAGCTCAACAATAATTAGCAGAAACTCAAGAACCACCGACACAAACATCATACATCTTTTCATCTCCTTTTTCTGAGCCTGTTAGTATAAGATTTCTTCCTTCTTTTACTTGATATACCTTAAGTCCATTATCGATATTTTCTGAATCTACAATAAAACTTCCTTTTGCATTTTTACTTCAAAAATTTTTCCCAATCTTTCCGCTTTTTATTTTTTTCAAACTCTTTTTATTCTTTAAGATCTCTTTTTTCTTTTCAAAGTATATTTCTTTTTCATAGTTTTTATTTTCTATGCAATATTTTTGATTTTCCAGTCCTTCACAAAAAATACATTCACTACAGCCGATGAGATTGCTTGAAAACCATATATCGCTTGAGTTTGCTATATTTTTGCTATAAAAAATATTGAAGCTTTTTGAAACCTGAAAACAAAAATAAATATTTTCTGAATGAAGTGTTATATGAACAGAATTAAGAACATTTTTTACATTGGTATAAACTAGTGCTGAATATAAAATATTTTCCGCCTCGACTCAAATACAAATACTGAGATAACTATCTTTTGCTCAAAAAGTAGCATCGGTATAATCACAATTTTCATTATTCCCATATTTTATCGTTGCCATTTTTGGAATATTGATGAAAACCTTGGAAAAATTTTCAAAGAAATTTTTTGAAAAATCATACTCGATACCATCGACTCAATCACCATATTTTTGATTATAAGTATCAACTTCAAATATATTTTTTATTCTCGGAGTTTTTGGAAAACGAGAAATAAGTCCATCATTTTTGTAAAACATAATTTGAAACCAACTTGAAACAGATTTCAAGAAATCTCTAAATTCTGTATTTTTCCTTTTTTCCTTAATTTTATCTTCCCAAATTTTTAGGTCTTGCATAAAAATATAAGTTAATTTTATTGAAATTTAAAGCCAAGCTTTATTCTATCAAGCCAATGAATTTCAGGTAATGGAAGTTCATATTTCATCAAAAAATCATATTCCATCGGAACGATCTTATAATAATTTCCATCTTTATCAACAATAACTTTTTTTAATATTTCAGGATTTATTTTCCAGTTTCCGTTTTTGTCAAAACCTTGATAATCTGAAAGAACTCCCCCTTGAGTCCCCCTCGATTGAGGGGGAGTAAAATACACAATCTCAGCTCCTTCAGGAATATCCACTTTTATTTTTTCATCTCTCCACATAAATCCTTCTTTTTCTACTTCTTCTTTTGTGAAACTATCATCAATTAAGTAAGCCATAGTATCATTAAAATAAAATGGATTGAGTTCTCATGGGAAAAAATCTCATAATATACCATCTTTTTCCATAGAAGTAAAAATTTTATCAGCGAGTTCATACCATTCTTCTTTGGAATATTGTTTATTGAGGATACAAAAAGACTTATTTTTGAGTCAGATACATCCAAGACAAAAAGAACAATCACTTATATTAAGACTGTAATAAATATTTGAAGACATTCCTATAGAATCACATATATAGATATTTTGAGCCGTTCAAGAAGAACAAGCTCAGCAATAATTAGCAGAAACTCAAGATCCACCAATACAAACATCATACATTTGTTCATCTCCCTTTTCTGAGCCAGTCAAGACGAGATTTCTTCCTTCTTTCACTTGATATACTTTAAGTCCAGTATCAATATTTTCTGAGTCAATAATAAAACTTCCTTTTGCATTTTTACTTCAAAAATTTTTTCCAACTTTAACACTTTTTATTTTTCTTAGATTTTTTTTATTCTTTAAAATTTGTTTTTTCTTTTCAAAATATTCCTTTTTTCCATAGTTTTTATTTTCTATACAATATTTTTGATTTTCTAATCCTTCACAAAAAATACATTCACTACATCCAATAAGATTTTGGCTCATCCAAATATTATTTGAATTAATAATAAAATCAGAAAAAAATACATTATATGACTTGATAATGGAGGAAGAACTATAAATATTTGCAGAATTATCCCAAACCATAACACTATTAAAAACATTATTACATCTTCATTTTGCTCCGAGAGTATAGAAAATATTTTCATTATCCCAGACTGAGTTAAAGCTGAGATAAGCATTTTTTGTATTATGAATAACATCAGCATAATCACAATTTTCTCCTCCTCCATAATTTATTAAATTAGGAAAAAGTACTTCTTTATTGAGTAAGGTCATATTTTCAAAAAAATTTTTTTTGAAATCATAGTCTATCCCATAATGAGTAAGTGTTTCTCTTTCTTGCTCAAATTGTTTTGTTGATACAATATTACATCTTTTTATTGGGGGAAAACGGGAAATAAGACTTTGATTTTTATAGAGATTAAGGGGCATCCAGCTAGAAATTTCTTTCAAAAACTCCCTCCATGGAGTTTGTTTCCTTTTTTCCTTAATTTTATCTTCCCAAATTTTGAGCGATTGCATAAAAAAAGACTTAATATTTAATAAAGAAATAATAAGCATTTTTTAGTGTATGTAAAGAAATTTTAAAAATCCCAAGTTCCTTTCATTGAGCTTGATTGAGAATAATTTGTCACGGTGCTTTCAAAGAAATTTCCTTTTTCAGAATTATTATCTTGCATCGCATCAAGATGCTTAAAAGGATTGACAAGGATTTCTTGATAAATTGGTTTGAGTCCAAGAAGAGTCATTCTTTGATTTGAAAGCCGTTTTGTGTAGTTTTCTACATTATCTTGGCTCATCCCGATGATTTTATTTCCGAGAATATGTTTACTCCATTTTATTTCCTGATCGACAGCTGTTTCCATCATTTCATAAATCATTTTTTCATCATACACTTCAGGAAATTCTTTTTTTACTTCATTGATAATATTTGCAAAAATGGTTATATGAGTGAGTTCATCTCTTCTGATGTAGTTTATCATTCTGTCCGTTGCTATCATTTTTGATTGACTTGCGAGTGTATCAAAAAAAGCAAAACCATTGTAAAAATAAATACTTTCCAAAAGAAAATTTGCAATAAATCCTCTGAATAAATTTTTGTCATTTGGATTATCTATAAAATCTTGGTAAATTCAGCCAATAAAAGTATTTCTCTCAAGGAGATTTTTATCATCTCTCCAAAAATAATAAATTGCATCTCTTTCATGGCTATCAACAACCGTTTCAAGAATTGTTGCATAACTTTGTGAGTGAATTGCTTCTTGATAGGCTTGAATAGCAAGAATAAGATTTACTTCTGGAGCCGTAATATATTCAGAAAAATTTGGTAGATTCACGGTTTGGATACTATCAAGAAAAATAAGAAAAGAAAGAATTCATTTATAGGCTCTTTTTTCATCTTCTGAAAGATTTTTTTTGAATTGCACAGCATCTTCTCACAGTCCTTTTACTTTTTCTGGAACCCAAAAATTCCCTATCATCACTTGATACAGGCTTTTCGCCCAGTTGTATTTAGTCAAATTAAGCTGAAAAAGACCAGTAATATTTCATTTTATAATACTTCTGTTTTGTATGCTGTCATCTCCCTCAGGATTAAAGATTTGTGTTGCTTTGATTTTTGTCATAGTTTTAAAAATTTTTTATAAATTGTTTCTTAGATTTTTTTGCCAAATCATGATATATTACATTTCATTAATTATATTAATTGAATGTAAATTGTAGTTGTTAAACAAAAATTCAGTTTGCTTGTTTTTATGTGCACAGAGAGTGGTAATTCAAACTACGACTCCTCATAAATTTTCAATTAGTGTTATAGATTCTTTGATTTGTGTTCAAGTTTCAATCCATTCATCTATAATAATTATTTTTTCTCATTTTTTTACAGAAGATTTATTTATCTCGAGAGATTTTCAGAAAGAAGAATAATCAATAAATTGAGAAGATTTTAATACACTATTATTAATTCAAGGAAGTTTTCATCATTTTCTGATACTGATAAATCAAATTTTTCATTTTTGGGCTAAGGCTCATCAAATAATAAATCATAAAGCATCAAGTCCAGCTATTTTATCATAATCTCATTTATTAAAAGGTTTCAGTAAATCTTTGAGTAAATTTGCAAAAATTTCAGGATTTTCAAAGAGAGGAGTAATATCATATCTTCACTTTGTTTTTTTATTTATATATTTGTCATAATATTCGTATTTCATAAAGAAAATTTAAGAAACATCACTTTCATATTTTTTAATACGGTTTATGAAAAATTCTTTAACCATATTAAAACTTAATTTTTCATCACTCAAAAATAATTTTTCTTCAATTATATCATCAAAATAAACAAGACTTTTTAGTATTATTTGAGTTGTAATTATTTTTCAAAATTTGTGAAAAAAACAATTGATAAGTGTTTCTAAATCGAGCTTTTGAAGTATGTAATATAAATCAATATAATCTTTATTTGTTGCCCTTTTTTGTATTGCCCATAATTTCATAGCTCCTATATCTTTATAGCTTGCTAAGTCAAAAAAATCTGTTTTTATAAGATCGTCTACTAATTTGTATTTATAGCCAAAAAAACTTATTTTTACTTGATTTACTTCTATATAAAGAGTATTTTTTTCTGAAAAAGTCTTTTTTATTTCTTGTCATTCAAAAATCTCAAGCATTTTTTCAAATAGTTCTTGCTCTGTGAAATTATTATTTATAAAAAAATCAAAATCTACACTTTTTCTGTGTCAAAATTGCAAAGCAAGAGCAGTTCAGCCAGCAAGATAAAATCACATTTTTTTTATTTCTTTAAATTTTTCAAGTAAATCCAATCTATTTTTATCTAAAGTTTCTTGTAAAAATAGGTTCATTAAGTTTTTCATAAGTTGTTTGAGTCTGAGTTAAATATTTTTTTGTATCTATTCAAAGAACTATTCCCCAATAATTGATAGTTTTTTTATCCAAACTTGCTATATTTTTGAGAAATTTTTTTTTAAAATCCTCATTTCAAAGTTTCTTCTTGAGATAATTTATATGATTTTTCTCTCCCATCGTCAAGCTTCTTATAAAGACTAAATCACTCGTATAATCAAGCTCTTTGATATCATATTCCCACAAAATAGATTTGAATTCTTTTTTTAGCATATTTTTATAATTATTCTATGAAAGTATTATAAGCAAAAGAGCCTATTTTCAAAAATATTTTCAAGATTATTTTTATGCAAGTTGAGGATGAAAATACTTTTTTGTTATTTTTTCTGCTTAGTCTCGGTACCGAACTCTTAATCTTGAAAGCTTTTATTTTGTTTTTTGTTTTATGCTTTCTTGAGGGGGAGTTCGGTACCAAATAATGGGAGTAAGAGGAGTAAAAAAGATTTCTCCACTTCGGTCGAAATGATACACAGTCCTTTTACTTTTTCTGGAACCAAAAAATTTCCTATCATCACTTGATACAGGCTTTTCGCCCAATTGTATTTTGTCAAATTAAGCTGAAAAAGCCCCGTAATATTTCATTTTATAATACTTCTGTTTTGTATGCTGTCATCTCCCTCAGGATTAAAGATTTGTGTTGCTTGGATTTTTGTCATAATTTTTTTAGTTTTAATGTTAAATTTTTTTGTTATTTTTTCTAATCTGTCTCGTGATAGTAATAGGAAAGCTATTTTTATTAGAATTATTGTTTTAATAATTTCATTGTAGCATCACAAGTTTCATTTAAAGTATTATAAATAGGAAAATCACCTCACAATGTTCGTTTTATATCATAAATAATCGTTTTTATTTCTGGAAAATTTCAATCTGTTCAAATAATTAATCAATTTTTAGGATTATATTTTTTTTCAATTATAATTTCTCATAATTCTAATCTTGTCATTGCTCAATAAGCTTTTTTATCATCATATATTTCTTGTCATGGTAACCAAAACATAACACATCATTCTTGGCTAGCTTTTTGTAAATAGTAGAATTCAAAAGCTCTTTGTCTTTCAAAAATAAGATTTCATTTTTTTTCTTGAGAAATCAAATTTCAATTACAATCAACTAATTGATTCCTTGTATCTAAAATATTTCAATCTCATCTTATTATATACTTTTGAATTTCTGGTGATAATCTGCTTATCCTTTTAGGAGAAACTATATTTATATCTGTATATTTTTCTAAACTTAATATATATTCTACTGCAATACTATGCCAATCTCAAGTTAATTTTATTGGTCAGGCAAGAAAAAGTAGTTTTCACTTTATTTCATTAACAAAAGTATTTGGGACAATAATTCATCATTTCATAATGAAAAAATTAAAAATGTAAATATGTTTTTATATATAATCATTTTTCTAGAAAGTCAAAATAAATTATTTTTTGTATCCCACTTAGGTGCAGACTTCTTATTTTCGTCATTCTGAACTCGTTTCAGGATGACAAGGATTTTTATTAAATCAAGTTAGAAACTTTTCACTATTTTCTATTCACTCTCTTCTACCCACTACAACTCTCACATTTTTCCACTTCAAGACTCATTCCTCTGACATAATACACCGTTTTTATTCCTTGTTTCCAAGCCTTGAGATAATAATTATAAAGCTCAATAGGAGAAACTTTTTGTGGGTTGATTATCCACTCAAAACTGATAGATTGGTCAATCCATTTGTAGATAATACTCACCATATCTATCACATCTTCCATATTCATATTTACATATTCCTTGTAATACCAAAAATTATCAGATGAAAGATTTGGAGCGACATTTACGGTTGGAGCAACAGAATTTGTCTCTATAAAATATTTTTTGTAAATTGGGAGGACAGAAGCTGTTGTTCCCATTACAAGAGCCGTGGAAGTATTTGGAGCAGGAGCGAGATGATAAGCAAATCTCAAACCATCTTTTTTGATTTTTTCTATAAGCTCAGTCCATTCTTGAGCTATATTTGAATTTTCTTGAAACCATTTTTTATCTTTTCCAAGAAGAATTCCTTTTGACCATTCTGAACCATCAAAAATACTATATTTTCCTTTTTCTTGAGCAAGTAAGTTCGAACTTTTTAAGGTCTGATATGCAAATTTTTCAAAAAGAGTATCTACAACTTCTCTTGCTTCTTGAGTATCATAAGCAATTTTTCTTACAGCAAGATATTCAGCGAGTCCGAGAAATCCAAGCCCAACGGAGCGATATTTTTTTGCAGTGATTTCTGCTTCTTTGATAGGATAAAAATTAAGATCAATCACATTATCAAGAATTCTCATAACAACAGGAATAACAGCTTTTATATCCTCGTCATTATGTACTTTTGCAATATTGATAGAAGCGAGATTACAGACAACAGAATCTCACGGAATATATTTTATGATAACATTTCCAAGATCATCTATACTTTCTTCTACAAATTTTGTCGGAGAGGTATTTTGACAGATTTCAACACAAAGTTGTGTAGAATACACATTTCAAGCATGTTTATTTGGATTTGCTTTATTTACAGTATCTCTGAAAAAAGCATAAGGCATTCCTGTTTCTACCGTTGATTTAAGATATTTTTTAAATAAATCTTTTGCTGGTACTTCTTCTTTGAGTTCCAGTTTTTCATTATTTTCACATTCTATGTAAAATTTCTCAAATTCTTCTCAAAAACAATCTTGAAGCGATTTTCCAGCCACATCCTTAACTTCTTTTGGATCAAAAAGAGTCCATTTTCCGGCTTCTTGCATCCTTTTCATAAATAAATCGGGGAAACTTATAGAAGGAAAAATATCAAAAGCCTTTCTTCTAATATCTCCTGTTTCGGTCTGTAAGTCCAAAAAATCATAAATATCTCTATGCCAGACATCAAGAGTGACACTTATTGCTCATGCTCTTGCTCAAAGCTGATTGACTGCAATAGCGGTATCATTGATAACTTTTACCCAAGGATTTACTCCTCCAGAAACTCATTTTACTCCTCTGATACTTCCTCATTTACTTCTAATATTTCCAAGATATACCCCTATTCCTCATCAAAATTTTGAGATTTGAGCCATATTTTCTATATTGTGATAAATACTTCTGAGGTCATCGTCAACATTGAGTTTAAAACAGCTTGAAAGTTGGTGATAGTTTGTTCTCGCATTGAGGAGAGTCGGAGTTGGAAGGGATATTTTTCCTTCTGAACAATATTCATAAATTTTAAAAGCGGTTTCAAGTCTTTTTTCTTGAGCTTCAGGGATAGCTAGAAAGAGAGCAATAGACATATACATCTCTTGAGGAAGTTCTTTGATTACTTTATTTGGATTGAGGAGGTATCTTTTTTTATACATCAAAACCGTGGTATAAGCATATTCTAAATCCGCTTCTTTTTTAAGTCTTTTTCCTGCTTTGAGGATATCATCTTCACTGTAATATTTATAAAAATCTTTGTAATAGAACCCCAGTTTTATATATTCATCAAAAAGAGCTTTATAGCTTTTTCCCTTGTAAATATCACTAATTTCTATTTTTCTCGTTTTTGATGCTTTTTTGTAAAGATCAGCAATGGCAAGTCTTCCTGCAATAATCTGCCATTTTACATTTTCCACAGAAATGAGGTCTATAGATGATTTTATCATCATATTAATAATATCACTTGTATGCATATCATCTACAATATATTTTTTGAGAGATTCCTCCATTTCTTCAAATGGACAAACTCTCGCAAGTCCGTAGGAAATTTTTTTATAAGTATCTTTAATTTTTTCTATCTCAAAGTGTTCTTTTTTTCCATCGGATTTGATGATTTTGAGAGTTTTATTTTCTAGTTTTTTCTCAGCTTCTTCTTTTCTTTTTTCTCTTATTTTTGTTCTTTCATTTCTATAGAGGATATATTGTTTTGCAACTTCATAATAAGCATCTTCCATTAAATATTTTTCTATCAAATCTTGGATTTCCTCTATATGAAAAGTCTTTCATTCTTCGCTGATAATAAGAATTTCTTTCATTTTACTGAGGACTTTTTTGGCGATTTCATCAACAAAAAAAGTATCAAACTGGTTAATAGCTTGGCTAGCTTTTTCTATGGCTCTTTCTATTCTCGAGATGTCAAAAGGAACGAGATCGCCCTCTCTATTTTTTATAAACTGTATGCTCATAATCTTTTTTAGGTAAAATACTAAAACAGTAAACTTATCCTATTGAAATTTTCTGTTTTTCCTAAAAAGATTAGAATAATGATGTTTAAAAATAAGGCGAAATTGTTAAAAAATGATTTTTATTCTTTTATTAAAAGCAAAATGAGAATATTTCTTATTTTGAGAAATATGTAAAGATAAGAAAATTTTTTTTAGAGATAAAATTGTATTTTTAATTTTTTAATGATTTTTGTAGAGATAAAATATTTCTTTGTCTTAGGAGAATGTTTTTTAATGATATTTTACCTTTTTGATTTCTGCTAAAATTTATTTTCAGCATGAGTATAGAGGAATAATAAAGAAAGGCATTTTTTCACTTTATAAATGAGAAAATCAAGGAATGAATTAGGGAAATTTTTGAATAATTTTTCTTTTTTTGTAGAGACAAAGCACCGCTTTGTGTTAGGAGGAAATTTTTTATATAGTATTTTTTCGAGGATGACTCTAACCTTAAGGGTAATAAATTTGCTTCAAAATTTTTTCAACAAGGTGACTTCAGCTCATTATTTTTTCTTTAGTTTTTTTTGGGAGAATTTTTTTCGTTTTTATCCCCCCTTAATCATTGAGAAATCTTTTTTCCCCTTTCTCCCTTGGGGGGAAAGGGCTAGGGATTGGGGGAGTTTTTGAAAATGAAAACAACCCCGGAGTTGATACTCCAACTCCAACGATTTGGTACCGAGAATTTTTTTCAACAAGGTGGCTTTAGCCCCTTGTTTTTTTGGAGTTTTCTTTTTTCTCTAAAAACCCCCTTAGTCCCCCTTATCATGGGAGAAGTATTTTTTCCCCTTTCTCCCTTGGGGGGAAAGGGCTAGGGATTGGGGGAGTTTTTGGAAATGAAAACAACCACGGGGTTGTATCTTTCCTAGTTTTTGAAACACCTCACAGAGA
>Ga0172372_10013282_pt1 | contig 10222 bp, 10 predicted proteins | sample LakKiv5m_2_FD_114544 | JGI IMG/M metagenome (GOLD analysis project Ga0172372, IMG submission 114544) | Freshwater microbial communities from Kabuno Bay, South-Kivu, Congo - kab_092012_9.5m | ecosystem: Environmental > Aquatic > Freshwater > Lake | place: Democratic Republic of the Congo... | reverse complement strand
TTCAAGGTGAAGAAGGGTGACGAGGTCACGCTGATCCTGACCAACCTGGACAAGATCGAAGACCTGACGCACGGCTTTGCCATCCCCAACTACAACGTGAACTTCATCGTCAACCCGCAGGAGACGGCGTCGGTCACGTTCATTGCCGACCAGCCGGGCGTGTTCTGGTGCTACTGCACCCACTTCTGCCACGCGCTGCACCTGGAAATGCGCTCGCGCATGATCGTCGAGGCTTAAGCCTGCCCCCGCAAGGGGGCTGAGGCCCCCTTGCGCCGCCCACCGGGCGGCCCCAAGGATTCTGAGCATGTGGTTTGCACGCCAACTGGCCACCCCCCTGGCCGCCCTCTTTTTCTCGCTGGTGCTGGGCCAGGCACCTGCCATGGCCGACGCCTACGAGGCCCGCTTGCCGGCCGACCTGAACAGCGCGGCCGACCTGTGCGCGCGGGTGCCTTGCGCCGACGTGTTTCCCGGCGCCACCCGCTTTTCCACCCGCAAGGGACAGCCTCCCTACGTCGAGGCCTACGGCGACGCCGACGGCCAGAAGCTGCTGGGCTACGTGATGCTGTCCACCGACATCACCGACACGCCGGCCTATTCCGGCAAGCCGGTGATCACCCTGATCGGCATGGACACCGAGGGCCGTTATGTCGGCGTCAAGGTGCTCAAGCACTCCGAGCCCATCCTGCTGCTGGGCATCCCGGAGAAGGCATTGGTCGACTTCAACAACCAGTACCTGGGCAAGTCGGTCAAGGACAGCATTGAGGTCGGGCCCTCGCGCCCCGATGAAAACATCCTGGGCGTGGACGCCATCTCGGGCGCCACCGTGACCGTGATCGCGCAGAACCAGGTGATGCAGCTCTCGGGTTCGGCCGTGGCGCGGCAGGTGGGCATCATCGAACCGACGGTCCGCGATCCCGCACGATTTCTTGTGACCGGCCAACGCCACAGCTGGGATGAACTGCGCAAGCTCGGAGCGGTTCAGCGTCTGCGTGTGATGCCTGAACAGGTGGGCCTTGACCGTGGCCCCGAGCCTTTCATTGAGCTGTGGTTCGGCGACCTGAACCATCCGGACATCGGCCGCAGCCTGATCGGCGACCGCAGCTTCGAGAACCTGCAGGCCCGCCTGCAACCGGGCGACAACGCCTTCTTCGTGATCCGCACCGCGGGCCAGGAGTCGTTCAAGGGCTCGGGCTTTGTGCGCGGCGGCCTGTACGACCGGGTGCAGGTCAAGCAGGGCGCCGACGCCTTCACCTTCCGTGACCTGGACGCGCTGAACCTCTATGGCCTGGAGGCGGCGGGGGCCCCGGCGCCCACCGAATCCGGCATCTTCATCATCCGCCAGGGGGCGTTCTCGGCTGCCTATCCCTGGAAGCTGGCCTTCCTGGGTAACCGGGTGGACCGCGCCACCGGCCATCGCAGCTTTGCGAACTTCGAGGCGAAATACTGGCTGGCCAGCGAACTGCTTGAAGGCGGCCGCCCGGTGGTCAGGGAACCCGATGCGCCCTGGGTGCGTATCTGGAAGAACCGCGCACTGGAGATCGGTCTGTTCACCCTGCTGCTGCTGGGCGTGACCATCGTCTATGCGCTGCGCGAGCGGCTGACGCGCCGCTCCACCCACCAGAACAAGTGGCCTGTCAACGGTTTCAAGTACAGCGCCTGGGCCCTGTCCATCGTGTTCGTCGGCTTCGGCCTGATGGCCCAGCCGTCCATCACCCAGGTGCTGACCTGGTTCCACGCCCTGCTGTTCCAGTGGACCTGGTCGCTGTTCCTCTCCGATCCGTTCATCTTCGTGTTCTGGATCTTCATCATCGCCACCGTCTTCCTGTTCGGGCGTGGCCTGTTCTGCGGCTGGATGTGCCCGTTCGGCTCGCTGCAGGAGGCCCTCTACAAGATCGCCCGCGCCGTCGGGCTGGGCAAGCTGCAGTTCAAGCTGCCGCAGGCCTGGCACGACCGCCTCAAGTGGCTCAAGTACGCCATCTTCTTCGGCCTGCTGGCGGTTTCGATGTTTTCCATGGTGCTGGCCGAAATGCTGGCCGAGGTGGAGCCGTTCAAGACCACCTTCCTGGTCGGGGTGCTGAACCGCAGCTGGCCGTATGGCCTGTTCGTGGCCGCCATCCTGGGCCTGTCGCTGTTCATCGAGCGCCCCTATTGCAAATACATCTGCCCGCTCGGTGCCGCGCTGGCCATGCCCAGCACCTTCCGCTGGTTCGGCCTCAAGCGCAAGCAGGACTGCAACAGCTGCAAGGCCTGCGCGGTCGGCTGCGGCGCCCAGGCCATCGACGCCCACGGCCGCATCGACCACCGCGAATGCCTGCACTGCCTGGACTGCATGGTGCTCTACACCGACACCAAAGGCTGCCCACCGCTGGCGCGCGAGCGCAAGCGCCGCGAGCGCGATGGTCTGTTGATCACCCCCATCGGGCGTGACGGCTATTACATCCCGATCGACGCCGTGCCCGCCGTCTCGGCCCGCGCCGCGCAGGGGCCCGACCCGCGCCTGCCGACCGAGCCGGCCCGCCCCGCCTATGCCGCCGGTGCGCGCGGCGCCGGCTGGCTGCTGGCCGAGCTGTTCGACCACCTTTGGCCCTGGAGCCGCGACGGCTGGCGCAGCCAGCGTGCCCTGCAGATCGCGGGCTTCTCGCTCGCGCTGGCCGCCAGCGTGGCCTGGGCCCTGGCCGCCACCGGGCGCCTGTCCTCGGGGGCCATCATCGGCTGGTGGTTCGGCTGGAGCGTGTACGAGGTGCTGATCCGCATGAGCGGCAAGCGCTACGTCAAGGACGGCCCCTGGTGGCAACGCACCTACCGCGCAGCCGGCTGGATGGACATGCTCAGCTACGTCGGCTTCAAGAACCTGCTGATCGGCGCCACGCTGTTCCTGGTGCTCAAGGCGGCGGGGGGGCTGCTGTGAAGCCACCCGCTGCACGGATTCGCGGCTGGCTGCTGCGCTGCCTGCTGGCCGGCCTGACGGGGCTGCTCGCCCTGCCCGCCTGGGCGGCGCTGTGGCGCGTGGCGCCGGGGCAGGCCATCCAGGCGGTGATCGACCAGGCCGCCCCCGGGGACACGGTGGAGATCGCGCGCGGCTTCTACGACGAAAACCTGCGCATCGACAAACCGCTGACCCTGCGTGGACTGGAGCGACCCACCCTCAGCGGCGGCCAGCGCGGCGACACCATCCGGGTGACGGCCACGGACGTGACCATCGAAGGGCTGATCGTGCGCGACTCGGGCACCAGCCTGCTGGCCCAGCACGCGGGCATCTACCTGCAGCCCGGTGCGCACCGTGCCGTGGTGCGCGACTGCGTGCTGGTCTACAACCTATTCGGCCTGTGGATCGAGAAGGCCGACGACGTGCGCATCGAGGGCAACAACATCACCGGGCTGCGCGACTTCCAGTCGTCCCAGCGCGGCAACGGCATCCAGCTCTACAACACCAAGGGCGCCCGCATCGTCGGCAACAACGTGTCCTTCGTGCGCGACGCGCTCTATGTGGACGTGAGCCACCACGCCGAGTTCCGCGGCAACCGGCTGCACCACAGCCGCTACGGCACGCACTACATGAACTCGTACCACAACCTGTGGGAAGACAACGACAGCTACTACAACCGCGGCGGCCTGGCGCTGATGGAGGTGCGCGAGCAGGTGGTGCGCCACAACCGCACCTGGGGCAACTCGGACCACGGGATCATGCTGCGCACGCTGCAGGACTCGGTGATCGAGCACAACATCGTCGCCGGCAACAACCGCGGCTTCTTCATCTACGACGTGGAGTACGCCACCCTGCGCGGCAACCTGGTGGTGGACAACGCCGTGGGCGTGCACCTCTCGGCCGGCTCCACCCGCAACCGGGTGGTCGGCAACGACTTCATCGGCAACCGCGAACAGGTGCGCTACGTGGGCGCACGCGACGAGCCCTGGGGCGGCCAGGCGCCGGGCCAGGGCAACCACTGGAGCAACTACCAGGGCTGGGACCGCGACGGCGACGGCGTGGGCGACATCCCCTACGAGGCCAGCGACCTGGTCGATCGCCTGCAGTACCGGCACCCCATCGTCAAGCTGCTGCTGGGCAGCCCCGCGGTGCAGGCGCTGCGCTGGCTGGGTCAGCAATTCCCCGTGCTGCGCGTGCCCAGCGTGACCGATGCCCATCCGGCCATGGTGCCGACCCACAAAAACTGGAGCGAATGGCGTGACAAGCAATTCCGCTGATGCCCTCGTCATCGAGGGACTGAGCAAACGGTACGGCCAGGGGCGCAGCGCGCTGATGGCCCTCGATAGCGTGCAGCTGCGCATCGCGCGCGGCCAGCTGCACGGCCTGATCGGCCACAACGGCGCCGGCAAGAGCACGCTGTTCAAGCTGGTGCTGGGCCTGATCACGCAGACCGACGGCCGCATCGCGGTCAACGGCATCGCGGTCGGCGGCCGGGACTTCCGGCGCGCCCGCCAGTCCATCGGCTACCTGCCCGAAAACCTGGTGCTCTACGACAACCTCTCGGGCCTGGAGACACTGCGCTTTTTTGCCCGGCTCAAAGGCGCGCCGGCCGCGCAATGCGCGCCCCTGCTTGAGCGCGTGGGCCTGGGCGGTGCCGCGCAGCGCGCCGTGCGCGAATACTCCAAAGGCATGCGCCAGCGCCTGGGTTTTGCGCAAGCCCTGCTGGGCAGCCCGCAACTGCTGCTGCTCGACGAACCGACCACCGGCCTGGACCCTTCGGCCATCCGCGATTTCTACGAACAGCTCGACAGCCTGCGGGCACAGGGCGTGACCATCGTGATCAGCTCGCACATCCTGGCCGAGCTGCAGCAGCGGGTGGACCGGCTGGCCCTGCTGGCCAGCGGCCGCCTGCGCGCCGAAGGCACGGTGGCCGAGCTGCGCGAACGCTCGCGCCAGCCGGTCACCCTGCTGGCCCGCGCCACACCGTCCGCGCTGGACGATCTGAGCGCCGCCCTGGCGGCCAGCGCCGGCCTGAGCCTGCAACGCACCACACCCGAGACGCTGCAGCTGCAATGCCCGCGCGACCACAAGATGCCGCTGCTGCAACGCCTGGCCAGCGCCGGCCTGCACGACCTGCAGGTGCAGGAGCCGACGCTGGAAGACGTGTATTTCGAACTGAGGGAGGCCGCATGAACCACTGGCTGCAACCGGGCCAGGTCGGGGCGCTGGCCGCCAAGGAATTCCGCGACCGCCTGCGCAACCGCTGGGTGCTCGCAGTGGCCCTGGTGTTCACCGTGTTCTCCCTGCTCATCACCTACTTCGGGTCCGCCGCGCAGGGCCAGATCGGCCCGCGCTCGATCGAGCTGACCATTGCCAGCCTGGTCAGCCTGGTCATCTACCTGATCCCGATGATCGCCCTGCTGCTGGGCTTTGAGGCGGTGGTGGGCGAACGCGAGCGCGGCTCGCTGGACCTGCTGCTGTCCCTGCCCATCACGCGGCTGGAACTGCTGCTGGGCAAGTTCCTGGGGCTGGCCGCGGCGCTGGCCCTGTCCACCGTGGCCGGCTTTGCGCTGGTGGCGGTGTTGCTCTACCAACGCTTTGACACCGCCGGTCTCTACCACTACCTGGGCTTCGTGCTCAGCTCGGTGCTGCTGGGCCTGTCCTTCCTGAGCCTGGCGGTGCTGCTGTCGGTGCTGGCGCGCGACCGGGCCCAGGCCTCCGGTCTGGCCATTGCGCTGTGGTTCCTGCTGGTGCTGGTGTTCGACCTGGCCCTGCTGGGCGCCCTGGTGGCCAGCGGCGGCCGCTTCGGCGGCGAGGCTTTCGCCTACCTGCTGCTGCTCAACCCGGCGGACGTGTTCCGCGTGCTCAACGTGTTTTCCCTTGACGACGTGCGCCGCCTCTACGGCCTGGCCAGCATCGTGCCGCCTTCGCTGGGCAACCCCTGGCTGATGGGCACGGCCATGGCCGGCTGGATCGTGGCGCCCCTGATGCTGGCTTCCTGGAGGTTCCGACCATGAACGATCACACCCTTGCTTCCCCGCGCCGCCGGCGCCTGCTGTGCGGCTGCGCCGGTCTGGCCGGCCTGGGCGCGCTGGCCCTGGGCGGCTGCAGCCCCGCCGCCGACACCGGTGGCGGCGACGCCCCCCTGGCCATCGGTGCGCAGACCAGCTGCGCGCTCGACGGCATGCTGCTGGCCGACTTTCCTGGCCCCAAGGGGCAGGTCCACTACCTGCAGGACCGCCAGGTGGACTGGTTCTGCGACACGTTGGAACTGCTCTCGGCCCTGATCGCGCCCGAACAGGTGCGCGCCGTCAAGGCCGCCTGGGTGCAGGACATGGCCCAGGCCGACTGGGAGCGCCCGCAGGGCCACTGGATCGACGCCCGGCAGGCCTGGTACGTGCTGGGCAGCCAGCGCAAAGGCTCCATGGGTCCGACCGCTGCCAGCTTCGCCAGCGCGGCCGACGCCCAGGCCTTCGTGCAGGCCCACGGTGGCCAGGCGCACCGCTTTGCCGAGATCACGCCCACCATGGTCGATCTCACCGGCGGCGCCCTGCACGACACCCGGATGTGAGCATGCAACGCCGCCTCTGGCTCATGGGCATGGCCGGCGCCGGGCTGCTGTCGGCCGGCGGCGCGCTGCTGCTTGCCCGGCACAGCCCGTCCGCCCCAGGCCCCTCGGCCGTGGCGGAAAACGACATCTGCATCGTCGCCCCCACCTTCTCGTACGACCCGGCCACCGGCCTGCCGCCCACCGCTGCACGGTCGGTACCGGCCGATGCCCGCTGCCCGGTGTGCGGCATGTTCCCGGCGCGGTACCCGCGCTGGGCGGCGCAGGTCATCTTTGCCGATGGCGATGTGCAATTCCTGGACTCGCCGCTGAGCCTGTTCCACTACCTGCAGCGTGTGGAGCGCTACACCACCGGGCGCCGCCGGGCCGACGTGGCCGCGGTCTACGTGGCCGACCACGGCGGTGGCCCATGGCTGCCGCTGGAACAGGCGGTGTTCGTGCACGGCTCGTCGCAGCTGGGGCCCATGCGCTCGGGCAACCTGCCGGCCTTTGCGTCGGCGGCCGAGGCCCAGGCCTTCGCGGCGCGGCACGGCGGCCAGGCCCTGGCGGCCGCCGCGCTCCAGCGCAGCCTGCCGCGCGATCTGCAGCAGCTCGCGCCCCACACCCACACCCCTTGACGCACGGCCCGGACCGCTCGCCCCCCTTTTTTCAACCCATCCCTTACAGAGGAGAACCCACCATGAAACGCACACACCTGAGCCTGATCGTGCTGGCCGCCGCCGTCCTGGCCGCCTGCGGCCAGCAAGACGCAGCCCCCACCGCCCCGGCGGCGGCCCCGGCCCCCGCACCCGTCGCGGCACCGGCCCCGCCGGTGGCGGAGAACGCGGTCGGCAAGAAGGTCTATGGCAACACCTGCGCCATGTGCCATGCCGCTGGCGTGGCCGGCGCACCCAAGCCCGGCGACAAGGCCGACTGGGGCCCGCGCATCGCGCAAGGCAACGACACGCTGTACAAGCACGCCATCGAGGGCTACACCGGCAGCAAGGGCATGATGCCCGCGCGCGGTGGCGGCGCCAGCCTGAGCGACGACGAGGTCAAGGCCGCCGTGGACCACATGGTGGCCCTGTCGCAATAACAATGAGAACGGGCCGCCTCAGCGGCGGCCCGTCCCGCAAGGCCGGCATGAACCCGGCCCACGCGCGTTTTCTCAGACCACCATGCCCGGGTTGCCCTGCATGCCCACCAGCTTGGGCGTGTTGATCTTGCGCGGCGTGATGGTCTTGTGGTTCTTGAAGTAAGCCTCCATCACGTCCCAGATCGGTTCGCCCTGGGCGCCTTCGGCGACGGGCGCCCAGCCCGCGACCTTGTAGGTCTTGTTGGCTTCCACCGGCTTGCCATTGAGCATCATGTTGTTGATGCGCTGGCCTGCTGCGGCCATCGGGTCGCAGGTGTAGGTCATGCCGCCCACGCGCACCATGTCGCCGCCCTGCTGGTAGTAGGGGTCGGGGTTGAACAGGTTGTCACAGACGTCTTCCATCACCGTCTTGATGGTCTCGCCGGTCATCTCGGTCAGCGTGCTGGTCGGGTAGGTGATGGCCACCTGGTCCATCATCAGCTCGCGCGTGATAGCCTGGCCCGGCAGGATGGTGGTACCCCAGCGGAAGCCCGGCGAGAAGGCCAGGTCGGCGCCTTTGACTTCCATCAGCGCGTCGACGATGAGCTGGTCCCACGAACCGTTGAAGTTGCCGCGACGGTACAGCAGACCTTCGGACACCGCCAGCGTTTCATCCAGCTTGGCCTTGTAGGGCGCACGCACCTTGTCGATGTAGGCCTGCATCTCTTTGTCAGCGGGCAGCAGGTTGGCGAACACCGGCAGCAGCTTGTAGCGGAAATCCTGCACCTTGCCGCCGCGCACGTCGAAGTCCAGCACACCCAGGAACTTGCTGTTGGAGCCGGCGTTGGTCACCAGCGTCTGGCCCTTGGCGTTCTTGACCACCACCGGCGCGGGCATGCCGTCGTGCGTGTGGCCGCCCAGGATGGCGTCGATGCCGGTCACGCGCGAGGCCATCTTGATGTCCACGTCCATGCCGTTGTGCGAGATGACGACCACGGCCTGTGCGCCCTTGGCGCGCGCCTCGTCCACCATCTTCTGCATGTTCTCGTCCTGGATGCCGAACTCCCAGTTGGGCACCATGTAGCGCGGGTTGGCGATCGGGGTGTAGGGGAAGGCCTGGCCGATCACGGCCACCGGCACGCCGTTCATTTCCTTGATAACGTAGGGCTTGAACACCGGGTCACCGAAGTCGTTGGTCTTGACGTTCTGCGCCAGGAAGTCGAGCTTGCCGGCAAAGTCCTTCTCGACGATCTCCTTGACGCGCTCTTCGCCGAGGGTGAATTCCCAGTGCGGGCACATGGCATTCACGCCCAGCAGCTTGCAGGCGTCGACCATGTCCTGGCCGTTGGTCCAGAGGGCGGTGGCGCTGCCCTGCCAGGTGTCACCGCCGTCCAGCAGCATAGCGTGCGGCCGGCTGGCGCGCAGCAGCTTGACCAGCGTGGCCAGGTGCGCAAAGCCACCGACCTTGCCGTAAGTCTTGGCGGCTTTCTCGAAGTTGAGGTAGGTGAAGGCGTGTGCTTCGGGGGTGTTGGGGCGGATCTTGAAATGCTTGAGCAGCTGTTCGCCGACGATGTGCGGCGGGCGGCCCAAGGCCTCGGCCACGCCCAGGTTCACGTTGGGCTCACGGAAGTAGATGGGCATCAGCTGCGCGTGGCAGTCGGTGAAGTGCAGGAAGCTGACATTGCCGAACTTGGGCAGGTCATACATCTTCATGGCAGCACCCGGCTTGCCCGCCAGCACATCCTGGTGGTCCAGGGCCATGCCACCCGCGCTGGCCACGGCCAGCACCTGCATGAATTCACGACGGCTGAAGCTCATAAACATTCCTTTTCAATTGATCGCTGATATTTAAGCCAAATTTTTTTGGTGTGTTCCGCACCACCTCCGCTGGGGTGGCACAGAACACACGCGTGGGCTTGGCCACCCACGCGCCCTTCGGCATCACTGGTTAACGGGCGACTTCGGGTCGAGCAGCAGGGCCATCACGTCCTGCAGCTGGGCCTGGGTCAGGATGCCCTTGTGGCCAGCACGCGGCATCTGCGAGCAGGCGTTGTAGGCGCGCGAGTTCCACAGCTTGCCCCAGGTGTATTCGACGATGGGCTTGGCGGCGGCGCTGTCAGGGTCGGTCACGCCACGCAGCTTGCCGTAGTTGTACAGGCTGGGCCCCAGGTTGCCGAAGGAAATTTCCTTCTTGTCCATCTGGTGGCAGTTGTAGCAGTTGCCGCCATTGACGGTGGTGGCGGTGTCGGTCCAGGTCAGGCCACGGCCGCTCTGGGCGATGGCCTCGCCTTTCTTCCAGTCGCCGAGGAACTTGCCGTCGGTGGGCCACTTGATGGTCTTCATCTCGGCCGCCTCGATGGCTTTGACGGTCTTCTCGTCCAGCGCCTTGCCGGCCACGTCAGCGGCGCTGCACAGGCGGTTGGACTCGTCCTGCGTCAGGTAATCCAGCGTGGCGATGCCATTGGGCTGGAACGAAGCGGTCACGACATCGGCATGCGCCTTGTCGTAATCGGTACCACCGATGCCACTGCAGGCGCTCAGGGCGACCGCAGCCAGGGGGATCAGGGCAAATGCAAAGCTCTTGTTCATGTGGTGGTCTCCTGCTGATCAGCGCTTGATGGCCGGCACGATGGACTCGGCGCCCTTGGCATTCACGCCCATGTACACCGCCAGT
>Ga0172372_10013281_pt1 | contig 10223 bp, 11 predicted proteins | sample LakKiv5m_2_FD_114544 | JGI IMG/M metagenome (GOLD analysis project Ga0172372, IMG submission 114544) | Freshwater microbial communities from Kabuno Bay, South-Kivu, Congo - kab_092012_9.5m | ecosystem: Environmental > Aquatic > Freshwater > Lake | place: Democratic Republic of the Congo... | reverse complement strand
TAATTAAAAAAATTAGCATTAATTTAATAAATATTTTATGTGCAAAAATTTCGCCAAGAATTTTTTTTACGCTAAATTTTTCGCTAGTTGTGATGATCTTTTCTTCTAATTTATTAAAAAAGAAAATTATGGTTATTAGCATAAGACCAATAAAAATTAGGCTAAGAAAAAAATAATTATTTTTTGAATCACCTAAGCTCAAACGCAGAATTGTAGGACTTGCTGAAGCAATAATAATACCAATTAAACCACAAAATTCTTTATATGAATTGATTTCAATTCTTTGTTTTGAATTTTTGGCAATTATTACCGCCAAAGATTCAAAATTTACTAAACACAAATTATAAAAAGTATAAGTTGCAATCATCGATAAAAATATCCACGCCAGAATATAAAGACCTTGAAGAATGCTAGGAGGATTAAAAAGTGCAAAAAAACTCAATGATAAAAATACCGAACTCACATAAACTATTTTTTTGTGAGAAATTTTTTTTCTAATCAAAAAATCTGATAGAAGTCCGAGAAAAGGTTCTTGTATGGCATCGACAAATCTTACAAATAAAATCACAAAAGCTAGATAAGCAATATTAATGTCAAAATTGCGGATATAAAAATCGCTAACATTTATATAGATTGGTAATCCAACAAAAGCTAATGGAGTAGCTAAAATAGAGTAATTGATAACGTTTTTTTTATTCATTTTTTGCTGTGATATCTTTGGTCATTTGCGGATATGCCGAGTCAGAATTTAACCAGATATCCATAAACCTTTTAGCAAAAACTAAGTCATTAATTTCTCCAACCAATTGGCCATTAAAATATAGTTTAAGACCTTTTTTAGGGTTGAAATAAGCGGTTTTGCGATCGCCCTTCTTAACATCTGAAAAAATTTCATTTAACTTTTTTTCGTAATCGTCAAGAAGAGTTTTATCCTGAATATTGTTGAGCTTAGAAATTTCTTGAATCGAGCGCTCAACTAGGCGATTTTTTTGAAAATTTCTTTGATAATTTATAACAATAGCTAAATTATTTTCGTAAGAAAATTTAGCTTCATCACTAAACAATTCGATAAAATAAATCTTAAGTCCAAAAACCTTTAGATTGTGATCTCCGATCTTGATTGGATCATTGAAATTGTTCGCAAATTCGGAATAAATTAAATTGGGATTAGAATTGTTTTTTGACCAAGATGAGTGCGGTAAAAACCATAAAAACAAAATAAATAAAAACTTGATTTTTTTCATGTGAGTTATTGTATTTTTTTAATCTCAAAAATTACCACATCAGTTCTTTGCGCGCTAAATCCTGCGATACAATAACTCAAATAAAACCGCCATTTGCGGATAAATCGTTCCGAAAAACCTAACTGCAATATTTGGTCTTTTTTGTGATCAAAATTGTTAAGCCAAATTCTAAGAGTTTTTTCGTAATCATAACCAAATTCTAATTCACTTATAATCTTAAATCCGTGTTTGGCAAATAGTCGTCTCATTCGAGCTTTTGAGGGCAAAACTCCGCCCGGAAAAATATGTTTTTGAATAAAATCGACCCGATTTTTGTAATCCTCAAAAACCTCTTCATTTATAGTAATGGTCTGAATCAAAGCCTTACCTTCAGATTTAAGAACTTTATTAATTTTGTTAAAATAAATATCCCAATAAGATACCCCGACCGCTTCAAACATTTCAATTGAGACCACATTATCGTAAACACCCTCCTCTTCGCGATAATCTTGAAGAGCTAATTTTATTTTATCCCCGAATTTGTTGAGCCTTTTTTGGGCATATTCAAATTGCTTATGTGAAATAGTTAGAGATTTTATTTCAAAATTATTTTCTAAAGCAACCTCGGCAAATCCTCCCCAACCACAACCAATTTCAAGAATTTTTTTGCCCTGCAATTTGTCGATAATATGACGATATTTCTCTTGTTGGGCCTTGGTTAATCCATAATGACTTTTGTGAAAATAGGCACTTGAATATGTCATTGATGGATCAAGCCATAATTCATAAAAATCATTACCAAGGTCGTAATGTTTTTGAATATTTTTTTTACTTCCAATTTTAGTGTTTTTACTAAACAAACTGGAAAGGTACAGCATTAAAGCTTTAAATTTGCGGGCATGAAAAAAATTTTCTAAAGTCGAAGAGTTTTGAGTAAAAAAGCACAACAGATTAGGTAAATTTTCAGTCCCCCACATATCTTCAATATAAGACTCGCCAAAAGCTACATCACCTCCACTCACAATAAAATCAATACACGCCATATCTTTAATGATTAAATGCGCAACATAGCCACTTTTAGAACCTTTAAAAGTTCTTTGAGATTTATCGGGCATAATTATGGTTAGGGAGCCGAATTGAACTTTATCTAGGGCATCCCACAAGAAATCGTATTTCATATTTTAAATTTTATTTTGAGTAATTTTTGTCTTACGCTGAAGCGGTTTTGGAATGTATTTAATTTTTTTGATGAAAATTTTTAAAGCTTGCCAGTGAATTAATGCAATAATTTTTAATGTCATAAAGGGCATTGCTATAAAGGCTAGAGCTAAATTTATATCGTTTAAAGGAACTCTCTTTTTTGAGACTACACTCGTCAATAATGTTTTTTCATTAATAAAATAGTCAATCCAAACCGCAATGTTTTTTTGATTAAAAATGAAACGGAATTTGTAACTTCCTTTGGTTGAATAAAATGGTGAAACATGAAATTCTTTATCAGCTTCAAACCATTGATCTTGGCGGATTTGCGAACCGTCATAATTACATATTAAATAGCAATGACTTTCGTTAAAAGTGTTATTAACTTGTGCAATTATAGCGCGAATATTTTCATTTTTATCAAGAGCTATCCAAAAACTTACAGGATTAAAAACATATCCAAAAATTCTAGGATGAGTGTGTAAAAAAATTTTATCGATATTGTGAATATTGCGAGATTTAAATAAATTTTGTGCCCAATTTGCTATGGAAGAGCCATCTTTAAGACCGTGATCTTTTTCATAAAAACTAAAAATATTAAAGCGATTAATTGAAAATAACCTAGAACCCAAATCATTGATTTTATTGATGTCAAAGCAAATATAAAAAACTTGATAGTTGAAAGAGTTCTCGCGCGGAGTAAGTCTTTTATGAAAAACGTTAGAATAGCTAATAAACTTCGACTCTATTGCCACGGGGTTTTTATATTCATTTTATTAAGAACTCGAATACTTGATGAAAGACCATCCTCATGGAAACCAAAAGATTGATAAGCGCCACAAAAATATAAATTATCAACGCCTTGAATTTCATTGAAATGCTCTTGCGCTTCAACAGCTTTGGCATCAAAGATAGGATGCTCATATTCAAATTTCGCAAAAATATCTTGAGGATTTATCGCTGAATTTGGATTTAAGGTCACAAATAATGGATAAGAATTATCAATATTTTGCAAATTATTCATCCAGTATGAGACCGATAAATTATTTTTATCATTATCAACACTTTGAGAATTTGTTTGATTATTATGCGAATAAACCCAACTCGCCCAAGCTTTTTTACATTTTGGCATAACTGATGAATCTTTATGTAAAATTGCATGATTTTTTTGAAAACTAAAACTTGATAAGATGTTTTTTTGAAGCAATGTAGGATTATCAATAAAGCTCAAAGCTTGATCAGCATGAGTTGCAACCACAACTTTATCAAAAACTTCAACCCCTTTTTGTGATTCAACAATCCATTTTTTATCAGCATTTTGGTAAATTTTTTTTACACCATCATTTAGACTAACTTTGTGAATAAAATTTTCGCACACCTTTTGAACATATTGACGCGAACCATTACTAACCGTGAACCATTGTGGCTGTTGATCAACCGTTAATAAACCGTGATTTTTAAAAAATCGCACAAAACTAATTGCCGGATAGTCCCCAATTTTGTTGAGAGGCGTACTCCAAATTGCTGAAGCCATTGGCAATAAATAATAATCTCGAAAATATTGACCAACCCTTAAATCTTCTAAAAAATTATTCATGGAATAATTGGTTTTGATATTTTGTTCAAGAACTCGATCGGCAACTCTGTTAAACCTCAAAATATCTTTCAGCATCAGCCAAAATTTTGGATTGAAAATATTTTTACGTTGCGCAAAAACCGCATTAATATTGGTGCCAGCATATTCAATATTTGGGTTAGAAATTTTAACTGCAAAAGACATGTTACTCTTCTCAAACTTAACTCCGAGTAGTGCAAAAAAGGCTTTAAGATTTGGATATGTTTGATGATTAAAAACTATAAAACCGGTATCAACGGCGATTTTTTTTGAACCATAATTAATATCAACAGTATTTGAATGTCCGCCAATATAATTATTTTTCTCATAAAGTTTTATATCAAAATTTTGATCTAAAAAGTAAGCACAACCAAGTCCAGATATGCCCGAGCCAATAATAGCCACTCGCAAGTTTTTATCCATATTTAGTGAGGAATTAATTATAATTATTTAGTGAAGAATAATTACGTGAGCGCTTAGGCAAAAGTTATTTAATGTCTTTTTCTGGCAATGATATTCAAAGATTCAACCGCCAAAGTAAAGAAAAGCGAGAAATATAAATAAGCCTTAGAAATTTGTAAGTGAAAACCGTCGGCCAATAAAATAACTCCAATCATAAAAATAAAAGCTAGAGCCACAATTTTTAGAGATGGGTAATTGTGCAAGAAATAACTAATTTTTTCGGAAGCCAAAAGCATAACTATCATTGAAATAATGATAGCGGTTACGATTACGGGGATATTGTTAGTCATTCCAACAGCTGTAATAACCGAATCAAAAGAAAAAACAAAATCAATTAAAGAAATTTGTATGATTGCTGCTATCATGTTTTTAGAGCCATTAATCTTTTTTTCTTCTTTGGTTTCATTAAGGCCAAAAAACACATCCGAGCTGATTTCCCACCCACTTTTAATTATTAAAAATAATCCACCAAAAATTAGTAAAAAGTTTTTAAAAGAAAAACCAACTCCGCGGATTGTAAATAGTGGCTCAGTAAGAGTCATGATCCATGATAATGTCATTAACATTAAAATACGAATTATGAAGGCCAACGACAAACCAAAAATACGCGCTTTTTTGCGTTTGTTGTGAGGTAATTTTGCTACAACAATGGCAATAAAAATTAGGTTGTCGATGCCTAAAACTATTTCTAAAAAAGTTAAAGTTATAAGGCTAAACAAAATATCGTAGGTGAGAATGTCCATATTTATAGATTTATGATTTTTTGTGAGTGAAAAAAGTTGAGAATTGGCTGAATTGGTAAACCAAGAATCGCAAAGTAATCACCTCGAACTCTTTCAAATAAGTGCTTACCGAGTGATTCATATTTGTAGCTTCCGGCACAACCGATTGGTTGATCAAAATTAACGTAATCAATAATTTGTTGGTTTGTTAGTTTACGCATTTTTAGAGAGGCGCGTGCAAAATTTTTAAAAATAATCTTACTATCACGAACAATAACGATGGAATTATTTTGATAATGGGTTTTACCGTTAAAAAGCTTAAGCTGCGAAATGGCATCATCAAGATTATGTGATTTAGAAATATCTTTGTGATTAAATTCGCAAACTTGATCCGAACCTATTACTAATGCACTTGGATGAGCCTTGCTAACCGAAAGAGCTTTTTTGGTTGCAAGATATAAAGCCAAGTTTTTGGGCGTCATTGGCTTTAATAATTTTTTCTCGGAATCTTCGTCATAAGTTGGCTTCACGACCTTAAAATCAATATTGTGTGATTTTAATATTTGATTTCTGATATTCGATGAAGATGCCAATATAATTGGATAATTACAACTAACTAACATTCGTTAGATTGGATTTCAATCATTTTTAAAAAGCGTGATTCTAGGTTGGAATTGATTTTAAATTCGCCTAAAAAAGTTGTTGTGACTGTTGAAGCATTGACCTTATGTATCCCTCGAGTACTCATACATAGATGAGTTGCATCGATCAAAACAGCTACCCCTTTAGGATTTAAAGCTTGATTTAAAGTATTGGCAATTTGCGCAGTCATGGTTTCTTGGGTTTGTAATCTTTTTGCAAAAATATCTACCAAGCGCGCGATTTTGCTAATTCCAACCACTCTACCATTTGGTATATAAGCAACATGAGCAGTTCCAATAAATGGAACCATGTGATGTTCGCAATGAGATTCCATGCGAATGTTTTTAATTAAAACAATGTCATTATAACCATCAACTTCATCAAAAGCTTTACCCAAAATTTTAAATGGATCTTCATTGTAACCAGAAAAAAAATCTTGATAAGCATTCACAACTCGTTTGGGGGTTTCAATCAATCCTTCTCGATTAGGATTGTCTCCAGCCCAAGCAATTAAAGTTCGAACCGCATCTTCGGCCTGTTCACGTGTAACGCTATTTGATTTATATAAGTTATTTATCATCATTAATGTTTAAGTTAAAAATTGTAAGTTATAAAAAAATTTATTTTTACAAAAAATTCACTATTGATTTGTAAAGTTTTAAATATAATTTTTACATTTAATAATACAAATATTTATCCAAATCAATTTTCGATTATTTCCATTATCAGATATTATGAACAAATAATATCTCACTGAATTTTTATTTATCATATGAAAAAAACAATTTCGATTCTTATTATCTCTTTGTTAACTTGCGCCAATAATTCTTTAGCCGGTAATATTGGAATACTTGATGTTGATAAAATCATTCAAGAATCGCAAGCGGTTAACGATATTCAAAAAAAAGTTGATTCCAAAAAATCTAACTACGAATCAGAGATTAACAAAAAACAATCCATTCTTGAATCTGACCAAAAAAAACTTGAAGATAAAAAAATCACTCTTTCAAAAGAAGCTTTTGACAAAGAGGTCAAGGCTTTTGAATCAAAAGTTGAAGATTTAAAAACCTTTGTGGATCGTAAACAAAATAGCCTCAAAAAAGCATCGATTGATGCTATGGGCAAAGTTAATGATAAAGTGAAGTCAATTGTTGCTGAAATCGCTAAAGAAAAAAATCTCGACATTATTATTCCGTCTTCTCAAACTTTATATTTCAAAGACGAACTTGATATCACCGCCGAAGTTCTCTCAAGTTTAAATAAAAAAATCACAAAAGTTGAAGTTAAGTTTGAATAAACTGAATCTAATTGGTCGAATTTTTGGTAATTTATCTGATAGAGAATTTTTTGAACGATTCTATTAGTCTATTTCTATCGACCTTTGTGTATCTTTGCGTTGTTGATAACGATGAATGCCCCAATAAATCTTGTATAGTTCTTAAATCAACCCCCTTAGTTAGCAACTCAGTTGCGAATGAATGCCTAAAAGCATGAGGCGTAATTTCATCCGATAAATTTAGTTTTCTTCTAACATCCATGATCAATCCAGCAAAAGCTCTTCTCGAATATGATTTATTATATTTACTCAAAAAAATTGGCTGAGTTTTTGAAATTTCATAAGGACAAAATTTTATATATTCTGCGATTTGCAATTTAATAATTGGCATCAATGGAATGATTCTTTGTTTATTGCCCTCTCCGGTAATCGTGATCGATTCTCCGCTCTGAAGCATTAATTGATTGATTGATAAAGCCTCAGAAATCCTCAATCCACATCCGTAAACCAAATACAAAATTGCCAAATCTCTTTTAGATTCCCACTCATCATTATGATAGTTTTCAATAATACTTACAATTTTTTTAATATCGACAAACTCAACGGCACGAGGCAGTGGTCGTGAAACTTTGGGGGTTTTTATTTTAAAAATTTGACGATTTTCTAAAAAATTATTTTCATAACAAAATCTAAAAAACGAACGGAGTGATGATAATGCTCGAGCATTTGAATTATTAATGTGATCGTTAAGCCTATCACTTAACCAACTGCGGTAATGATCAACGCTAGTATTTTCCAGAAAATTTTTATCGACAATTTTTTTTGATGATTTATAAATGTAGAAAATAAAATTATGCACATCATTACGATATGAAGTAACTGTATTGATTGAATATTTTTTTTCCTTTTCCAAATACTCAAAAAATAAAGAAACTATCTTTAGAACAAATTCATCACAACTATCATCAATATCAATTTTAGACATTATGTTTAAAAAAATAATTATAGTTTTTGTAGCTTTATTTTTGGCTTCTCAAAATGCTTTTGCAGTTGAATTATGGAATAGTGAAAATGGCATTTCTCGCTTAGATTCTAGTAAATATAAAAACGATTTTTATCAACTTGCTAATTTTTTTCAAGCGCAAATTAATCCAGTTTTATGCTCTTCTGCAACCGCTCTAATGATAAAAAACTCTTTGTTTTATAATCAAATTTCTAGCCAAAATAAATCTGAAATAATTAAACCAGATGGTCAATCGATAGCTTTCAATCTTTATGTTTCGCAAGAAGATTTTTTTAATTCAAAAACCGAATCAATAAAAACAAAAGAAGCCATATTTTATAAGCAAAAAACCTACATAAAAAAAGCTGATGGCACAACAATTATAGATTTCGATCCCGGAACTAATCTTGGTGATTTTGCAAAAATGTTAAATATCCATCAAATTAAAACTAAAATTTTTTATCAAAAAAAATTTGATGAGCATGAATTGTCTTCGTTGCGTACAATTTTAAAAAAAATACTTATTGATAAAACTCAGTTTCTTATTGTCAATTTTGATGGCAAAGTATTTGGCAATAAAACCAATGGGCACATTTCGCCAGTCGTTGCATTTGATGAGAATTCTGACTCAGTTTTAGTTCTTGATGTGGCCCTTCACAAAAATCCATGGTATTGGGTAGATTTAAAAGATTTGGTTAAAGCCATGAACACTATGGATGGTAATCTGTATCGCGGATATTTGATAGTTTCTAAATAACATTACTTAATTCTCTGAAGCTTTTAATTGCATATCTATCTGTCATTCCAGCAATAAAATCACAAATTATTTTAGCTAAATTTATTAAACTTGGATTAAGTAAATATTCTTGATGACGCTCTTTAGGGAGAGTATAAGGATTGTTAAAGTGATAGTTAAATAAAAAATCAATTATTTTATTACCGTTAAGAGTCATATTGTTAACAAATTCATGACGATACATTTTGTTCATCAAAAAATTTTTTATTATTAAAAGATTGGCTTGCATTTGATTAGAAAATTCAACTAAAAATTTTGGATGATTTGAAACTTCGTCAATAGTTGAAATTTGATCTTTTACAATATTAGTTCTAGTTTGCTCAACAACATCTTTTACCATTAAAGATGTAATAATTTTTTTGGCCTCACCCACTAACAATTCGTTTCTAATATTTGGGTTTTTAGTTAAAATTTGATGATAAATCTCTCCAACCAAAGGAAGATCAAATAATTCTTTAACATCAAATAATTGGGCACGCAAACCATCTTCAATATCATGATTATTATACGCAATATCATCGGAAAGAGCTGAAATTTGGGCTTCAAGCGATGGATTTTTATTCAATTCTAAATCAAATAATCGATTGAATTGTTTTATATAATTATCTTGTTCTATCTCATCTATATTGATTTTGCCATTATGCTTTACAACCCCTTCAAGAGTTGCAAATGTCAAATTTAAACCCTCAAAATCAATCAATCTATTCTCAATTTTTGTGATTAATTTAAGAGTATGAACATTGTGAGAAAAACCACCATAATTAGTCATTACTTTATTGAGAGATTCTTCGCCGGCATGACCGAAAGGTGGATGACCCAAATCATGAGCTAGAGAAATAATCTCCGAAAGATCTTGGTTTACATCTAAGGCTCCGGCAATCCATCGCGAAATTTGAGCTACTTCAAGCGTGTGCGTGAGCCTGGTCCGATAATGATCGCCTTGGTGATTGACAAAAACTTGAGTTTTATATTGCAATCTTCGAAAGGCTGAAGAGTTAATAATTCGATGACGATCAGCCTCAAATAAAGATCGATAAATTAAATCTTCAGAATTTTCTGTGTGTAATTTTCGGGTATAAAATTTGTCAATTTGATCATCAATTGCATATTTAGCTAATTTAATTTTATGCATAAATTCATTTGATAAAACTCAAAATTAGTAACCCAATTAATGAGGTAAAAAAAACAATTGATAAAGCAAAAAGCGTGGCTTTGAGCATAATGCGTTTTTTGATAAATTGCTTTTCTTGACTAGTTAAATCTTGTTTATTCATCAAATCACGC
>Ga0172372_10013280_pt1 | contig 10223 bp, 9 predicted proteins | sample LakKiv5m_2_FD_114544 | JGI IMG/M metagenome (GOLD analysis project Ga0172372, IMG submission 114544) | Freshwater microbial communities from Kabuno Bay, South-Kivu, Congo - kab_092012_9.5m | ecosystem: Environmental > Aquatic > Freshwater > Lake | place: Democratic Republic of the Congo... | reverse complement strand
TTGTACTTTATTCCAAACAGAAAAATTATCACTATTTTTTTCTGCCACAGTTTTAGTTGCCCAATAAAATTCTTTGTAATCATATCCAATTGGTAATCCATTCACACCTAAAGGTATTTTTACCATAGGATTTGGAAATGATTGTATTTCAAAATTTAAATAACCACTTCTTAATTTACTTATCTCTATTGTATTCGTATCGGTATTACCATCCGATAACATTATACTATCAGATATTAAAAGGTCATTTTCTACAGTCGCTAACTGATAGTTTAATTTTACAAAATCACCTAATTCATTTGATAGGTTTGAAACAAAATCTACACTTAAATCCGTCACCATTGGTGCTGGTGGTAATTCTGATATTTCGGGGTTTAATCTAAATTCTAAATTAATTGTTCCATTTGTAGAATTAAGATTTCTCTCATTTGTTACAATATATGTATTATCCGATTGTAAAGTATATTCTTTTATTTTAATAATTTCATCATACAATCTATTTAATGCCGTTGGTATTCCATCTCCTACATTGTTTGTTGGTTTATTTCTAAATCTTAAAAAATTAGGAACAGGACGGCCGTCCTCATCATCTATTGGTACTATTTGCGTATATTTTTTTTCAATACTAACTTCGTAATAGTTTAATGGTATTCTACCATTCGAAATTGTTTTGTAAGTTCTTTGTGTACCAAATGTAAGTGACGGTGAAAATGAAATAATCTGCGATTCGCCAGTTCCTATATTTACATCATTTTCTAAAAATTGAACTACTTCATTTGCTTGTAAAGTTATATTGAAACTTCCTAAGTTTTGTTGAACTACGCTTGGTGGTACAAAAGTTGGATTGGGAGTAACGGGTGGTATATATTGACCCGAACCGCCAGCATTTCCTGGTATTAAGTTTCTAGGTAACCCCGAATTACCGACAAATGGCGTATAATCACCTAAACCATTAAAAGGTTCGTTGATTTGGTTTCCACCTAATTCATTTGGGTCAAAAAATGCAGCCATTTACTTTTTGTTTATAAATATTTTTATTCCATATTTTGAAAATCACGTGTCTCAACAGTTCTTTCTCTTCCTTCTCCTGTTCCGAAATCTCTTATATCACCAATGTTGCCGCCACCACTACCACCGCCACCTATAACACCACCACCAATTATACGTGGAGATTCGATTATTTTAATTGGTTCCGGTTCTTTTATTTCAACAGGAATTGGTTTTGGTTTTGGTTTTGGAACTACATCTATTTTAATTTCTTTTTCTTTTATTTCTTCTTTTTTTGTAGGAATAACTATTTTTTCAGGTTGAAAAATATTTTTAACTATTTTAACAGGTGTTTCAAATGCATCAACCGAATCTTTAACTAATTTTTGAGTTTCTACTTTTAAAAATTCTTTTGGTGAAGATTTAATTGAAATATCTCTTCTTTTTAAATTTTTTGTATTTGTTTGAATACATAAAAATAAAATGTTAGATATATCATTGGATATTGTTTTAAAATCATAAACATCGCATTCTTCAAATCTTATTTCGGATGGTTTTCCAAAATTTGATTGAGTTATATCATAATATTTATTGTTAAGATAATGCTGAACTGATATTTTATAATCTTCAAATATTTTTTTGCTATAATCAGAAAATCTGCTTAAACCAAAATCTTTTTTTAATATTTTAAAAAAATCTTTGCCAAATTTTGTTTCTAAAATAGAGTCTATTTTTTCTAAAAAATTATTTTCAAAAGATGTTAAAGAATCAAAAATTGATTTTTTATAATATTTAAAATCTTTATTTAAATTATTAATATTATTAAATTCTTTTTCATTTTTTTTGGTTGTATTATCAAATTTTGTCTTTAAAGGTAGAATTCTAATTTCTTCTCTAGATGGTGATATTTCTTGAATCCAAACTCTTTCTAATTCATTTTCGCTTCCAACTTTGTATCTAACAAAATTTAAATTAAGTTTAAATATACCATTTTTAAATCCTAATATATTTAAAAGTTTTTTATAATTTATTATTAATTCTTTTTTTCCACTTCTGGTTGTAACCAAATACATATAGTTTCCTATATCGTTTGATTTTATATATGCTACATTATTTCCTGATTTTTGTGGGAGTAAATTATTATTTGTGTCATAAACTGCTACTTCCATCACATCATACTTACATTCACCAAAATCAGTTTCTTCTATTTCATTTTTAGAAACAATAAATAGGTCTTCCGCTTGAAGATACTTACCTTCATTTTCGGTTTTACTATTTACTGCATCAAAATTTGTATATTTTTGAATAGCCATAATTTATTAATATGATTTTGGATGCATTATACCAATTCTAGTTTTATATTCTTTAGTTTCTTCAGTATTATCTGCTAATCTTTTTACTTTAACTTTTAATGTTCCCATATGTTCCACACTACTATCTCTCTTATCAAAACTACAACCACCAGGAGTAATAGTTAAACCAACTTTATCATTCTGACCAGCTGCTATTGTAAATGATGATTTTCGAATACTAAACCATCTTTGATTTGGAGCAAAAGTAGCACTGATTTCTATTTGTACATCTTTAGTATCGTTATTTGTTATATCGAGCGTACTACCTGCTATCCAGGTAGACTCTTTTGTTTTGTTATTTATTTTACCATTAATATCAGGATAATTTGGATTTTCTTTTGCTGGATTTATCTTAACTGCAACTACTTTATTTACAACTTCTGCACCACTTGCTAATGCTACGTTTGCAGTTGATTGTTGAATCGCTTGTTGTTGTTGTACTGCACCCAATTGTGCCTGCAATCCTTCAATAATAGAATTAAGAGAATCAATTTGTTTAATTAATGCTTTAATTTGTGCTTTGAAACCTGTATTTTGTGATTGAAGTGATGCTCTTAAAATACTTTCATCAACTGATTTTTGTAAAGATGTTGCAATTTGTTTTGAAAAATCTTCAATTGTATTTATAAGTGAATTTAACTGATTTACAATTGCATCATTTGTTTGTTCAATTGTCAATCTATTATTTATTTCACTTTGTAATTGAGCATTTAACTCAGTTATTGTTCCGTTTAATTCAGTTACTCTATTATTTAATTCTAAAACTTCCTGTCTTAATTCATTTGATGCCGTTACTTCTGCATCATATAACGGTTTTGGAACTAAATCTTTTATTTCTTTTGGAATATTTGGTTTTAATTCCGTTACTTCTATATTAATTGCTTTTGATAATTCATTGATATCAAGTTTAGTTTTTACTAATGGCTTAAAAATGAAAGATGATGCAGATGTTGTTTCATCTGACATAGTAACATTGTATTCATTTTTTTGAATTGCTTCGGAACCTGATACTTTTAATATTGCTTCAAGTTCAAGTTCTTTTCTTACTTTCAATTTTTCTGCTATGGATTGTAAACTATTCATTTATATAATATCAAATAAAAGTCTTTCATCAATTATTGTAGAATCACCATTTTCAACTATTTTAAGTTTAATTCTGTACATTCTATCAATAGAAAATGTATTTAAATCTAAATGAAAATAATTAGATATGGAATCACAACTAACCTTTGTATAATCACTAAATGGTATTAAAATTTCATTTGTTCTGTAATCTTCAAGTTGGTAATACGTTGTTGCTGGTAAATACTTTGATTGGTCATACTGAAATGTTTGGCCAAAATCTTTTGTAGGATATAAATCTCTACCTTTAACTCTTATTTTAATTTTTGTATTTTCTAAATATTCTTTTTTAAGAGTTGTTAAAACAACTTTGTAATCACCATCAGCTGCAGAACCTGTAACAGGTAATAAACTTCCTGTATTAAATGTAAAATCATTCCAAAGAAATTCTAATGTTGGTTCATATATTGTATTTGTTTCCTTTGAAAAGAATTTTAAAACACCATAATCTTGTGTATCATTTTCAGCATCAATACTATGCCTAACTATAAATCCATTATTAGGTAAAGAACCACTAATCCATTGGTGTATGATATTTGTTACATCCATTCTAATATCATCTGGTTCATATGAAAAAGATTGTGAAGCCTGTGATGCTGTATACCAAGTTCCACCTTCAGCATTTGCCGATCCTGTTGTACCTAATGTGAATACTGCAGTTCCTGCAATTGTATTTTCTTGCCAACTATTTATTCCATCTCTATATTTCCAACTAACTCCATCCGATGATATATTATCAAATTTTGTACCAGTTCCCATAGACCAACTTTGAGAAACTGCATTTGCATATATCGTATACTCTAAAGGAATTTCTTCGGCATTTGCTGATTTAAAGTTTAAATATGCAATAAAACTACCAGATATTGAACCGTTTGCTATTGATTCTGATACTGCTATCATATCAAACTTAATAAAAGCTCTATGAATATCTTTTGTGCTGCCGTAATAGGTTTTACCCACTTCTAATATCTCATCTCTGCCAGAATTTTGTTCAGGTTGCTGAAGATATACACTTGCATCATATATTGAATTATAAAATTTATGCATTATAATGCCCTCCCTTTAATGTCTTTATTTGGATATTTAACTTCAAATATACACGGGTCTAAGGATGGATAAATTATCTTTCCTTGAGTGGCCTGGTCTATGTTATATTTATTTGGTGAGTATGTACCATCTGCGGCACACAGATTATAAACCCTAACAGTAGGTACACTCATAACACCCTCTACATTTGCTAATATTAATTCTATTTCTGATATGTTTATTTTTTTATTGAATGTCCAATTATCAATATTAAAATAGTTTTGCATTTCTACTAAACAATTTGCTAAAACTTCTCTTTTATTGTAATTTGGGTATGCTATGATTTCAAAATCCATTCCTATATTTACTACAAAACCATCTAAAATATTTACACCATCCGTTAATAATCTATATTCGTTTAGATAAGTTTTTAAATTTTCTTTTATAGCTTTGTTTAAATTTGTTAAATTTTTATTAGAATCATATCCCAAAACATACATATTGATAGCAAATGGATTATTTTTTTGAGTTATATTTGATTTTTTATTTGATAAATATTTTATAAGTTCTTTTTGAGTTTGCTCTTTTGATACATCTTTTAAAGATACAACCAATTCTGTAAACTCTTGTATATTTTTAGGGTTTGACAAAATGGAAGAAGGTGAATTTGTATCAATTTCACTATCAGGAGAAACGTATACTTTTGTTACAGAACCATATCTAGCTGGCATTGATAACGCTCTTACTATATAATCTTCTTTTGTTACTGCTCTATTTTGTGAACCAAACATAGCTAGTGCATTTTGTCTAATTTCTTCAACAGATTCTGCTCCCCTGCCACCAGTTGCAGGTCCCAAATTTTCAACAGCTACCGATGCTTTTACATCATTGATTGATTCAACCAATGTATCAGGAATTGATAGTAAATCATCACTAAATTCAATTCTCCTTATGTTTATTAAATCACCACTATTTACATTTGATTCAACACCACCACCAATTAAATAAGTTACCGTAATTGTTGTATTTATGGGAGCTGCACCAAAGGTGTTTGTTTTTAAAAAATTAGAAGGGTCTATTGAATTATTTAATCTACTAATTGAATTTGATGTTCCTATTCCTATATTTTTAGAATTAGGTAATAGTATTTCATCGCTTAATCTAATATCGCCACTTCCAAACTGCAATTCAGTACTATCATCATTATTTATTTTTACTGAAAATCTTTTTGGAACTTTTTTTAATTCTAAAATATATGGTACTGTTTGTGAATACTGATATAAATTTCCATTTTCCTCTAAGTTAGGTGCATCAATAAAAATAGTTTCTTGTGCCAAATATGGAACTTCATACCATTTATTATTATCAAAATCAACAACATTTACGATTTGTATAATATTAGTATTAGATAATGTTATACTAGGATAATCCGTATCATTTTGAAAAATAAAAGTTTCACTAACTTCCGTTGCTGAAATTGCCTTTACAGTTTTTGTGATTAAGTATCTTAATGGTATTCCGTTTGTATCTCTTTCATAAACCTCTACTTCTCTATTTTCTTCAACGGAAAAATCAACATTATCAATCGTTCTAAAAGTTATGTTTGAATTTGTTGAAGATTCTATCAGCATACCCTCTTTAATTGTTAAATAATATCTAGAGTCTGGTCCATAATTAGCACCACCACCTTCCGATAAAAAAACCGAAGGTACAAGTTGATAAATGGTTAAATTAACTACTGCAGGTGCTGTAACTTTTGGTTTATACCCCATGGATTGTGCCAATGATAAAACATTTTTCTTTTCAGTAGCATGTAACAATAAAGATTCTTTTAATTGTACGTCTTGATAAAAAGATAGCATATCTCCTATTGCGGCTGACTGTTCTATTATTACCATTCCAGGAGATGCTTCATTGAAATCCGAATATGTATCTGGAAAATATGTTTTTGTATAGTTTATAAGATTTTCTTTAAGTGTAGTAAAATCTTTACCAACATATGAAAAATCTCTTTTACCAATATTATCATTACTATTTATAGCCATTTAATTTATACTTTTATTATTACCGAATCACCTATATTTCTATTTGATGCTAATGAAAATTTTACATCTAAAATTATTTTATTATTATCAATATCGTTTTCATTATAATCAAAAATTATAGTATCTACTATTAAATATGGTAACCATTTTTCAACAGCTGTTAAAACACTTTGTTCAATTTTAACTTCAAGTGTTGATTCATCCATTTGTTCAAATAAACATTTCCAAATATCACAACCAAATTCAGGTTGCATCACTCTTTCACCTTTTTTTGTTAAAATAAGATTTATTAAATTATATTTTGCTTGAGATAGAGTTGTATAATTTGTTTTAAATATGCCATTATTGTTTGAAGACTCGTTTATTCCTATCCCCAAAACTTTATAATCGTTTTGAACTAAATCATCAACTTTTATTTTACCAAGCTCTATTGCCATTTTATCTTAATCCTTTTTGTTTTTCTTGCTTTGTAAAAACTTTAGCCAAATCACTATAATCTCTATTCAATGCTTTTTGAATTGCATCTAATCCTGCATTACCGGTTGTTGGTAATTGTTGTGGAGTAGATTGCATTCTGTAATCCATAGTTTCCCAACCATCTTCTTCGTATCTTTCAGGCTGCATCATATCCAATACAGAACTTTCATCCATCATTCCACCCTCTGCTCTCTGTGCTGCGGTGAATGGTGTTGTATTGTTCAAAACTTCATTTAGTATATGGTTGTTACTAAATTGTTTTATAGGTCTATGTAAATCAAGTTGTGTATTTTTTACAGGTTGCTTTTTAACTTCCGACATTTCCTTTAATGTTGGAGTAGATGTTTTCTTTTGTGAGTTTAATGTAACTGCACCAGATTTAATCAATTTTGCCAATTCTTCTTTGACTTGTTGTTTAACTTCGTTTTTTACAACTTCTTTGATTAATCCGACTAATAATTTCGAATCCATAATAATTGTTTTTAATAAATATTGAAAGTTATAATTTACCCCCCACTACTAATTTTACTTCCTGCTTGTGCCATTGCTTTTTCATCTCCTGATACAATTGCCTGTAAAGCAGCTTGTATTTGAGGTTCTTGCAATTCGCCACCTTCTATAAATCCTTTTGAAAGTTGCGTTAAAACATTACTGGCTGATAACTCTCCACTATCTGATGTTATAGCGTTAAATCCTGTTCCAACAGCAAGTGATACCATATCTTTAAAATCAAGAGATGATATTGGATTACCAGAAAATGGTTTTATAAAATATCCGACCCAAGGTAATATTCCTGGTGCCGGAGGTGCTGGTGGTGGGTATTGACATGTACACGTATACAATCCGCCAACTGTTAATAAGTGTACAGATGCTGATAATATAAAATTAAGTAACCATGGTGAAATACTTCCCATAGGTGGTATACTAATAGGTGTCCATACTCCTGGAGAAAAATTTACACCCAAAATAGTTGTTATATTTTTTAATGAACCTGGACATGGTATATTTGGAGGTGGAAACTTTTCAAGTTGTGCGCCCATCCAATAGGCTTGTACGGCTGGACCAATATCTCTTAACAAATCTCCAGTTTTACTTAATTGTGTTGAACTTAATATGCCAATCAAAGTTGCCTGCATTGCTACTGTATTTCCTATTGCTACCGACCTGCCACCTATAATTGTTTTACCACCCTTAACTACTTTATCATATTCTTCCGTTAGTGATTGAGCAAACCAATAATTATTATTTATGTTTTTTAAACTTTCTGAATCACCTGTGAAATCTAATAACCCCCTATTAGCTAACAATGAACCTGCTTTTGATTTGGCAACATTTTCTGCCATTTCTAAAGCCATATTTAAGTAAAAATCACTCCAACTTGCCGATTTTCCTTTAAATGGTGATTTTATTTTTTGTAAATTAATAGCCATTAATTTTTACTTAAAAAGTTTTTAGCAGAAAGAATTGTTTTTAATTTTGATTTAATAGATTTAAATTGCGCTAAATTTTCAGGTCCAACTTTTGATGGGCCAGAGGGTGTTAAATAAGTTTGTTTTCCTATTGCATCTATTAAATCTTCTAATATTTTTACTAGTTCACCACCCAATACCATTTTTTGGACTGATGCGCCTGCGTTTCCTTCTCCGGTATTTTTTCCTAAATATATTTTACCATTATCTGAATTTAGGAATATTTGATTCGCACCCTCAGAATGTATTGTTATATTTCCTTTATTATGTAAGTATATTTCCTTTTCAGCATCTATTGAATAATTTCCATCAGTAATAACTCCTGTATTTCCTTTACCAAATATAATAAATTCTTTAGCTTTTGATGATAATAATACTCTATCGGAATTTATCCATAATTGGTCACCTTTTAAATCATCTGATGTAGGATATTCTTTAAATGCAACTTTTGTTTTTTTTATTGTTTCTTTAAACGGAACCTTTACTTTTCCAGATGTTAAATAAATTGATGTACCATCTTTATTTATATCTTCTTCAATTAATTCTCCGATTTTTTTATCATCAAGCTCCGGATTTTGTTTATTACGGATGAATATTGATGGTGATGGTGTTTTACCATCTTCTGTTAAAAATAATTCAGAAAATCTTATCGTATTTCCAACTCTTCCCTGTAAAATACTATCACCTTCTTTTGGATTTAAAAATTTTATTTTTTCGTTTATTTTATATTTTTTAGTTTCTTCACTTGAGTTTTTATTTGTATTTGTTGTAACTCCTCCTGAAGATTGTACGTTACTATATTCTTTATTTTGTGATTTTGACTTTATTGGTTCTACTTCTTTTTTAGAAGTTCTTTCAAAAGTAATTAAATCCTGTCTATAATTTGAATATGGTGTATTGGTATATGGTAACCAAAAAGATTGATTTTCTATTTTTAATATTACAACTGTTTCTCCTTTTATTGGAAATGTAAAATTATTTTTATCAAATGGATACGCATAATCATCTATATAAATTGTATTTTCAAAATCATAAGTAATTGCACCATACATTCTTGTATCATCTTGTGCAAAATTTTTATTATCATTATGTATACTGATACTATCCTCTTCATCCCTTTTATTAAATGGAGTATTTGTTGGAAAAACTTCTCTAACGGTTGCTAAAAAGGTTTGCATTATTTTACTTTAGTTTTTATTTCTTCAATTTCTATTTCTATATCCGTAATTCTTTCTTTATTTTTTGCATCTACTTCATCAACCGCTTCCTCTAATTGAGAAAACAATTGTGCTTTTTCATGTTCACTTAACCAACCATCTTCACCAATACCTTTTGCTTCTGCTGCAGCTAATCTTTGTGCAATAGTTGCCATCTTAATTAGGTGTTCATCGTTTTTAACAGATACCTCAATAAGGTCTTTAATGATTGGAGCAATAACAGTTGCTTCACCAACATTTTTAATTAACTTCCTCAATGATTCAATTAAATCGGAAATGTTTTTCTTTTTGTTTTGTTGGTTTTCGTATATATCTCTAAACAATGATGATAGGTTTTTACCATCAAATAGTTGAAATTCTGAACTCATTTTTACAAATTTATATACCTATAATTATTTATAAATTATAAAGTTGTTAATAACCAGTATATCCATATCACAATTTAAAAATGTCCAAATTGCTTTTTGAGGGTCATTTGTCATTGTGTGGTCTTTAAGATTAAACGATGTATTTAATAGAATTGGTGTA
>Ga0172372_10013279_pt1 | contig 10223 bp, 8 predicted proteins | sample LakKiv5m_2_FD_114544 | JGI IMG/M metagenome (GOLD analysis project Ga0172372, IMG submission 114544) | Freshwater microbial communities from Kabuno Bay, South-Kivu, Congo - kab_092012_9.5m | ecosystem: Environmental > Aquatic > Freshwater > Lake | place: Democratic Republic of the Congo... | reverse complement strand
GTTTCAGGCGCCAAGCCTGCTGCCCTGGCGCACCACGCTGGACAACGTGTTGCTGCCGCTGGAGATCGTCGAACCCTATCGCAGCCAGTTCAAGGACCGGCGCAAGGCGTTTGCCGAGCGCGCGAGCCAGCTGCTGACCCGCGTGGGGCTGGGCGGCATGGAAAAGAAATTTCCGTGGGAGCTCTCGGGTGGCATGCAGCAGCGCGCCAGCATCTGCCGCGCACTGATTCACGAACCCAAGATGCTGCTGCTGGACGAGCCATTCGGCGCCCTGGACGCCTTCACGCGCGAAGAACTGTGGTGCACACTGCGCGACCTGTGGGAGGCGCAGCGCTTCAACGTCATTTTGGTCACGCATGACCTGCGTGAGAGCGTGTTTCTGGCCGATACGGTGTATTGCATGAGCAAGAGCCCGGGTCGCTTTGTGGTTCGACGTGAGATCGACATCCCGCGCACGCGTGACCTGGAGGTGACGTACACGCCGCAGTTCACCGACATCGTGCATGAGCTACGTGGCCACATTGGGGCAATGAGAGGGGCCCACCCGACATGAGACATTTTCAACGCTGGTCGCCGCTGTTGCTGTTGCTGGTCATCGTGTTGGTCTGGGAAGGCATTACGCGCGGCTTTGGCGTGTCGGAATTCATTTTTCCCAGCCCGTCGCGCATCTGGGAGCAGACGGTGGAATTCAAAACCGTGATCCTGGGCCACGCCTGGCGTACCTACTGGGTGACGATGGCCGGGTTTGGCATCGCCATTGTGGTGGGCGTGTTGCTGGGCTTTCTGATCGGCAGTTCGCGCCTGGCCTATGCCGCTGTGTACCCGCTGATGACCGCGTTCAACGCCCTGCCCAAGGCCGCCTTTGTGCCGATTCTGGTGGTGTGGTTCGGCATTGGCGTTGGCCCGGCAATCCTGACCGCGTTTTTGATCAGCTTTTTCCCCATCATGGTCAACATTGCCACCGGCCTGGCCACGCTGGAGCCCGAGCTGGAAGACGTGTTACGCGTGCTGGGCGCCAAGCGCTGGGACGTGCTGATCAAGGTGGGACTACCGCGCTCGCTGCCGTATTTTTTCGGATCGCTCAAGGTCGCCATCACGCTGGCATTTGTCGGCACCACGGTGTCGGAGATGACCGCCGCCAATGAGGGCATCGGCTACCTGCTGATTTCAGCCGGCAGCTCGATGCAGATGGGTCTGGCCTTCAGCGGCTTGCTGGTCGTGGGCCTGATGGCGATGCTGATGTACGAACTGTTCAGCGTGATCGAAAAGCACACCACCGCCTGGGCGCACCGCAGCGCGCATGGCCACTGAGTGACGCTGCGTTGCAGATCAGGCTCAGGGCTTGATCACGGCAAAGGCACTGGCCACCAGTTCGATTTCAGCCGCCGCCAACTTGGCGCGTTGCGCAACCTGGCGCCAGGTCGCCACCACCGCCACCACTTCCTTGACCACCTGCTGGGCCTGATTGGCCGACAACCGGTAGTAGGACGCCGTGGCCAGCACCGTATCGAGTGACGGGCGGTTGTCCGCCTCGTCCAGATTGAGCACGTGCGCCGCTTTGTCAATGCTGGGATTGATATCAAACGCCGGTGCCAAACGCCAGCCGCGCCGTTGCAGGATGAACCCATGGTTACGCAAGTGGTCGTCACGGTTGCCGACGGCGACATTGAACACGACCCGTCGAAACAGTTGCGCCAGATCTTCTTGTAGGTAGCGCGGATCGCCGCGACGGGCCAGAAACTCCGCCAGCTCAAGGTAACTGCTGCCGTCGCTTTCTGATTTGCCCAAGAGCGTCATGGCTGAGGCGTAAAAGCGCCTGGACCCCGCGGGGTTGTCAGCGGTTGCGATGCGGTCAAAACGCTGCACGCAAAAGGTGTGATGTCCGGACGGCCCCAGCCGCTGCACCTTGGCCTGCGGCATGGCAACACCAGCCTGCTGCGCCAGCCACCAGGTCAGGCCCTCCCAGGCAGCCACATCACGGTCATCATCGGCAGCCGGAAACTTGGCCATCCAGAGGGCACCGGTGAGATCGCGAAAGTTGGCCTTGGGTCGAGCGCCGCCCAGCGACGCGCCCGGCGCCACCAGCACCGCCAGCCAGCGCCGCAACTGATCCAGATCGTCAATGCGCTTGCGCGTCATGGCGGTTGCGATGGACGCCAATTCAGCCAGGCTGGTCACAGGGGGCGCCGCCAGCGCTTCGTCGGCCAGAAAGTGATCCGACTCGGGAAACCGCAAGCGCAGCGCGCCCTGCCGGGTGATGTCTTGCACCCCCAGTAAAAAGTCCCACGCATAGAGCGTGCGGGCCGCCCGACGCTCATCTTTGGCCTGAATCGCCTCGCGCCTTCGCATCAAGGTCTGGCCCCACCGATCGGGTGACGAGTCCAGAAAGATGCCAAAGTTTCCCAACTCAGGTTTCGGGAAAAAGGGCCCGGCGTCCAGCGTGAGCTGCGGGTCAATGGCAAAAGCCAGGTCGTGCTGCGTCAGCCAAGATGGGTCATAGTGAAAGCGTACCTGCCCCCGATCGTGCGCCAGCGTGCCCAGACGCTGCCGAGGGCACAGGTCGCAATCGAGCCAGACTTCCAATGCACTCATGTGCGCCCCTTGCGCGGCGGCGGTAACGCCAGATCTTGCAAACGCCGACCCAGTACATCGTCCGACGCCACCCGGGTCAAGTCTTGTTCCAACCCATAGATGGCCAGAATGCGCAGATACGTCCCCAGGGTCACAGAAGCGTCACCGCGTTCAGCCTTGGCCAGCGTTGGCCTTGAGATATTGGCGCGCTGCGCCACCGCCACGGCCGTCAGGTGCCGGCGCAGGCGTGCCAGCCGCAAACGCTCACCCAGGCCAGTTAGCAAGGCGTTTTCAGACGGGAAGGCAAGGGGGGCTGGACTGGGCATGATGAAACCATTGTCAGCAAATGGCGCAAATATGTCAATAATGATTTACATCATGACGGTACTGCGCACCGCGATGGACATCACACCGTGCCTACCCCGGCGGTGCCGTTGCTTCAGGAGTCTTTGGTGTCAAAAATAAACAGCGTCGACGATCCGTGCGCGTACAGCTTGCCGTCGGGGCCGTACAGGCGCGCTTCGGTGGTACCCATGCGCCGACCCTGATGCACCACCCACGCTTCGGCGCGCACCAGCGGCACCTTGTGCGTGAGCGCGCGCACCATGTTGACCTTGAGCTCGGCCGTGGTGTAGCCGCTGCCCGCAGGTAGCGCCGCATGCAGCGCGCAGCCCAGTGCCGAATCCAGCAAAGTACAGATCCAGCCGCCGTGCACCGTGCCCAGCGGGTTGTAGTGCGCCAGCCCCGGCTTGCCCTGAAACACGGCCCGGCCGGGTTCTACTTCGACCAGCAAAAAATCCAGCGTTTGCGCAATTGGCACCGGGGGCAATTCGCCCACCAACATCTTTTGGAAAACCTCGATGCCGGAGAGCCCCGCCACCTGCTCTGGACGGGCCACGCCGGGCGCGGCAAAGTGCGGGCGGAGTTCGGCTTCGCGCTGCTGCCATTGGGCCAGGACTTGGGCTGGGTCGGTGGGTGGGTTCATTGTGAGCGTTCCTGTGGTTGAACCGAGATTGTCATGGCAATCAAGCGCCCTCAAACCCGGATGCCGCAGGGTGCAAGCTGCTAAAGTGACTCCCCTTGCAGGAGGCAATGAACATGATGACGGATCGCATCACAGTCAACCCGGCGGTTTGCCACGGCAAGCCGTGCATCCGGGGTCTGCGCTACCCGGTTGAAAATGTGCTTGAGTGGTTAGCCAGTGGCATGACCATGGACGAAATTCTGGCTGACTATGAAGACTTGGAGCGACAGGATATTCTTGCGTCGCTATCGTATGCGGCGCGCCTGACACACATCAAGCGTATGGAGCTTTTGGCGGCATGAAATTTCTGGTCGATGCCCAGCTGCATCGCGCTTTTCGCTCCCAATGAGCAACGTCACAACCACAGGAAACCGGCATCCATGCCCACATTGAACTGGATCGGCAAGGAAGCCGTCGTCAAACACCACAAGGATGTGCCGTTCCGGTTGCCGGAGCCAGTGCCCGAGCTGTCTTGCGGCCCGGCCGATTCTGGCAACCTCATCGTGCAGGGCGACAACCTGCACGCCCTCAAGGCCCTGCTGCCCCGCTATGCCGGGCAAGTGAAATGCATCTACATTGACCCGCCGTACAACACCGGCAACGAAGGCTGGGTATACAACGACAACGTCAACAGCCCGGAGATTCGCAAGTGGCTGGGCGAGGTAGTCGGCAAAGAAGGCGAAACGTTGGATCGGCACGACCGCTGGCTGTCGATGATGTACCCGCGCTTGGTGTTGTTGAAACAGTTTCTGCGCGAGGACGGGGCGATCTTCGTGTCCATCGACGACAACGAGGTCGGCAATCTCCAGTCCTTGATGCGTGAGGTTTTCGGCGCATCCAATGAGGTCGCCACCATCGTCTGGGAAAAGGGCAAGAAGGGCGACTCGAAGCTCGTATCCGTTACGCACGAATACATCGTCGCATTTGCGCGCAACAAGGCATTGCTCAAGGAGCGAAAGGTCCGCTGGCGGCGCAAGAAACCTGGCGTCGACGCCGTGCTGGAGCACTACGAGAGCTTGCGCAAGAAGCACGGTGACGACCACACCTCGATCCGCAAGGAAATGATGGCTTGGTACCGTGCCTTGCCCAAGGGTGATCCGCGCAAGGGGCACAAGCACTACAACTGGTCTGACAAGCGCGGGCTTTACTTCGCTGCGGACTTTGCGGGACCTGATGACGGTCGCGAGAACCGCCCGCGCTATCCGATCCTGCACCCCGTCACACAGCAGCCCTGCGCCATGCCCTCGACCGGCTGGCGATGGGAAGAGGACACCACGAAGGCGGCGCTGGCCGAAGATCCACCTCGCATCCACTTTGGCAAGAACCACACCACGATTCCCAACCGCAAGAGCTACCTGTTCGAGGTCGACGAAGAACCTATGATGAGCGTGTTCTACAAGGACGGGCGGGCGGCCACGCTGGAGGTCGAAGCAATCCTTGGCGCAGGTGCGTTCCCGTTTCCGAAGGACTCCGAGGTTATTGCGGACCTGGTGGGGATGGTGGCCGAGCCCGGCGACCTCGTGCTCGATAGCTTTGGCGGCTCCGGAACCACGGCGCACGCTGTACTCAGGCTGAACCAGCACTTGAAGGAGCCCGTTCGCTTCATCCTTGTCGAACTTGACGACGATGTCGCACGGAACAAGACGCGCGAGCGTGTCCGAAAGGCCATCGAGGGCTACGCGCCACTCGCAGGCAAGAAGCGAGTTCCGGTCGAAGGCCTTGGCGGCGGCTTCCAGTTCTGCCGCCTATCCGCCGAACCCTTGTTCGACGCCGACGGCCAAATCCGCAGCGACGTGAAATTCGCGCAACTGGCCGAGTTCGTCTGGTTTGCCGAAACCGGCACGGGCTTCACCGGCACTGCCGATTCGCCGCTGTTGGGCATCTTTGAGGGCCGCGCCATCTATCTGCTCTACAACGGCATCCTCAAGGACAAGTCCGTGGGTGGCGGCAATGTGCTCACTGGCCCGGTGTTCGATGTACTGCCGAAGTTCTCCGGCCCGAAAGTGATCTACGCCGCCGCCAATCGCATGGGAGGTCGCGCCGCACGCGAGGGCATCACCTTCAAGCAAACCCCTTACGCGCTGGAGGTATAAGCCATGTCCGGATTCGCACCGAAAATCTATCAGCAGCAAGTGCTCGAGAGCGTGGAAGCCTATTTCAAGGCCTGCCACGAATTGCCGTCGCCCTCGATTGCTTTCACCGCCACCACCGAACGCCTGTGGGGGCGCGGCAACCCGTACAACCCGTTGTCGGGTTTCCCGCTCGACATGCCGTACTTCTGCCTCCGTGTCCCCACCGGTGGCGGCAAGACCTGGCTGGCGGCCAAGAGCGTGTCGTTGGTCAACACGCATCTGCTGCGCTGCGAGCACAGCGTGATCCTGTGGCTGGTGCCCAGCAAACCGATTCGTGAGCAAACCATCAAGGCACTAAAGGATCGCAGCCACCCCTATCACGCCGCGCTGCGCGAGGCGGGGCCGATCACGGTGCTGGATCTGGAGGAGGCCAAGAGCGTGACGCGCGCCACGCTGGATACCTCAACCACCGTTATCGTCGCCACGCGGCAGGCGTTCCAGGTGGAAGAAGAAGAATGCCGCAAGGTGTATCAATCCAGCGGTGCATTGATGCACCACTTCGACAACCTGTCGCCCACGCAATGCGACGAGTTGCTGACCGATGGCGAAGGCAGCGAACGCACCACGCCGTATTCGCTGGCCAACGTACTGCGCCTGCGCCGGCCGTTCGTGGTGGTGGACGAGGCGCACAACAGCCGCACTGAACTGGCCTTCGACATGCTGGCGCGTTTCCGGCCCAGCGGGGTAATGGAACTGACCGCCACGCCCGATCTGGAGCGCACGCCCAGTAACGTATTGCACAGCGTATCCGCCGCCGAGCTAAAGGCCGAAGAAATGATCAAGCTGCCGGTGGTGCTGGAAACCGAACCGAACTGGCAGCAGTGCCTGGCCGATGCCATAGGTCGGCGCGATGCTCTGCATAAGTTGGCCGATGAAGAGCGCCGCGCAGGTGCCGCATACTTGCGACCGCTGGTGCTGATTCAGTCGGAACCGCGCCGCGCCGGCATCGAGACGCTCGACTTCGAGAAGGTAAAGAACGAGCTGATCGCCAACCACGGCATTCCCGCCAGCGAAATCGTGGTGGCCACTGGCGAGGAAAAGGGGCTGGAGCAAATTGATGCCGATTACAAGTTGGGGCTGTCCGACCCGGCCTGCCCGGTGAAGTTCGTCATCACCCAGAAGGCGCTGGCTGAAGGCTGGGACTGCCCGTTTGCTTACATCCTGGTGAGCATGGCCTCGCTGTCGTCGGCGACGGCGGTGGAGCAGTTGCTCGGGCGCGTGTTGCGGCAGCCCGGCGCCAGCCATCGCAGTGCCCGCGCATTGAATCAGTCTTATGCCTTCGTGGTGTCGCGCAACTTTGCTGAGACGGCGGGTGCGCTGCGTGACCGTCTGGTGGCCGGTGCCGGTTTTGAGCGGCGCGAAGTCACCGAGTTCGTTACTGCCGCAATGCCTGAACAGGCGCGGCTGGACCTGGAGGGCTATGCCGGGCGCGTGATCGTCCGGCCCGTAGCGATTACCTTGTTCGAAAAGCCTGACCTGAAGAGCGTGCCTAAGCCGGTGCGTGACAAGGTCAGTTGGGACGGCAAGCGGGGTACGCTGACCATCAGTACACCACTCACGGAAGATGAAGCCGAAGTGCTCAAGGCGTCGGTGACCTCAGAAACCGCTGCGACGGCGATTGTGGAAGCCGCCGCAGTCAGCCGCACCACAGCGATTGAGTTTTTCCAGACACCCGCCGAGTTGGGCGAGCGTTTCCGCGTACCGCAGTTGGCCTTGCGCGAGCCGGGCCAACAAGGGGCCTTGGCGCTATTTGATGACCCGGAGGTGCTGGAGTATCCGTGGGACTTGTCGCCCTACGATGCCGCGCCGACAGCCGACGACCTGACAGCATTGGGTGCGGCACTGAAGGTGTCGGAAGGTGGCGAGATCGACATCGATGAGGGCGGCCACGTGGTGTCGCGCTTCCTGCCCGAGTTGCAGCGCGATCTGGGCCTCGTCTATCAACCCGAAAACTGGGATGAGGTTCGCATCGCCACCTGGCTGTGCCGCAACCTGCCCGAGCCGTCACTGACCCATGCCAGCAAGCAGGCATTTGTTGCCGCGTGGATCACCGATCTGCTGCGCCGGGAAGGTTTCACGCTGGCACGCGCCAACTTGCAGAAGTTCTTGATTCGCAATCTGGTCGAGGCGCGCATTCGTGAACTGCGCAAGCAGGCCGTTGGCAAGGCGTTCCAGCAGGCGTTGTTCGGTGACGATGCGGCCGAGCGCGTGGCGGTGACTGATCAATACGCCTTCGAGTTTCACGCCCAGGCTTACGCCCCCAGCCGCGACTACGATGGACGCTTCGGGCACTTCGATTTCCGCAAGCACTTCTATGGGCGAATGGGCGACTTCGACAGCAAGGAGGAATTCGAGTGCGCCTGCAAATTGGATATGTGGGCGCAGCAGGGCCGCATCCAGTTCTGGGTACGCAACCTGGTTCGGCGCGAAGGCAGCTCGTTCTTCCTGCAAAAGGCCGATGGCCGGTTCTATCCCGATTTTCTGTGCCAGTTGCCGGGCAGTGCAGACAAGCCCGGCGTGATTCTGGCGGTGGAGTACAAAGGCGCGGATCGATGGATTGGGGCTGAGGACGATCGTTTGATCGGTGGTCTGTGGGCCAACCTGTCAGAGGGCCGTTGCCGGTTCGTGATGGTCAAAGACAAGCGGTGGGATTGGGTTGAGGACCATCTCAAGTGAAACCGAAAAACAGCGCGCGTAACCTGGGAAAACTCCCCATCAACCTCAATGACCTGCTGCGCCAGCCGACCAATTCACCGCAAAAGTGATGCGATTGCTGACTGCTGTTGCAATTGGCAAGCGGTGGTTAAAAATGCAACTCAACCCCGGCCAGGGTTGACCCAGCTCTGGCCACTCTCTCATCCCCACCCATGAACCGCCCCCTCTTGTTACTGGCCATCTGCCAGGGTCTGTTTCTGACCAACAACGTCACTTTCATCGCCATCAACGGCTTGGTGGGCCTGAGCCTTGCGCCGCTGGGCTGGATGGCCACGCTGCCGGTCATGGGCTACGTGGTGGGCGGGGCGGCCAGCACCGGTCTGGTGGCGCGCAGCCAGGCACGGCTGGGGCGCAAGGGCGCGTTTCAGCTGGGGTTGCTGGTGGCACTGGGCAGCGCCCTGTTGTGCGCCTGGGCCGCATACAGCCGCAACTTCTGGTTGCTGTGCGCGGCCACCGTCATCGCCGGCTACTACAACGCCAACGCCAATCTGTACCGTTTTGCCGCCGCTGAACTGGCCGGCGCAGGCGCCAAAGAAAAAGCCGTTTCGCTGGTGATGGCTGGCGGGCTGATCGGCGCCATTGCCGGGCCCAACCTGGCTGCGGCCACGCGCAGCGCCACGGCCGTGCCGTTCATGGGCGCGTATCTGGCACTGGCGGGCGTGGCACTGGTGTCGATGGCGGTGCTGGCGTTCATCACCTTTCCACCCGCGCCTCCCAAAGCAAGCGGACAGGCTGGGCGACCGCTGGGCCAGATCATGCGTCAGCCCACGTTCATTGTGGCGGCGGCGTGTGGCGCGCTGGGTTTTGGCGTGATGAATCTGCTGATGGCGGCCACGCCGTTGGCCATGCAGCAATGCAGTCTGCCGTTCAGCGACGTGGCGCTGGTGCTGGAATGGCACGTGATCGGCATGTTTGCGCCGGGCTTTGTCACCGGCCATTTGATTCAGCGCTTTGGCGTGCTGACCATCATGGGTGTGGGCGTGGCGCTGAACGCGCTGTGCATTGCCATTGCGCTGTCGGGCGTGGATTTGCACCAGTTTTTGGTGGCGCTGTTTTTGCTGGGCGTAGGCTGGAATTTTCTGTTCACCGGCAGCACCACCTTGTCCTTGCAAACCTATACCCCGGCGGAAAAAGACCGGGCCCAAGGCGCGCTCAACTTTTTTGTGTTTGCCACTACGGCACTGACCAGCTTTGCCAGCGGCGCACTGGTGACCACCCAGGGCTGGCAACTGCTGAATCTCGGCTCGCTGCTGCCAGTTCTGGCTACGGCGGTGGCGCTGGTGTGGCTGGCACGCCAGCCCAAGCCGCGCGCCGCCTGAACCGAAAGGCGCTTGGCGGGCAATACGGCGTCGGGTCAAGTCAGGCGTTTCACGTGGCCTGTGCAATCTGCCGTAGCGCCTGCTCAAACGCCTTGGGGGGCTGGCCGCCAGAAATCAGATGCCGCCCATTGACGATCGTGGCGGGTACCGATTGGATGCCCAGTCGCAGATAGTGCGCCTCTTTTGCGCGAACCTCTTCGCTGTAGGTGCCATCTGCCAGCACCCGCCGCGCCTGCGCCGCGTCCAACCCAGCCGCCTGCGCACATTGCACCAGCACGTTGACGTCGTTCATCGGTTGCTGCACGCCATGGCAGGCTTTGAGCAGCGCCAGCTTCAACGCCCATTGGCGATCAGGCGTCACCACGCCGGCCCAGTGCAACAGGCGGTGCGCGTCGAAGGTGTTGCTGATGCGCCCGCGCCCGTCCGGATGAAATTCAAAACCCACGGCGGCACCCCGGGCGC
>Ga0172372_10013278_pt1 | contig 10223 bp, 6 predicted proteins | sample LakKiv5m_2_FD_114544 | JGI IMG/M metagenome (GOLD analysis project Ga0172372, IMG submission 114544) | Freshwater microbial communities from Kabuno Bay, South-Kivu, Congo - kab_092012_9.5m | ecosystem: Environmental > Aquatic > Freshwater > Lake | place: Democratic Republic of the Congo... | reverse complement strand
TAAGCTCGAACGCGCCAATGGTACTTGGAGGTAGACCTCCTGGGAGAGTAGGTTGCCGCCAGATTTCTCATACGAGGAACCCCCGCGAAAGCGGGGGTTTTTCTTGTTTCCGGGCCGTTTTCGGGCAGATTTGAATAGCTTGCAGAATCCATGTCACGTTTTGCCTCTTGCACCGTTAATAGCGGCGTGGTACACAAGTGCCACAGCTTTAGGTCCCTTAAGGAGGGTGTCATGAGTTCGGTTATTCGTGTTGATCCGCAGTCAATTCGTAGTTATGCCGGTGCCGCGCAGGGTCACTTCGATGGCATGCATACGGAGCTGAAGCGGCTTGTTGCGGCCGTGGCCGAGGTCAATTATCACGGTCAGAACGCTTTCCAGTTCAAGTCGGCGATCAGTGACTTAGCCGTGGACTTCGCCAACAAATTCACCAAGGACATGGGGGCGATTGCAGACCATATCCGCGTCGTAACGTCGAATATCGTTGGTTCGCTCGGTGGCCAGCCGGTGGTGATTTCGGTGGAGGGTAAGCCGATATCCCGACCAACGATCGAGAAGGTTGATTATGTTCAAGTTGACACTGCAGCGCTTGATGGGCTCACCCCCGTAGTCAAGGGACACTTTCAATCATTGACCGACTATTTGGATCAGCATTTCAAGGCGCTAGAGAATACCGATTGGCAAGGGAATGCAAAACAGCAGGTTGTTGCGACGATTCGCGATTACACGCAAAAAATGCGAGCGAATGCCGATGAGTGCAACGCACAGATTGGTCAGGCGATAAAGAACCAGGTGACATCAGCACTTGAGGCAGATCGTGGTTAATGAGGCAAGTCAAGACGTGGTCGACTTCAATTTGTATTTGGCCAAAAATCATATTGTGGGAAACAGGATTTTAAAGCGCATAAACCGCGAGAGGCTCGAGAGTCTGGAATATCGTAAGCGCGCGGAACAAAAAGCGCGACTTATGCAGGGATATCATTCTGCACACCTCAAAACGCCCGACATAAGCACCGAAGTGAAAGATCTGTTTAGGACTATTGAATGGGTTTACGAACAATTGGGAAACTACTTGGATGTAGCACCGTCGATTTTGAAGAAGCAGATACTGTTATGTGAGATTGCGGATCGGGAGCTTGAGAGAATGAGAAGCGATCGTCACTCGGATCAGATTTTGTTTGTTGCCGAGAGAGTAAAAAGCACGTTGGGTTACATTTCGCCATGACGAACTGGTCTGAGGATAATGTCAAAGCTTACTGCAATGCTACGGACGGTTTACTGGAGGTAGTTATCATCGTCCGACAGGCTTGGGCCAATCTTGAGGTCTCAATGATCCAGCTACGAGGAGTCTCGCTTCAATGGGTGAACGACAGTGAATCCTTCTGGAAAGGTCCAAATGCGAGAAAGTTCAGAGAGTCATCTTCGTCATATATTGCGGGGGCACTGGATGTACCTGTGCAAGCACGCAAACAACTACCTAGAGGTGTTGCTCGGAAATTTGCCAGAACAATTGTTGAAGAGTTTAAAAGTTATGAAGTTGAAATCACTAATGACCTCGAGAGCTTCCGTAAGGCGGCAGGAAGTCTGTTTGATACTCGAGAGCAACTCGCTAGATTAAAAAACCAACAAGCCGGAATCTCTGCGCGACTGCAGAATCGTCATTCGCCGCCCAGCCCAAGCTTTGCGTCTGCCGGGTCAGACTTCAGTGAGCTGATGGCTGCTATCGAGAACCTTGAAATTCAAGAAAGTGAATTTGAAAATAGACTAGATAACGAATGCACAAAACTGCAGAGTAATTGGGGGAAATTGAGTTCCCTGCGCAGATCAACGCGACGGGACTTTGGGGAGTGCTTCCGCACTCTTGAAGATCAGGGCGGCCATTTCGGTGCTCTGCTGGAATCATTGGAATTCAGGGTTCTCCAAGAAGCGGGTATCCGCTTGGATACTCTCGGGGAGAATCTTCGGGATCTGGTGGACAGTCCAGCGCAGGTAAACTTTGGTGCAGAAAAAGATATTTTGAAAGACCTTGGGTTTGACGCCATTGGGCTGGTTCCAGGTGTAGTGCAATCTGTTAAGCACTACGAAGACCTCGGATCAAAGTGGTTTAAGCTCAAGGAATCTCGGAACTTCGGGAGTTTCGGGGTTATGGTCTCGTTTGTTCAGTTCGCCATTGAGACTGGTGTTGATATCACAGAAAACAACTTTGAAGAGATTTGTTGGATCCAATGGCTCAAAGCGAATCTTAACCTGCCGAATGATGTTTTTGAACAGTTCTTTCGCAAGGACATTGAGAAGGCGTTTTTCTCAAATCTTGTATCCGAAGGTGCTTGGAATGCAATTAAGGCAACAATACAACACGTGGCGAAAGCTGTCGGCGCAAGGGCTGGGGCCCCTGGGTCATTACTTGCGGGTTATGCAGTCGCTTTCCTTCTGGAGGAGATCGACCCAAATGATTTTCAGCAACTAAAACTCGAACGCGGTCTCGAAGACGCAGTGGCACGAGGATTCGTTAATTGGAAAGACGCAGAGGCTAAAGAAAAGAATGGGGACCCATTGCTCTATCAACTGAGGACCCCTACTGATCCGCATCTCTATGTTCGCGGCTAGCCCGAGGATAGTTGCAGATTGAAACAAATCCTTGTCACAGTCCGAGCGGAGCACGCCGATAGATGGAAAGTCTCGGATGTTATCGTTGATTTTGCGGAGGATGCAGAAGGCAAGGATTTGCTTGAGGCACTTTCGCGACATTCAAAAACTCCTGGCATCTCCGTGGTCATCGCGCGTTCCGGGGATGAGATAGCCGCAAGCGATTTTCTCTCCTCCACCGCGATACAAAACGGAGATCGAATCGACTTCATTGCGAGTGGCAAGGCCGCGCAGACCAAACCTGTAGATCGTCCAGAAGTGTCGCAGCCCTCACAAGCACCACCGAAGCCGCTAGCCCAGCCAATCGCACCAACCACAGGCAGCGGTCGGCCAATGATTGCCACTTCTCGTCAGCCGATGGCTACATCAGCAGGTGGTCGACCACTGTTGCCGCTTGGGGAAGCAGCATCACCGTCGGGAGTCACGAAGTCGACATCACTGGCATCAAAGGCTCCGCCGCGTCCGGTTCCCAAGGTGGCGAGACCGCCCCAAGTTGAGAGGTTTCGTACTCTTGACTTCGTCTCTGGTCCCGATGCGGGACGTTGCCTGAATGTAAGTGCCGGAGCGGAGGTGTTTGTGGGGCGTGATGATTCACGCGTCGGTCGCCGCGGCTATTCAGTCTTCGTTAATGAGGGCCGAATCGAGCCGAATCACTTAGTGATCCGGGTCGCCAGCGACCTCTCGGCGACCGTCACAGCAGTTGCTGCCCCAATCACGGTGAACGATTCGGAGTTGTTGCCCGGACAAACCCGAACGATCGAAGTCGACGACATCGTTCGTGCCGGCGACCATGGCTTCGCTGTACGACGGTATGAGCGAAGAGAAGCAACCCGAGATCGATTGATGCAATTGGAGTTTCGCCCCACCCCGTACCGACCAACCTTGGTGGCGCCGACGAAGCTTGACCCTTTGCAGCCGATACCTGAAGAGCCGACTCGTAATCGACTGCAGTGGTTGGCCATGTTGATGCCACTACTTATCGGCGGGGTGATGCTTGCTTTCTCTCTCTCATCAGGGTCTGCCGTTGACGTGCGTACTTATTTGTCAGTCGGCTTCATGTTGATGTCACCCGTGATCGTCTTGGGGAATTTTCTCACCGATCGACGACGTGGTAAGAAGACATACCGGGAGCAACTTCGGGATTTCGAAGATTTGCTGGCGCAGCGAGTGCAGGAAGCCGAGGAATCTCGGCAGCAAGAGCGCGTAGCGCGATGGCAGGCCGTGCCCGACCTCCCAAGTTTGTCACGTCGAGCCATGTACCGTTCGCCAGAGCTGTGGCAGCGACATCGGTCAGCCGACGACCTCCTCAAACTTCGGCTCGGTGAGTATGACACCGAATCACTCGTCACCTGCGACGTCGCCGATCGCGGCGATCCTGACCTGCGCGAACGAGCCCAACTCATCCTGGCGCCCTCCAAGGAGATGCGCGACGTACCGTACGCCGCGAGCATTGCCGACCTCGGAGTAATTGCGGTTACCGGCGATGCCGGGCAAACACTCCCAGTCGCCGCCTCACTATTGGCGCAAGTAGCCACTCTGCATAGTCCAGAAGACGTTGTCATCGTCGTACTTGCACCATCCGCAGGTGCGCCAAGCGATTCGCTGCTTGATCTGGCTCGTGCAGCACGATTTTTGCCACACTCGCGTTCGTTGTCGAGCCCGTTGCCTGGTCTGCATGTGGCCACGTCGCGAGAGCAGGCCAACGAACTACTGGGCACCCTCATTGGGGTTGCCTACGAGCGTCTACAACAGCGTTCAACGCGTCAGGCGCCGAAGTGGCCATGGGTAGTGGTGTTTGTCGATGAACGAGTCAATCCCAGTCCAGTGCTGATGGCGCAGTTGGCTGATATGTGCCCGGATGCTGCGATTTCTCTCGTGGTCACGGCTGCGTCGATGTCCGAAGTAACTCGCCGTGCGAAATTGACTCTTGCCCTGGGTGCCGATTCCTGCACCGTGATTCCCGTCGACCCGGCGCAACCCATTGTGCAAACTCGCCCGACGACCGTTCGTGCCGGGTCGTTTTGGGAAACCATTCGGGCAGTGTCGCCACTTCGTGACGCGACCGAACGCAAGGCGATGGCAGCGATTCCGCGAGTTGCGGACCTGTTTCAGACCTTGGGTTTCGGGCCAGAACTCACTGACGAGGTGACAGCACGTTGGGGACGAAGTACGCGCTACTCGCTACTGCATCCAATTGGCATTGGTCAAGGCGGGCCATTCAGTATCGACTTGATCGCAGACGGTCCACACATGCTCATCGGTGGCACGAGCGGTTCAGGCAAGAGCGAGTTGTTGATGTCAATCATCGCGTCCCTAGCCGCGAATTACCCGCCAGAACGTGTCAATTTCTTGTTCTTTGACTATAAAGGTGGCGCTGGTACGCAGATGTTTGACGTGCTGCCACACACGGTGGGGAGCGTTACGAACCTTGACGGCGATCTGGCGTTGAGGGCGCTCACCTCGTTGCGGGCCGAATTGAACTATCGCATGAACCTCATCACAGAGGTGCACGGATGCAAGGACTTGAAGGACATGCTTGAGAGGCATCCGGAGTTGGCACCTCCGTCGCTGGTGTTGGTCTTTGATGAGTTTGCGACACTCGTCAAAGAGGTTCCGGAGTTCGTTAACGGAGTAGTTGACGTTGCGCAACGGGGACGGAGTCTCGGTATTCATCTGATCCTCGCGACGCAGCGTCCGAGCGGGGCGATCAACGAAAACATTCAGGCGAACACGAACATTCGAATTGCTTTGCGAATGGTCGATGCCGGTGAGTCGTCGTCGGTGCTCGGGTCGCCTGATGCTGCGGATATTCCAACTCCATTGCGTGGTCGAGCGTTTGTGAGACTGGGACCAAAACAGATTCTCCCTGTGCAATCGGCCTACACCGGCGCCCCCAGCGTTGCAATGCGAGAAACGCTCGTACGGGTGCGCGACATCGCAGACGAGACGGAAGTTGACCAACAAACAGAGTTGTCGGGACCGACTCAGGGGCAAATCTTGGTTGACGCCATTGTCAGGGCTTGGCAAGCCACTAGCAGAGAGTTGCCTCGACGGCCCTGGCGTCCGGAGTTACCAGACATACTTACCGTCGCTGACTTGGCCAACGCGGATCCAAAGGAAGACACACAGTTTGCAATCGGGCTCCTCGATGATCCCGAGCGACAGCAGCAACCTCAAGCGATCTGGGATGTTCGTTCGCACCCCTCACTCTTCGTTTTCGGGGGTGGCTCGTCTGGCAAGACAAATCTCTTGCGCCTCTTGGGGGATGTCGCAGGGGATCGAGAACATCTTGCCAGTTGGACAATCGCAATTCTCGACTTCGGTACTCGCGGTTTGGGCAGTCTCGCGAACGCGCCAAATCTCGTTGCCCGAGGCAACGCAGATGATCTTGAGTCGATAACGCGAACGCTTCGATATGTGGCTCTCGAGGTGCAGAAACGGCGCTCGCTACTTGCCGAATATGCCTGTGACTCCATTGACGACCTTCGCAGAACCGGAGTCGTGATGCCTCGACTTCTGGTATTGGTTGACGATTTCCACAACCTCGCTGGATGTTTTGCTGGTGCGGCGGTATCGCAGAGTGCCATCGAGAGCGAGCTGGGGCTGCTCACGACTGCAATCATGGACTCCCGTTCTTGTGGTGTGCACTTCGTGGTGACTGTCGACCGTCGAGCTTCAGTACGTAGCAACTTGTTCGCATCGGTTGCTCATCGTGTGGTGCTCCGACAGAGTGATGAACTTGGATACTTCGAGTTCGGAATTCCGCTCACGAAGGGTGTCACACCGAGAATGCCCGTTGGGCGCGGATTCTGGGTTGACAATCGGCGTTTCCAATGTGCAGTGCCCGCGTTGCACAATCAGCCAGTTTCTGGCATTGGAGCGATACTGCGTGCGGGAGGAACCCGATCTCGATCCGGCGCGTTGCCCGACAAGGTGCGAATGGAACATCAGTCAGACGGTCGAACACTGTTAGTGGGCATTAAGGACGTCACACTCGATGCAGAGTCAACCGACATCACCCGAAGTCCGCTCGCCGTGGTTGGGCCGCGTGAGTCGGGAAAGACGAATGCGATTCACTGGTTTGTGTCGCAACTCGACACGCGCAAACACAAGCTGGTGAAGAATGGATCAGATCTTGAAGATATCGAACCAGGGACAATCTTGCTGATAGACGATTCCGATCGCTTAGCCGACGACCTCGATGACTACCGAATTCGCGAACTCCGCTTTGAATATCACTGTCCACTGATCGTGAGTGTGAGTGCTCGCAACGCGAGCATGATATCAGGTTGGTTACGGGAAGTGCTACGGGATGCGACATATGTGGTGCTGCAGCCAGATGATCGACACTCCAACAACATGATTCAGAGCTTTTTTGATCGCAGCCCGTACATTCGGCCGGGCTTGACCTTCCCAGCTGGCAGAGGTCTGCTTACTGTACGTCGTGGTGCAGTCGTCGTACAGATGCCTTGGACGGGCGACATTGAGTCATGAGCGAAGAAAGTGAGCACGTTCCGGCGGGGTGGTATCCAGACCCTGACGAGTTCGAAGTAGAGCGCTATTGGAACGGTCAAACGTGGACCGAAAGGGTTCGTGCGGTGCAATCCGTAGCTGCTCGCGGTGACATTCTCCGTGATAGCCCCGGAATCAATACCGATGTGCAAATCGTCGGCAGGGCGGCTGGATGCGATTACCACTTCACTGATCCGACCGTGTCGTCGTACCATGCGAATTTGGTTGGTACGAGTGAGGGTTTTGTAGTGATCGATCTTGGCTCTTCCAACGGAACGTTTGTGAATAGTGTTCGTGTGCGAGAGTCACTGCTTGCCGACGGTGACGAAGTGCATTTTGGACTATACCGAACGACATTTCGGGGCGGAAGGCTGGTCATCGAGGGTGATATGAGGAACGTGTCTGATGCCTGAAACGTGCGATCCAGCAGACCCAGGGTGCGCAAAGAAGCAGGCGGACGCCCCATCATTCTGCGGCGTGTGTGGACTGTCACGAGAGAACCTTTGGGTTGAAACAAAGCTCGGTTCGACAACCCGACCGATAATCAGACTTCACTTGCCCCCACCAGCCCCGACGGAAGACGACGCTGATGGTGCGAGGTTCTCGGAGAATCCTTCGTTGGTAACACCATCCCTGTCCGCCAGAAATGCGATGCCAGCAGAGCCGAGGATGATCGGGCGGTATGTAATCGAAGCGAAACTCGGTTCCGGTGGGATGGGCACGGTCTATCTCGGGCGAGGTAGCGACGGGACGCAACGAGCAATAAAGGTTCTCCATGAAGAGTTTGGGATGAATCCGGCGCTTCGCCAACGGTTGGAGCGGGAAGCCGAGGTGCTCCTCAAACTCGCCGGTGGACGGACGCCTGCAATCATTGAGATAGATACCCAAGCTCCGCAACCGTACTTCGTTATGGAGTACGTACCGGGACTGTCGCTTGACAAGCACATTCTCAAGAATGGGCCAATCTCTGGCGGCCTTGCCTGGGTCGTCGTTGACGCGTTGGTCGAAGCGCTTGCGCACTTTCACGCTGCCGGTGTTACCCATCGAGATCTGAAGCCAGCGAATGTCATCATTGGATCCGATGGCGTGAAGGTGCTCGACTTTGGAATTAGTCGACTAGCCGAGACCGCATCACTGACGGAGATCGGGTCGTTGATTGGCACATTCGTGTGGTCAAGTCCTGAGCAAGCGCAGGGAGGTTTCGTCGGACCAGCATCTGATGTTTTTAATCTCGGGATGCTTTTGGTCTATGCGCTTACTGGGCGCCATCCGTTCGGTAGTGGTTCCCGTGATGCGCTGATGTATCGAATCGTGCATGAGTTACCAGATTTGTCTGGCGTTCCGCAGCGTCTTGCGATGATCGTGGAACGATGTTTATCCAAGGATCCTGCGAAACGGCCGACGGCCAATGATCTGCTCACTCAGATTCGCATGATGAGCAGGAGTTCCAACAGCTCAGACTCTGGTGCGGGAAGACCTCGTGGCGGTGGTAACGATGTGATTGCGCCAACCCAGACGGTTTTGGTGGACGTCCAGCAAGTTATTGCTTCGCACGCGATGCCGCAGTCTCAGCGTGGTAGGCAGACTCGACTCTATGTCGGCCTCGCGACCGTCCTTGCTGTTGCGATAGCGGCAGTGTTTGGCTTTCTCAGCATGCGCAACGAGACGAAAGTCTTGGTCTCAGGCGAAACCGAATCAGTGGATGGTGTCGGTGAAACTGACGTTGAGGACCTACCCGCAGAGACAACGCCTGAGGAAGCTGAAGAAGTTGATGAGTTCCAGGAGTTCGAAGTGCTTCGCTTCTGTGAGTTATCCGATTGCAATTCCGATGCCTTTCGCAAACGAAGAGTCATTGATTTGGGTACCAATCCGCGTTGGATAAAGGGGGTTCCTTGTCGGGAAGGGGACAACTGCACCTATGACGTACGTTTCGGATCCGGAGGGGACGGAGGAAAGCCGCTCGAGATCGTTCTTCAGGTTGAAGGCGATGAGGTTGCCAACGACCGAGTATTTGAGGCTCTCAAAATCGTGAAGAGACATCTGTCGGAGATTGGATTACAACAACGACAAATCGAGTTATATATAACTGCCCCTTATGGAAGCTGCGGTGGGGCCGTACCTCTAAACAACGACAACAGCATTCGTAACGCCGAATCCAGCCTCGAAGCGCGTGCGGACTACTTGAAATTTGATATTTGGATTTACCTCTCTGAATGCAGCAACGCAGATCTACAATATTACCGTGATGAGTTGAAGCAACAGCGAGAAAAAGATCAGTGGGAACTGCTATTGCCTACAGGTTCTTGGAGTCTTGACCTCGGCTGGAGTGTTGCAAAGGGCAAGCTGCTTGATGAGCAAAAGAACCTCAACGCATCGATAATTACCTTGCCATATGAGGAGTGGTTCGATAAGCGGGGAGAGGAGCTCCTCCTCGTGATGGTGCGTGCGCTGCTGACTGCGCTCGGAACCGCAGATGAAGGCACCGATTCCATCATGTCACGAACACAAGGTGCGGACTTCTTGAGGAAGGAATATTTTTATTCTGAGGCCGATAAGGCTCTCTTGAAATGCGTCTTTTGGGGTCCGAAGGCTAATTGTTAAGCGGATACGTAGCTCCCCGAGAAGCGCCATAGCGTTAGATATTCATGGCACCCGACGATCGCGATCGTAACGAAGACGACGAAAAGCGGCCCCGTCGTGAGCGGCCGCATGGTCGACCCAGTGGCAGTCCGGGTGGGCATCGGGGTGGAAGGGCTGGTGGTAGCGCCAGTCGAGGACGCTTTGGTGACCGTAGCGATGACCGTCGTGGTCAGCGGCGTGAGGGGCGCCGTGATGGTGAAGGTGCGCCGCGTCGTGAGTGGAAGCCGCGTGGTGAGGGTCGTGATGATCGCGGTGGTGAGCGGCGTGGTCCGCGTCGGGAGTGGAAGCCGCGTGGCGAGGGCCGCGATGACCGTCGTGGTCTGCGGCGTGATGAGCGCGGTGGTGAGCGGCGTGGGCCGCGTCGTGAGTGGAAGCCGCGTGGTGAGGGTCGTGATGATCGCGGTGGTGAGCGGCGTGGGCCGCGTCGT
>Ga0172372_10013276_pt1 | contig 10223 bp, 7 predicted proteins | sample LakKiv5m_2_FD_114544 | JGI IMG/M metagenome (GOLD analysis project Ga0172372, IMG submission 114544) | Freshwater microbial communities from Kabuno Bay, South-Kivu, Congo - kab_092012_9.5m | ecosystem: Environmental > Aquatic > Freshwater > Lake | place: Democratic Republic of the Congo... | reverse complement strand
CCTGAGCAGAAGTCTCTCACGGATTTCCAAAGCCTGATGGGCGAGAACAATCTCGCCAAAGCGATTTCCTTCATCACCGCGAAACGGCCAAAGCTGCCTTAAGGGCTTCATGCATACGCGCTGCGGCATGAGAGGAGGCCCGAAATCAGGCTTGTCGGCGGGTGGGCGATCCCTAACGTCCCCGTTGCCCGGCTCCGCATGTGCGGAAGCCACGTAGGGCTGAGAAAAGTCGTTAAACGAGAAACCTAACCGTCAACCTCCGTTGCCAACCGCAACGTCGGTGAATCGTTAGGCACGGAGTCTTCCGAGGGGCACCTGTTCTTCGCCCCGAAAAAGCCTCCCCCGTTCGTGTCATTGCGCCGGTTCCTTGTCGGGCCGGCAACATCGTCCATGGCAGCCAGTACCCCGTCCTTCGCGGACCTGCTCAAGCAGTACAACCGGCAGTTCGTCGCCGGCCAGATCGTCAAGGGAACCATCATCGAAGTCCGACCCAAGGAAGTCCTTGTGGACGTCGGCGGAAAGTCGGAAGGCGTCGTTTCCGCCTCCGAGTTCGAGAACTTCGACACCGTCAAGGTGGGTGACATCGTCGATGTCCTCATCGAGCGCCCCGAGGACAAGGATGGCAACATCCACATCTCCAAGGAAAAGGCCGAGTTCCAGCAGAACTGGGACCGCATCCAGACCATCTGCAATGAGGGTGGCACGGTGCACGGCAAGGTGAAGGCCGTGGTCAAGGGTGGCCTGATCATCAACATCGGTGTCGAGGCGTTCTGCCCGGCGTCGCAGGTGGACATCGTTCCGCCCAAGAACCTGTTGGGCTACGTCGGCAACACCTACGAGTTCCGCGTCGTGAAGCTCAACCCGGACCGCCAGAACGTGGTCCTGAGCCGTCGCGAGCTGGTGGAAGCCGAGCGCAACGCACGCCGCTCCGCCCTCCTGACCGAGATGATGCCTGGCGACATCCGCAAGGGCACGGTCAAGAACATCACCGACTTCGGTGCGTTCATCGACCTCAACGGCCTGGATGGTCTGTTGCACATCACCGACATGACCTGGGGTCGCCTCGCCCATCCGAGCGAGCTGCTCAAGGTGGGTCAGGAAATCGACGTCGTCGTGCTCGACGTCAACCGCGAGAAGGAGCGCGTCTCGCTGGGCCTGAAGCAGAAGACGGCCAATCCGTGGGACAACATCGACCAGAAGTACCCGGTCGGTACGAAGGTCAAGGGCAAGGTCGTCAACCTGGTTCCGTACGGCGCGTTCGTCGAGGTGGAGCCCGGTGTCGAAGGCCTGGTGCACGTCACCGAGCTGTCCTGGACCAAGCGCATCGCCAAGCCCTCCGACGTCCTCAAGCAGGGCCAGGAAGTCGAAGCGGTCGTCCTCGGCATCAACCGCGAGGAGCAGAAGATCTCCCTCGGCATCCGCCAGTTGGAGACCAATCCGTGGGATCTCGCCCACGACAAGTATCCTCCTGGAACGAAGGTCACCGGCCCGATCCGCAACCTCACGAGCTACGGCGCCTTCCTGGAGCTGGAAGAAGGTCTGGACGGCATGATCCACGTGTCCGACATGAGCTGGACGCGCAAGATCAACCACCCGAGCGAAGTCCTGAAGAAGGGCGACGTCGTGGAAGCCACGGTGCTCGAGGTCGACAAGGCCAACCAGCGCATCAGCCTCGGCATGAAGCAGCTCGCCGAGGATCCGTGGGAACACATCGACAAGCACTTCCGCGTCGGCGACCTCGTCTCCGGCAAGGTCACGAAGCTCGCCAGCTTCGGTGCGTTCATCGGCCTGCCCCAGGACATCGACGGTCTCGTGCACATCTCCCAGGTTTCCGAGGAGCGTGTGGACAAGATCAAGAACGTCCTCAAGGTCGGTCAGGACGTCACGGCCCGCGTCATCAAGATCGACCGCGCCGAGCGCCGGATCGGTCTGTCGATCAAGGCGGCGAACTACACCGCCGAGCAGCTGAAGGAAGAGCAGAAGATGCTCGACCAGCTGAAGCCGGGCGAGGATCTGGTGGCCCTCGAGCACGCCTTCGCGGCGGCCGAGGATTTCCTCAAGACCAAGGACGGCGAATAACCGTCGTCGGTCACGATCTCGAACAGGGCGCACCCCTTGGGTGCGCCTTTTTTTGTTTTTCCATCGGACGTGATGCGGCCCAGGGTCGACACTCCCGACAGTCCCCGGGCGGCGATGTCCTCATCGCCATGTGTCTGGTTATGGAACGGCGACGAGGACGTCGCCTCCCCGACGCTGGATCGCGCCCTATCCCAGCGCTTGAGCACGCCAACATTTTCTCGACGATGACATCCACTTCACCGGTGCGCACCGCATGGCCCCTCGCGTTCATGGCCGGTTTTTCCGTTCGATCCCTGTCCGGGGTCGCCTTGGTGGCCGCATTGGCATTGGCGGGTGCCGTTGGCTGCGGCAAGCCGTCCTCCAAGGCGGACAAGGCCATCAACCCGTTGGAAACGGCGGCACTTTCCCGGACCCGGGCCGCGGGGTTCCCGGTCACCCTTGAAGAATTGAACGCGTGGTATCCGGAGGTTCCCGCGGCGGACAATGCCGCTGTCCTCTACGCGGAGGCCTTCGCGGCGATGGCGCCTGTCAAGCCCACCGATACCTCCTTCCTCGAACGGAACCGTTCCGTCCTGCCGATGCTGCACGATGCCGGATTGAGGACGAGGTGCCGGTTTCCGGTGGATTGCACCGGAGGAATGCGCGCCAGCCTCCCTCACCTGACGAAGCTCCGCTCCGCCGGCACCCTCCTGACCCAGACCGCCATCGCGCGGTCCCGGATGCGTCAGCCGGCCGAGGCCGTCGAGCTGTTGCTCGATGCCGTGCGGTTGGCGAATGCACTGGAGTCAGAGCCGATCCTGGTCTCCCAGCTCGTCCGTTCGGCCATCCTCGGCATGGTGGTGCAGGCGGCCGAGGAGGTGGTCGGGACCGTGGGGGCGTCGCCGCAGGATCTCGCGCGGTTGCAGGATGCGTTGATTGACGCCGAAAGGCGGATGTCCGAGTTGCGCATGGTCGCGGGCGAACTGCCCTTTGGACTGAGCATCTTCGGGTCGGCCCCGCCGGAGATGAAGCTCGCGCTGGAGAACCTCGACGAGGGGTTGCGGAAGGAGGACACGAAGCTGAAGGAGTACGTCGTCAGCAGGAGGGTTCCGGCCGACCGGGCAGAGTACGTGATCCAGTTGGATCTCGTCCGCGAGATGCTTTCCCGGGGCGAGGGCCAACGGATGGCGGCGATCCAGTCGCTGCGGGAGGGTGCAGCCACAGCGCAACGTCAGGGTTGGCTCATCACGCCGACGTTGGTTCCTGGTTTGGCCCGGGGCCTGGAGCGCGTCCTGGAGGCCCGCAGTCGGATCCGGGTCGCGGTCGTTGGCATTGCCGTCGAGCGGCACCGGGCCGCTTCCCAACGCAAGGTTCCCCTGGCCTTGTCCAGCCTGAGCCCCGAATGGATCCCCACGTTGCCCAACGATCCGTTTGATGAACGCCCGTTGCGTTTCAAACGGCTGCCGAGTGGTGGTTATGTGGTTTACAGCATCGGGCCCGACCAGTTGGACAATGGGGGACGGGTACGTCCGCCGATGGCGGGGGATGTGCCGAACTACGACGTGACCTTCTCGGTCGCGAAGTAGCTTTTGAAACTGGGCACCTGGCGGTGTCGCCGTCAGGCTGGACGGGTCAACGATGTCGAAACTGCTGAAATCGTCCGGCCTGGTGGCCATTGCCACGATGCTGAGCCGGATCCTGGGGTTTGCCCGTGAATCGGCGTATGCCGGGTTCTTCGGGGATACGCCGGTGGCGAGTGCCTTCCAGTTGGCGTTCAGCCTGCCGAACCTCATGCGGCGATTGCTCGGCGAAGGAGCGCTGACAGCGGTCTTCGTCCCGATCTTCACGCAGAAGGAGAAGGAGGAGGGGGCTGCCGCGACGTGGCGTGGAGCGGCAGCGGTGATCTCCGCGCTGGTGGTGGTGTGCACGGCGCTGGTGGTGGCGGGGTTCCTGGTGGCGACGGTCCTCGTGGAGTTCACGCCGTTGCGCCACAAGTACGGGCTGATGCTGCGCCTGCTGCGGTGGATGCTTCCGTACGCGATCTTCATCTGCACGGCGGCGGTGTTCGTGGGCATGCTCAACACCCGCGGCCGCTACTTCATGCCGGCACTCGGCGCCGGGATGATGAACATCGTCATGATCGCGTCGGTGTACCTGCTCACCCCGTTGTTTGGCGAGACCCTCGAACAGCAGGTGTTCGGGTTGGCGATCGGCGTCGTGATCGGTGGGTTTGCGCAGGCCGCCTTCCAGGTGCCGTCGTTGATCCGCGAAGGGTTCCGCTTCCAATGGGTCAATCCGTGGAAGGATCCGACGGTGCGGGAGACCGCAAAGCGCATGCTGCCGGCGACGATTGGTGTGGCGGCGTACCAGTTCAACGTGGCGGCGACCCAGTTCATCGCGCATGGCGAGGCGGAGTTCGTGGTGGCTTCCTACGGGTACGCGGTGCGGTTGCTTGAGTTGCCGCAGGGCGTCATCGGCGTGTCCCTTGCAACCTACCTGCTTACCGAACTGAGCCGGCTGAGTGCGGACAAGAAATTCCCGGAGTTCCGATCGGCCCTTCGCGACGGACTCCTGCACCTGATCTTCCTGAACACGCTCGCGACCGTGCTGCTGATGACGCTGGCGGAGCCGATGATCCGGTTGCTGTTCCAGCACGGACGGTTCAACGACACGGCGACCCTGCGCGCGTCGAACGCCCTTCTGTGGCTGGGACCCAGCCTCGTGGCGACGTCGGTCAACAGCATCCTGTCGCGTGCCTTCTACGCCCTGGCGGACACCACCACGCCGATGCGCATCGGCCTGTTCTGTCTGGGGACGAACCTGATGCTGGTGATCATTTTGGTGGGACCGTTCCTGCAGGTGGGCCTGGCGGCCGCGAACGCCATCAGCGCCTTGTTGAACTGCGCCCTGCTGGTCTACGCCTTCCGACGCAAGATGCCCAAGTTCGACATGCGGGAGATGGCAGGCCCGGTCGGAAGGGTCCTGGTGCTCGGGGCGGTGGCCGGGGTCCTTGGCTGGGCCGGAGGGCGTGCGTGGGAGACGTGGTTCGGCCATGAGGGCAAGCTGCGTCAGTTCGGCGGGGTCTTCGCGCCGGCGGTGTTCGCCGCGGTGGCGTACGTGAGCCTGGGCCTCGCGATCGGCATGGGACCGGCGGTGGAGTTGCAGAAGACCCTGTTCCGGAAGCTCGGCCGGGCGCCGGTGAAATAGGTTCCACTTTTTGCATCCAGTGGGGCGCGGTCGGCGAATGCATGGGTGTTGATCCGCTACGGGTCGACATCGCAGCAACCACGACAACGCACACGACAACCTTCGGCATCCCGGCCCTACCGGTTCATTGCTTCGAAATCCTGCGGCGCCCGGCGACGACACCAAGTGCACCCAGGGTCAGCAGCGCCACCGTGCCCGGTTCCGGGATGACGGGAATGGCCGGATTCCGGAGCCCGCCCCGGTAGATCATCGGAGGGAAGTTGCCCGGATCCGACAGGCTCCAGTCGTCTGAGATCCACGGAGCCGGAGCAAGTCCAACGATAGGCGACGGACGGTCGCCAAGGCTGATGTTGACGCGCTGGCCCGGGTTGGGGTCGAGGAGCATTCCGCCACCCATCGCCGTTACAAATTCCACTGGTTCTCCTTCCACAAAGCCCACGAGTTTTCCGCGCTGCAATCGCAGCACGGGCGTGCCGTCCGGGCCGATGGCAGTTTCCAGCAGCGATCCGGGACCGAGCGTGATCTGTCCTCCGGAGGCCAGATCCAGGACCAACTCTTCGCCGAAGTCGGTGACGATCCGTGTTCCGGCCCGCAACTCGTAGGAGAACCCAACCTCCGTCCACGGGGAGTCTTCCCCGTCCATCTGGATGCTGGGCGCACCCAGAGCGGAACGTACCTTCGCGATCAAGGGAGCTTCGGGCGTCGGCAGAGGCACCGGGCCACCACTGCCGCCGCCTTCGGCGTTGGAATGGTCCGGCGAGAAGAACCAGAAGGCACCGAATCCGATCAGGACGGCGACGCCGATTTGCGGAGGTGTCATGGGAGTGCGGGCTTGTTGACGAGTGAACTTGTGGGCGGAGGGTTGAACTGGAGCGCCAGAGATTAGTTCGGCCGGGGTGACTCGGCGCAAGCAAATTGCCGGAGGGACTTGATTCTGACCCCTCATGGAACGGGTTGGCGACGTCTTCGTCGCCCGCCCAAGATCTCTCCCAAAAGAGGCGATGAGGAAACCGCCGGCCCGAATCCATTCCCAATACGGGGAATTTCAAGATGCGCGTGACCCCGGGTTCCCGGGAACTGGGAACTTGAATCCGCGAAGCCCGCCCCGGAAGGTCCCGGGAATTCCACATGAGCACGTTGAACATCGCCATCATCGGAACGGGTGGCATCACCCTCCAGAACCACCTTCCGGGCCTCGCCCTATGCCGCGATGTCCGCGTCCACGCCCTGTGTGACGCCAATCCGGCCACCCTGGAATCCGCACGCTCGGTGACCGGCGCCACGGTCTCCTCCACGAACTGGCAGGACATCGTCAAGCGGGACGACATCCACGCGGTGATCATCGCCACGCCGAACTTCCTGCATCCCGAGATCGCGATCGCCGCCGCACGCACGGGCAAGCACATCCTCTGCGAGAAACCCATCGCCCTGAATGCGGCCGATGCCCGGTTGATGGCGTCTGAGGCAGATCGTGCCGGCGTGCGCCACATGACGGCCTTCACCTACCAGTTCGTTCCCGCCATGCGGTATCTCCGGCATCTGGTGGCGCAGGGCGACCTCGGCCGGCCGTACCATTACCGGTCCTGCCGACTCCAGGACTGGGGCACGCGCAACCTCGGATGGCGTCAGCAGAAGCGCCTCGCGGGTACTGGCGAGCTCGGCGACATGCTCTCCCATCGTATCGACTTCGCCCATCAACTGGTCGGCCCGATCCGACGTATGGTTGCGAACTTCATGAACCTCACCCCCATCCGCGACGGCGCCCCGAATGACACCGACGACTGGGTGGCGATCCTCGCCGAGTTCGAGAATGGCGCGAGCGGCGTCCTTGAAAGCTCGAAGCTGGCCTCAGGCCGCAACGAGTCGTGGCGATCCCTCGACTACGTCGAGATCAACGGCAGTGAGGCTTCGTTCGAGTTCACCACCGGTCGATGGAACGAATTGCTGCACGGACGCAAGGGCGGCCCTGGGTTGGCGAAACTCGAGGTGCCCCGCGAATTCTGGGTCTGGCCCGGTTCCCCGCGCGATCCCGGTGTCGGCGATCCGCTCGTCACTTTCCGGTACGACCAGGCGGTCGAGTTCATCAATGCCATCCGCGAGCAACGTTCCTGTTCCGTCACCTTCCACGACGGCGCCCGCGCGCAGGCCGTGATGGACGCCGCCGTCCGCTCCGCCGAGACCCGCGAATGGATCCAGATCTCCTGAACCTGACGAATCCGCATTCCAATCCCATGAACCCCTTGAAGACCGCGGTCATCACCGGAGCCGGCAGCGGCGTCGGCCGCGCCACCGCCCTCCAGATGGTCGCCGACGGCTGGCGCGTCGCCCTGTTCGGACGACGGCAGGAAGCCATCGAGGAGACGGCTCGATTGACCGGCAATCCCGACGCCTGCCTCCCCATCGCCTGCGATGTCGGTGACAGTGGCGCCGTGCTCGAAGCCAGCCAGCACGTGTTGGCCGCATTTGGTGCCGTCGAGGTCCTGGTGAATGCCGCTGGAACCAACGCGCCGAACCGCGCCCTCGAAGTCCTCTCGCTCGAGGATTATCACGACATGATCGATGCCAACATGAACGGCGCCTATTACTCCGTTCAGGCCTTCCTTCCGGGCATGCGGACACGCGGTTCGGGAACGATCGTGAATGTCGTCTCGGACGCCGGGAAGCAGGCCTCGCCCAAGGCCGGCCCCGCGTACGTCATGAGCAAGTTCGGCCTCGCCGGCCTCACACAGGCCATCAACGCGGAGGAACGCAGCCGTGGCATCCGCGCTTCAGCCCTCTTCCCGGGGGACATCGACACGCCGCTGTTGGCCAAGCGCCCGGTGGTGCCCGACGCCACCGCGCGTGCCCGCATGATGCAGCCGGAGGACATCGCCGAGTGCGTGATGTTCTGCGTACGACTGCCCGCTCGGGTGATCATCGAGGAGATCCTGGTACGCCCGCGCTGAGCCGCAGGGGCTCATCTGGTGCAGCCGTTGCGGCGACGCCGCATCCACACGCCCAAGACGCCCAGCAAACCGGCGGCGGCAAGACCCGACGTTGCCGGTTCGGGCACGGCCACCGCATTGAGCCGCACGTTGTCGAAGTTCACCTCGATGCCGCCGGGACCGTCGAGGCTGACCAACCGGATGCCCAGTGGTTGCCCCAGCAGCAGGTGGTCCGCTCCGACCACCACCGAAACGGTCGACTCGAGGAATTCCCCTTCGCCCGGGAGGAGCGAGTTGTTGTCCGTGGCGACCACCTGGCCGCCGGCAAGCAGGTCCACCCGGTAGCCCGGGAATCCCGCGAAGTTCCAGGGTCCTCCATCGGGTGCGATGTTTCCGACACTCACCTCCAGGGTGTAGCGGAGGCCCGCCTGCAACGTGTCGGCGAGGGTCTGCTGGATGCCGCTCTCGGTCGGGCCACCCGTCAGCAGGAAGACCACGGCCACGTTGGAACCATCGGGAACGGGGTTTGGATAGAGCAGGGTGCCCGCCGGATTCAGGACCCCGACGTCGCGACCGGCGAACGTCTCGATGAATCCATAGTTCGCCCAACCCGTTGGCGGGGCGCCGGTGATGAACGTGCCCGACGGGGTGGCAGGGAGTTCAAAGCTTGGGTTCGTGACTTCCAACAGGGCTGCATGGGCGCTGCCCATGAGCAGGGCTCCGGCGAGTCCGGCCATCCAGTATCGCGGGTTTCCCGCGTGGCGGGGAGTCGTCTCGATCGTGTGGCTTCGGTGCTGTCTGTTTTGCTTCATGAGATCGGTCCTTCGTCCGGGATCCAGTCGGTTGCGCACCGGTGGTCCCACGATAACCAGCAGGGTTTTGTCGGGGATGTTACGGGGAATGTGCGGAACGAAGGGTGGGGAGGGGTGTGATTGCGGGTGGGGTGGGCAAATGTATAATATATAGACGCGACCCCATTGCCTTGGGGGTTGAGTGCCGGCGCGGGCAGGCCTAGGGTGAAAACAGCATGCGAGGCTTTCGATGGATCCTTCCGATGCTCACTGTTGTGGCCGCGGTGGTCTGCGCCCAGGCTCGGGAGACGTCTCTGCCCCGTTGGCGTGCTCTCGCCACCAACGAGGCACGCATCCCGCGGAACTTCCTCATGCTCGCCCATTCCGAGGAGGCCCAGCGGGAGTTGGGAATCCGGGGGAAAGCCCGCGCCGAGTTCGACGATTTCCTCCGGTCCATCGATGGCGATTGGGTGCGCTATCATCGCCATCCGGAACCGGTGCTCCGCCCGCATCTCGATCGCGCCGAGGCCGCCCTGGAGTCCCATCTGGCCAAGGCTTACGGCGATGCCGCCGTGGATCGCCTCCACCAACTCGAACTCCAGGCCCAGGGGGCGCGGGCCTTCCTTCGACCGGAGATCGCCGCCTACCTCGAACTCACGCCCGATCAATCCTCGCGCTTCGACCTGATGTTCACCAAGACCGAGGAACTGCGCGCCGCGGCGTTCTCCACCAATCCGCAGGACCCCGCGGCCGCAGCCGCATTCCAGCGGGTCAAGCAGTCGGAGAACCCGTTGGCAGTTCAGATGCTGACGCCGGAACAGAAGCGGCGATGGACGGCGTTGCAGGGGCAGAAGCGCGATGTGATGGCGTTCAACCGCGTCAATGCCATGGCCTCGGAACTGGTGGACTCAGGCAAATGGTTCAATGGCCCACCCGTGCGGTTGGCTGACCTGCGCGGGTCGGTGGTGGTCGTTCACTTCTATGCCTTCCAGTGTCACAACTGCCAGGCCAACTTCGGCATCTATAACCGATGGTACCGGACCTTGCGCGAGAAGGGGGTCCACCTCATCGGGGTTCAATCGCCGGAGACATCCGCCGAACGGGATCCCGACCTGGTCGGCAAGGCGGTGGCGAAGGATGGATTCCAGTTCCCGGTGCTGTTCGATGCGGACAGCCGCACCTGGAATGCCTGGGGAACCACGATGTGGCCCACGGTCTACGTGATCGACAAGCGTGGCTACCT
>Ga0172372_10013275_pt1 | contig 10223 bp, 13 predicted proteins | sample LakKiv5m_2_FD_114544 | JGI IMG/M metagenome (GOLD analysis project Ga0172372, IMG submission 114544) | Freshwater microbial communities from Kabuno Bay, South-Kivu, Congo - kab_092012_9.5m | ecosystem: Environmental > Aquatic > Freshwater > Lake | place: Democratic Republic of the Congo... | reverse complement strand
CTCTTTTTGTTTCTTCTGGTTTTAAAAAAACAAGATATGTATTTGGGCCAGGTGTTTTTCTTTTAATCATTTGGCCACCATATAAATCTCCCATATGTCTTACGTAGATATGTGCATATAATTTTTCAGCATCATCTTTAATTGTGTCTAAGTGATATACATATCTTAATGTACTATCTGTGATATGTGGTTTTTCTGGTTTATTCCAAAGTGAACGAAAGTCGTGGTCTATTTTTTGAGCTCTATCTAAACCTGGCGTTTGTCTAAACAGGCCATTGGCAAAAGCATACTTTTCAAGTGTAGCATAACACTGTAATAAGTTAAACAAATATGTTGCGTAAAGGTCTGGATTGATCTGGCCAGACATAAGAGTTTGAACAAAAGGCTCAGATTCGGCCTTTTTATGTTCTTCTATAGTAAATTGTTTTATGTTGGTCATTATTTACCTTAATAAACAATTAAAAGATATTGAAATTCTATCTTCATTATTTTTATTTTCTTCTACTCTATGTTTTAACCAACTAGGAAATAAAAGTAACTTATTTTTTTCCGCTTTAACTGTCCATATGCCACTATTAAACTCACTATATTGTTCAAAACAATTTGTATCTGGCCAAACATAATTTATTGTAGGGCTAGGGTGTTTAAAAATTATATCACCACCATTAATAGGTGCATTTATATAATATACTCCAGAAATAAAACAATTTGGATGGTCGTGCTCTAAATTATATGATCCTTTTTTATTAACATTTAACCAAACATATTCTACGGTTACTTTTCCTTTAACATTTAAAAAATTTTTATAATTATTTACTTCATCATTTAAGCAGTTCAAAAAATCTTTTGGTAAATCATTTATTATATTTTCTGATTGCCAACTATTAACACCAGAACGAGTATTTTGATTTTTTATTTTTTGTATATCTAAACAAAATTTTTTTAAATTAAAATTTAAATTATTATGATAAATACTAGAAGTAAAAATAGTTTCAATTTGAGCGGTTATCATATCACCTCTTTAAAATTAATATTTATGTTTGTTCTAAACAAAGTATTTGTTTGCATAACTGTTTGGTGTTTTACATTAGCTTTAAAAATTAAAGCTCTGTTTTTTTTACTTAACACCATAGATGTATCTTCAAATTCTGTATAACCATCACTATCTTCTAAATATAAAATTAAAGTGTAAAAATCATTTTTATCTTCAATATCTATATGATATCCTAATTTTTTATGTTCTTCATTTGTTTTTACGAATAAATTTGCTTTTGCTCTCGTAATTCCTATTTTTTTATTTTCACAATACGGCCTCATTATTTCAGTTGGAACATACAAACTATTTTCATATAATTGATTTCCAAACTCAACAAATTTATGTAAAAATTGAAAATCGTTTTCTTTGCAATTTTCATTTACGTCTTTAGTCAAAATCCAAGTAAAATTAGCATTATGAATTTTTTTATATATTTCTATAAACTTATCTTCTGTTAAATAGTTATCAATAATTTTAATCATTTTTTATTTCATTTAAAAATACATTTAACGTTAATCTTCCATCATCAATATTATTTCCATAATTTAATAAAGATTTGTGTCTTTTTTTAGCGTCAAAAATTATTGCTCTATTCTGTTTTGCTTTTATAATTGTATCTGGTATATCAGAATTGTCAGGATATAAAACTGTTCCTGATTTTAAATTTGTATCTGAAAGATATACAATTAACGTGGCCAAATCATTATCAGTATGTATATAATCCTGACTATTATCTGATGATAACCTTAAATGAATTACAGATTTAAATTGTATTTGATTGTAAGGCAAAATATCTTTAAATTTATCAAAATATTCTTTTATCAATAGATTAAACAAAAATGGATTTGTTATATTTAAATTATAACTTCTTTTACCTGGCCAAACTACACCTTCAGGTATAAATCCTAATTTTTTAGATTCTTCTAATGAGTAAAGTTTTATATTTTTAAATTCATTTTTTATGTTATGAAAATTATCAAAAAAATCATCAACAACGCTAGTTGGTATCATATGAGTACCATCCTGTTACTATATATTTTTCTTTTGTTTCACTAATAATCCCCTTATGTGTATGTGTAAAATCCGTAGGCCATATTAAAGTTAATCCTTTTTCAGCTTTTGTTTTTATATTTTGATAATAAAATTCAGTTCCACCATCCTCAACATCATTTAGATAAGTCATAAAAACCAAAACTCTATTAACTTGATGTGAAGGAGAAGTTCTTTCAAAATGCCATTGTTTAAACCCTCCACCTTTTTTATAATACTGTATGTTATAACCTGTATTTAAATTAAAAAAATAATTTTTATTCAAAAATTTATATCTTTCTAAATAATTGTAAAAACAAGCTCCTAGATAACTTTCATAAGCATTCATATATCCAACGTTACTATTAGGTAAAACATTTAAGTCAAAACTATCTTTTACAGTTTCGTTTACTTCTCTATGATTTTCTTTTTTATAGTTACCTATCACGCCTTTTTCAATTTTATTTTCATTCTCATAATAATGTTGTATAACTCCATCGCAAATATGTTTAGGTATGTACCAACCTCCTATAAAACTTTCTATTGGCAATTTATATTCTATTAAATTTAAAAGATTATTTTTCATTAGGCACAAGCTCAATATTTCCTGAAACTGAAATTCTTTCACAATCAGATTTATAAGGAAAAACCATATGTATTAATGATGCGGGAAAAATATAACATTCATTTTCTTTAGGAAAAATAGGTACTTCTGATATTTTAAAATAATCATTTGCACAATCGTTAATAAATTTTATGCCTCCTGGCCCTCCTGTATCTGTACCTAAGTAATTTTTATGTTCTTCTTTTAATTGATTTGGTACTTGTAGGTATATAACAAAACTTAATTGATGTGAGTGTTTATGTGGTGGATTAAATTCATTTTTTTGCATAAAGTTAATCCACAAATCAGTTAATTTAAAATTAAAATTAGTATTATTATTATGATATTCTTTAAAAAATAACAAGTGATCGTTTAATATTGGTGAAAATTTTGTAACAAACCATTTTTTGTCATTTTCATCATATTTAAATTCTTTATCTAAATGGCCAGCCAAATCCCTTCTAGCATCTTTTTTTAGTAATCTACCCTTATGCAACAATTCGTTACAAAATTTAGAATCTAATATAAATCTTGTTAAACAAGGACCCCAATAAAAAAATTTAAAATCAAAATTATAATTCATAACATTATATAAAAATATAAAAAAATTAACTAATCTTCACTCATTGAAAATGTAAAATTTACAGGATCTAAACTACTTCTAATAATATAACCATTATCATATCTCCATTTTTCTATATTTTTTAATACTTCAGACTGATCTATACCTGAAAAAGACTTTGTTTTTGTAACCTGTTTTCCATAAGAATTATCTTCATATGTAACCTCTATGGTTTTTTTAACGTAAGGCATATTTTTCTCCTATTAATAGATATATTTATACATAGTGCTATGTTTAAATATTTGAAATAAAATGAGTTATACTAAAACGGCCATTCATATTATTTAAATACTTGTTTTGCATTGATACTTTGTTAACTTTATGATAATAATAACCAGGAAATAATAACATTCTATTGTGTTTGCATTCTATTGTAGTATTATTCTCTTTGAAATATAAATCCCCTCCAGAAAACATTTTAGGTAATTTAAAAAAAAATATTAACATAGTAAACAAACTATAATCATAATGATCTTCGTAATTATCATCATTTTCATAATAGTTAATTAAAGTATTATCCCAATTTGTATGTTTAAAAATTTTACCAACGGGCATAACATCTTCAACTATTTTATGAAAATTTTTGTTTTGAATTTTATATAACATTTTATTAATAAAAGAATATTTTTTGTTTTTAAAAATCAAATCATAATACAGTCTATTATTTTTTGCTAATTTTTTTTCGCCTTCTGTAGCACAATTTTCTTCAGCATTTTCAAATACTTTACAATTGTAAAAATAATCTAATTCTTTCCAAACAATTTTTTCTTCTTTTTCATTATACCAATCATCAACTACGATAAACGGATAAATTTTGTTTTCATTAAAAATTTTTATATTCATAACTTTAATTCATACTCATCTTTACCAAAAACTCCTTTACAAAAAACATTAAAAGCTAAACTGTAACGAGTATTTTTAGAATTATTTTTAGTAACTTCGTGCATCAAGGTAGATGGAAATATAATTAAATTTCCTACAGCTGGTTCAAATTTAAAATTTTTTGAATTTACGTAATTATATTCATCATAATTAGGAGTAATTGCTAAAGGAAATATATTTTGTTCTTTATAATCTTTAATAAAATTTATATCTCCACTATTTTTTTCTGTTTTTAAATAATAAACACCACTTAACAAACTATTACTATGATGATGAGCTTGAGCCCAATCATTAAAATGATGTTTTACTATCCAAGAATTTAAAAAATAAAATTCGGTATTTACTATTTTAAGATATTTTTCTGTAAACAAATTTACGTGAAAAAATAAATGTTTTTTTAAATCTAAAATGTTATCTAAAATATATTTGTCAACAGTATAATCTCCATTTTGCGAAAACATCCTTTCATATTTACAATTTTCAGCATAATCTAACCATTCAGACTTTACAGGTATATAATTTTCATATATTGGTGTAGGCCACAATTCGTGTACTTTAAAATTATTCATTTTTGTGTATATGTTTTTGTAAATAATCAATTAATTTGTCTTTAGTTTTTGCTACCTCGTTCCATTTTTTTTTGTTCTCTTCCATTTTATTAATAGACCAGGCGTAATGATAGTTAATAGAATCTTTTAAATTTTGTTCACCTCTTATTGTTTCCGTATAATGTAAAGTGTCTAAATCTAAAGGTAAATTTCTCATTCCCATAGAAATACAATCAAATCCTCCTTCTGCGTGAACGTAATCTCTAAATTTACCGTAAACTAATGAAATAAATCCAGGAGTAAATGCAGGCTCCAAATCTATTAATTTTTTAGAATATTGTTTTTTATTAATATCTCTCCAATATTTTGTATCATCTCTATGCGACATAGCATAATGAGATGCTACAAATTCAGCAAATTGATCAAAAACAGATTTACAAGATGAATCAAAACTATCTATATCAAATTGACTCACAGTTTTTTTATCACCCCTATTTAATATTCTAACCAATCTAAACAAAAATTCGTGTGTTGAATATAATCCGTTAGATTCTAAAGGTTCTATAAACCCAGCCGAAAGACCTATTGCTACAACGTTTTTTACAAATATTCTCTTATGTCTGCCTACACGCATAGTGATGTTTTTAAATTCTGAATTAGTATAGTTATGACCTTTTGTGTCTAAATGTTTTTTAAATTCTAATAAAGCTTCTTCGTCTGTTACGTATTTGTCAGAATATACGTAACCAGTACCTATTCTTTCCCAACTTGGTATGTTCCATACCCAACCATTTTCAATTGCTGTACAATTGGTAAAAGGTTCTAATTGATTTCTTTTATCCCTATAAGGTATTCTAGTTGCCCAAGCTTTATTATTAGGCAACATATCTGAATATGAAACAAAAGGTTCTTTTAATGCACCTCCTAATAATAATGATTTAAAACCAGTGCAATCTATAAATAAGTCAGCAGTGTATTTTTTGTTTATAGATGTTACACCATCTTCATTTTGTTCTATTGACATTACGTCATCTAAAATATGTTTAACGCCTTTAGGTATACAATAATTATTTTTTAACCATAAACCAAATTTAGTAGCATCAAAATGATAGGCAACATTCCAATCAAAATTATAATTAGGCAGTTCTTTTGTTTCATTTTTAAATATAGTATTGTGTTTGACTAACGCCATTGTGTCATACATACTTTCGGCATAATCAGAATAAGGTGTTTCAGGATATAAAACTTTTTTCATTATCCAAGTTTGCCTTCCTTTAAAGTATTCTTTATGATATGATTGGCCAAAGGGATAATGAAATCCTCCATCTCCTTTTTTGTAAAAATCTTCAAATCTTATACTTAGCTTATAACTAGCATCAGTATGAGGCATAAAATCTTCATCTTTAATGTCTAACATAGATAACCATTGGTTAATTTGACCAATAGTGCTTTCACCTACACCAACAGTTGATATATTTGGACTTTCTATTAAAGTAATGTTTTTTTCTGGAAATCTTTTAATAAGTGTGGCCGCTGTCATCCATCCAGCTGAACCTCCTCCAACAATAACAATATTATCGGTATTCATATTATACTTTTAAATTATTATTTAAATTAGTTTTAAAACTACCTGGTAATCCTAAAACAGGCCGGCCGTCATTTATAATATTATATTTACCCTCATATTCATTATAATGTAAAAAAACTTGTGCGTGATTTTTTCCTATAAAAGGTTCTCTCCAATGTTCTAATTCACACCCTCGATAAATTATCATATCTCCTGGTTTCATATGTATTGGTGTTCCTGTAGCTCCTTCTTCTCCATTTTTAGGTCCTACAAACATTGGCCAGTCAAAATCAGGATATTTGTTTAAATCAACATTTGATACGTCATATCCTAAACATAAAGTTGTAGATATTTCACAGCTAGGACGATCTTTATGTCTAACTAATTCGGTATCGGTAGTGTACAGTCTATGATATGAATAATCAGGTATTAATTTTTTGCCAGTTAAAAATTCCATTTCTGGCAATTTACGTGCTAACAAAGTATCAAAAATTAAATCTCCATATCGACTATAATCTCCTGGAGCTTGTTTATCATTAAAAGTTCCAAAAATTTCTTCATTAAAATTAACCATTGAATTTTCAATATAAGCACATCTATATGCTGATAATTTAATGTAATCATATAAAAAAGAGGCTTCTTCTGGCTTTATAAAATTAGTAATTTTTACGTAATGATTTTCTTCAAAATATTTTGCAGCTGCTGATTTTTCCATAATATATCCTATTTAAAAGGTTGCCCTAATGACCATAACACTAATGAATATCTTGTTCCTTTTGTAACAGGAGTTACTTGATGATATACAAAAGAAGGAAATATAATAATGGAACCTTGTGGTCTTATTTCAACACATTCGTGAAATCTTTTGCCCTCATTATGTGGACCAAAATCAAATTTTAAATTACCACCTTCATATTCTCCAGGCAAATTTAAATTAATCGTTAAACTTAACTTTCTAATTTTACCTATTTTCCATTTATCTTGTGTATAATAACTAGGATAACTTTCATCTTCATTTTGAGGAGTTATACCTGGTATTATTCTTCTATATTTTGAAAAATGACACATTCCACAATCTTCGTGCCAACCATAAAATCCTCCAGTATTATAAACCGTAAATTGAAATGATTCGCTGCTATCCCAATCAAAATTCCAACCAGCGGCAGCGTTTGCTTTATGTATATATGGGTGTATTAAATCGTATAACCATTTATCATTTAACCACGCAACCTCACTATCTCTAACATAACTTTTTTTAATATTTTCAAAACCTTTTTCTTCTATAATTTCTTGATGTGTTTTGTCATTTAAAGGTATAGCATTTTCATCAAAATTTTGTTTATGTCGATTACCGGCTGTGGTTGCTACAGTACTAATACCAATTTGTTTATTTTTTGAAATTTGTGAAGTACCTAAATCTATGATATTTTTACACTGTTCAGGTGTTAATGCACTTTGAAAATAAAAGTAACTATTCTTAATCATTATAAAAAAACTCCATATTATATAAAATAATTTATTTTTCTTTTAAATTATTTATACGTGTTATAATTCTTCTTATCATTTCATTTAAGTAATCTAAATCTGCACTAAAAGCAATATGTGGTATTCTAATTGATTTACCATCAATAACTTGTGTTCTATATCCTTGAATTGATTGACCTATTTTTTCATCTTTTGTAAATTGATGCCATAAAGAATTTTCTAAACTTAACATAGGCACTTCTTTAAGTTTGTAACTCTCTTGTATTCGAGTGATTGTAAATTTTAAAGGTATATCTTTTGAAGCATCATCAACAATAGTATTTAATATATCTTCAACTATTTTTTTTTCTAGTTTTGTAGGTTCAAAGTGATCGACTAAAAATTCAAAATCTTCAGTATCAGTGCTAGGAAGTTTATTTTTCTCATTCATAAAAAATAATTAATATTTAACTATAACTACTCCAGAACCTCCTCCTGGATTACCGCTAGGACCTGAATCATTACTTCCACCGCCACCACCACCTCTATTAGCCGTGCCTGGTTGGCCAACTGATCCTGGACCGCTACCTGGTCTACTTCCTCCGCCACCTATGCCACCTGATGCTGGGCCAGCATTTTGATGACCACCTCCGCAACCTCCACCTGCATAATAAACTGGAGAACCTGAAATTGAATATTCTTTTCCTGCGCCGCCTTGGCCAGAATTGTTAGGACCAGCGTTATTTCCTGCACCACCAGCTCCTCCGCCTCCGCCTCCTTGAGCACCTGTGGGTGGTGATGTATAAAATCCATTACCTCCAGCAAAACCAAATCCATATGTGCCTGAATCTCCTGGTTGAGATGGTTGAGTTGCTTGTCCAGGTTGGCCGTTATGTGATGGATTATAAGCTGCACCGGCTCCAGAACCTCCTGGGCCAGTTGGGCCTCCTTGACCTCCTTGACCTTCAGTGTTACCTCCACCGCCGCCTTTAGCTGTGAGTGTTGAAAATACACTATCTTGTCCTCTTGGTGCTGTAGCTTGTTGAGGTGTAGCAGGCGCACCTGCTCCCACTGTTACAGGTATTGAAGCACCTGGTGTAACAGGAAATCCTGGTCTAAAAATTAATCCACCTGCGCCGCCACCGCCACCGTGATGGAAGTTTGTTCCTCCACCACCAGCCACAACCAATACATCAACAGCAGTAACTCCTGAGGGTACATTAAATGTTCCATCTGAATTAAATGTTTCAACCACTGGAGCATTTACTGTAATGCTAAATTGTCTTGTAGATGTTTGATTTGTTGTTGCAGCTGAAACTGTAAATGTTGATGTTGTATTTGAAACAACGGCCGTAGCTGTGCCTGTAATTGCAGCACTAGATGAATTAAAAGAAAGGCCTGGCGGTAGAGCACCTACTGTAATTGAATATGTAATTGTATCACTGTCAGCGTCTGTTGCAGCTGCTGAAGAAAGTGTATAACCAGAACGATTTGAATCACTTATTGTTCCTAATGTACCTGCAGCTGTTGTAAAAACCGGTGAAGTATCAGAAACTAAAGCATTTTCTAATGTTGCAAATAATCCTGATACGTTTGTAACTTTTATATCATATGGTTCATATGTGTTGCTAAAAGAATTACTATTTACAGTAACAGTTATTAGATTTGAGCTGTTTATCGTAGTTGTAAGAGGCGATACATCACCACCACCAGTTCCTACAAATAAAACGGTAGCGCCTGCACTAAATAAAGTACCATTAATTTGAATCGTTTTTACAGACGAAGTAGCAGGCAAAAAACTAGATGTTGTGTTTGAACCACCATCTATGTTAAAATTTGTAATTGTAGGAGGAGCATCAATTGGTTTCCATTCATTACCATTATAATACTCCATTAAATTTGTCGTACTATTAAATCTTAATGTACCTGCACCAAAAGTAGCATCATCTCTTTGGCCAGTTGTACCTGTTGAAATACGTTCACCAATTGTACCTGTAAACTTTCGGTTTTTTCCTGTAAAATCTCTTAAATCTGACATTGTTTAAATTCTCTTTATATTTATATTAAATATTGTTTGTTAATTTCCATCCATATGTTGCACCAGTATAAACTAAAGTTATGCCTGTATCTTCTACAGCTAACACTAAATTTTCTGTTAATCCCATTATTTTATTACCGTTTCTACCAATTGTACAGTTGTTTGTATCAAAAGTTCCTGCTAAATCTATTATACTTACCTGATCTCCAGTTTGTGGCGAAGCTGGTAAAGTAATTGTTCGTGCTGCAGCTGTTGTATCTACAAAATAACGATCATTAGCTGCAATAGTAAGACTTGTAGAAGTTGTTTGCCAAGGATTACCACCTCCTAAACCTGTCCATTGTGTACCGTTATAACCTTCCCAAGTTACTAATGATGAGTTATATCTTATACCACCTGTTTTTAAGTTGCCACCTGTTGGTCTTTCTGCTGT
>Ga0172372_10013274_pt1 | contig 10225 bp, 8 predicted proteins | sample LakKiv5m_2_FD_114544 | JGI IMG/M metagenome (GOLD analysis project Ga0172372, IMG submission 114544) | Freshwater microbial communities from Kabuno Bay, South-Kivu, Congo - kab_092012_9.5m | ecosystem: Environmental > Aquatic > Freshwater > Lake | place: Democratic Republic of the Congo... | reverse complement strand
GCGCCGGCCACGCCCTGCTCATCGACTGCCGCGACCTCCGGGTGACCCCGGTGCCCCTGCCGCTGGACTGGTCGATCGTCGTGGCGGACACCCGCGTGAAGCACGCGCTTGCCGACGGGGAATACCGCCGCCGGCGCGAGGATTGCGAAGCGGCGGCCCGCGCGCTGGGCGTTTCCACGCTGCGCGACGCTAGCCCGGAGCTGCTGGCGACCAACGCCGCAAGGCTCGATGAACGCCTCGCGCGGCGCGCGCGGCACGTCGTGACCGAGATCGCGCGCGTCCCGGCCTTTGTGGCGGCCGCGGCGGCCGGCAATGCGGGTGCAGCGGGGGAATTGCTGCGTGCGAGTCACCTCTCCCTGCGCGATGACTTTGAGGTAAGCTGCCCGGAGCTGGACGCCCTGGCGGAGGCGGCCTGGCGGGCCGGTGCCGAGCTGGGCGTGATCGGGGCGCGGATGACCGGGGGCGGCTTCGGCGGCGCGACGATCACCCTAGTCCGCCGCGGGCGGGAGGCCGAGCTCGCGCGGCATCTGGAGGTCGACTTTGCCGGCCGCTTCGGCCACACCCCCTCGGTCTTCGTCACCCGCGCCGCGGGCGCGGCGGAGATTTTGCCCCCGGACCACCCCGCCCAATGACCCTGCTCACGTTCCTGTTCTTCACCGGCCTCGTCGGGTTCCTAACCTGGCGCCTGACCCGCGGCGACGACCACCGGACCGCGACCGGCTACTTCCTCGCCGGCCGGACGCTGACCGGCGGATACATCGCGGGCTCCCTCCTGCTGACCAACCTCTCCACGGAGCAACTGGTGGGCCTTAACGGCGCCGCCTTCACCGATGGCCTAGCGGTGATGGCGTGGGAGGTGATCGCCGCGACCGCGCTCGTCGTGATGGCGCTGTACTTCCTGCCGCGCTTCCTCCGCAGCGGCATCACGACCGTGCCCGAATTCCTCGAGGCGCGCTTCGCCGCGCACACGCGCGCCATCACCACGGTGATCTTCATCGCCGCCTACGCGGTGATTCTGCTGCCGATCATCCTCTACACGGGGGCCACCGGCCTGATGGGCATCCTCGACCTGCGCGCCATCACCGGGATCCAGGATGTGACCACCCTCCGGTGGGTCACGGTCTGGTTCATAGGCATCGTGGGTTCACTCTACGCGATCTTCGGGGGCCTGCGTTCGGTGGCGGTGTCGGACACCCTGAACGGCTTCGGCCTGCTGGTGGGCAGCGTGCTCATCACCTGGTTCGGCCTGCAGGCCGTCAACGGCGACGGCGCGCTCGCCGCGTTGCGGGACCTCCGCGCGGCGCACCCGGAGAAGTTCAACTCCCTCGGTGGCGGCAGTTCCTCCGTGCCCTGGCACACCCTCCTCAGCGGGGTGCTGCTGCTGAATCTCTTCTATTGGACCACCAACCAGCAGATCATCCAGCGGGCGCTGGGCGCGCGGAGCCTGCGCGAGGGCCAGCGCGGGGTCCTGATCGCCGGCTGCTTCAAGGTGCTGGCGCCGCTCGTGCTCGTGCTGCCCGGCATCATCGCGTTCCACCTTTACGCGAAGCAGGGGCTCAAGCCGGACGACGCCTACGGCACGCTGGTCAGCCGGGTGCTCCCGTCGTGGCTCACCGGCTTCTTCGCCGCGGTCATCACGGGCGCGATCCTGAGCTCGTTCAACTCCGTCCTGAATTCCACCGCCACCCTCTTCTGCCTGGGCTTCCATCGCGCGGGCCCGGGTGATGCGGCCGCGGAGGACGCCCGGGTGATCCGCCGGGGCAAGATGGTGGGCACCGTGGCGGCCGTCTTCGCGATGATCGCCGCGCCGCTGCTCGCCGGGCAGGACAGCATCTTCGGTTACCTACAGCGGATGAACGCCCTCTACTTCATCCCGATCTTCGCCGTGGTGCTGGCCGGGCTGCTGTTCCGCCGCGCCCCCGCCTGGGCCGCGAGCACCGCGCTCGTGGGCGGCTGCGGCATCCTGCTCCTGGGGTACTTCGTGACTCCCTTCTCCGCGTGGGCGGCGAAACTGAACGGGTTCCACTTCATCGGTCTGGTTTTCCTCGCCCTGATGCTGTTCCAGGGGGCCGCCGCCATCCTCTCCCCCCGCGCGGAGCCGTGGGAGCACCGCGCGTCGGGGGACGTCGACCTGACGCCCTGGCGGTGGGCCAAGCCCGCCGGCTTCGGCCTCGTCGGCTTCGTGGTGCTCCTCTACCTGGCCTTCGCGGATTTCTCGGTGTTAGCCCGCTGAGCGGAGGCCAGCGCCCGCCGCCGGATTTTTCTCCGATGATGAATCCCACCCTTTGCGTGGCTGGCCCGAGGCTCGCGGACCAGTGAGCGCCTCAACTGTCCGTCCGGGACTCCCGCGTTCCCGGCCCCGTCCCATCCGCGGGCTTTGGGTCCTCCTCGCGCTCGCCGGTGCCGCCGGCGCCCACGCGGAGGTGCGCCTCGGGACGCCCTTCCGGGACCACGCGGTCCTGCAACGGGGCCAACCCATCCGGGTCTGGGGCTGGGCCGCGCCCGGCGAGAGCGTGCGCGTCTCGCTCGCGGGATCGCCGGTGGCGGCGCGCGCGGATGCGAATGGCCGCTGGGAAGTCTCGCTGCCGCCGCGGGAGGCCGGGTTCACCCCGCTGACCCTGGTGGCCGAGGGCGGCAACCGGGCGGAGGCGCGGGACATCCTGGTCGGCGAGGTGTGGCTGGCGGCGGGCCAGTCCAATATGGAATGGCGCCTCCGGTTCGCCGACGACGGCGCAGCGACGGTGGCGGCCGCGGATTTCCCGGCGATCCGGCAGCTCAAGGTGTCGCGCAACCCCCGGACCGCGCGTCAGGCGGAGGCGGAGGCCGCCTGGAGCGTGTGTTCGCCCGCGACCGCCGGGGAGTTCTCGGCGGTGGGTTTCCACTTCGCCCGGGAGCTCTGGTTGGCGCTGCGGGTGCCCGTGGGCCTGATCAATTGCTCGCACGGCAACAGCGCCGTCGAGGGCTGGATGAGCCGCGAGGCATTAGCTTCGGACCCGGCCTTCCGGGGCGTGCAGGAGCGCTGGGATGAGGTGCTGGCCCGTTACCCCGCCGCCCGCGAACGCCACGCGGCGGCGTTACGGCGCTGGGAAACGGAGGCGGCGAACGCGCGCGCGACCGGGGGCAGCCCGCCCATCCGGCCCGCGGCCCCCATCGGGCCCGGACACCACCAGGAACCGGCGGCCCTGTTCAACGGGATGATCGCCCCGGTCGTCGGCTACGGCGTGCGCGGATTCCTTTGGTATCAGGGTGAGGGCAACGCGCGGCGGGCCGGCGAATACGAGGGGCTCTTCGGCGCGCTCATCCGGCAGTGGCGGGCCGACTTCGGCGCGCCGGAGGCTCCGTTCCTGTGGGTGCAGTTGCCCGGCCTCGTACGGATGCCGCCCACCACGACCCCCGAGGATTGGGTGGCCCTGCGGGCGGCGCAGACCGCAACCCTCACGCTGCCGTTCACCGGGCAGGCGATCACCCTCGATGTCGGGGATCCCACGGACATCCATCCCCGGCGCAAGCGCGAGGTCGGCGAACGGCTGGCCCGAGTGGCCCGGCGTCAGGTGTACGGCGAGGCGGTCGCGGACCGCGGTCCCGAACTGTCCGCCGTTGACCGCCGGGGCGCAGTCCTCGAGTTGGAGTTCGCGCACGCGGAGGGCGGCCTGAGTTTGGGCGGGGAACCTAGGCGGGCCTTCGAGGTGGCGGGGCCGGATGGGGTTTTCGCGGCGGCGAGTGAAGTCGTGGTGCTCCCCGGCAACCGGCTGCGCGTGTCCGCGCCGGGAATCGGCCGGCCGACGCGGGTGCGCCACGCTTGGCAGGCCCTCCCCGCCGGATGGCTCCTCAACGCGGCCGGCTTACCCGCCCCACCGTTCTCGGCCCGAGTCGACTGAGACCGGTTTTCGGCCACCGCCCCCCTCTGCGCGCTTCAGCTCCCGTGGCCGAGGAACGCGCGGATCCGGGGCACGAGCTCCTCGCGCGCATCCTCGAGGACGTAGTGCCCGGCGTCGGCGATCCGGTTAACGGCGGCCCGCGGGAAGAGCTCCCGCCAACGCGCCAGGAAGGTGTCGTCGAAGCAGAAATCCTTCCCGCCCCAATGGATCTCCATCGGATGATCGCGCAACCGCGCGAGGCCCTCCTCCACCGCGACCAGCGCGGCCCAGCTCGGGTGCGAAGGCGCCAGCGGGATGTCGCGGACAAACCCGTGCACCGCGGCGCGATCGGCCCACGAGCGGTAGGGCCAGAGGTAACCGCGCGCCACGTCGGACGCCAGTCGCCGGCGGTGCACCGCCATCCACGTGGCCGGCCACGCGAACCCGTTGGCTCCCCGCACCAACAGCGCCCCCAGGACCGGCACGCGGCACAGCGCGATCCGCGCTGGAATCCGGCGCGAGCGGAAGGCCGCGGTGTTCAGCACCACGATGCGCCCCACCCGTTCCGGCTGACGGACCGCCCAGCCCAAGCCGATCGCGCCGCCCCAATCGTGCACGACCAGGTGCACGCGGCGCAGACCCAGGCGGTCCACCAGTCCGGCCAGATCCTCGATCCGGCGCCCAAGGGGCCGCGGGCCTCCGGGAGTGGACGCCGAAAGGCCCATCCCCAGATGGTCCGGTGCGACGCAGCGCAGGCCGGGCGCCACGGCCCGCACGAGGTGCCGGTAGTAATAGGACCAGGTCGGGTTCCCGTGGACCATCAGGACCGCCTCGTCGGCGCGCGGGCCCTCGTCGAGGAAGCTCAGCGTGTGACCCTCCGCCGTGAGGTGACGGCGGGGGGTGAACGGGTATTCCGCCCGCAGCCAACCGGGAAGCGCGTCCGGACTCACCATTCGAGCGCGAGCATCAGGCAGTTGAGGCCGCTCCCGATGCCGAGGAGCGCGACCCGGTCCCCGTCGCGGACGGCACCCGCGTCGACCGCGGCGGCGAGCGTGGACGGGAGCGCGGCCGAACCGGTGTTGCCGAGGGTCTCGAACGTCGAGAAATCACGGGCCAGATCGAGGCCGAGGGCCTCGTAGAGGCGGCGGCGATGCACCGAGCCGACCTGGTGGCAGATGAAGCGATCGAACGCGGTCCCCTGAGCCACGGAAAACTCCCGCCAGGTCTCGCGGGCGAGTTCCACGCCAGCCACCAGCAGTTCCTCCGAATCGGTCTGCATCGCGAGTGACTCGCGGCCGTGGTGATCCCCCTGGCAGAGGGCGTTGTGGCGGGTGGCGGCGCGGGCCACGCCCCCGAGGAGGCGGTGCGGCCGCCCGCGGACGAGGGAGCGGTGGCACACGACCGCGGCGACGGCGGCGGAATCGATGGTGAGGTTGGCGAAGTACGGCTTGATGTCCTGGCGAGACAGGCCGGGCGCGTTCAGGAGTCGCAGCGTTTCCTCGACCAGCGGACGCCCGTTCTCCCCGGCGGCGACCAGGGCGCAGCGAATCTGGCCGGACTGGATCATCGCGCCGGCGACGGTCAAGGCGTTGAGGAAGCCGAGGCAGGCGTTGGAGAGATCGAAGATCTGCGCGGAGTCGGGAAGCCCGATGAGGCGGTGGGCGAAGGCGGCGGTCGCCGGCTCCAGCATATCCCGGCTGACGGCGGCGTGGATGAACAGCTCCACCTGGGAGGCGGCGATCCCGGAACGGGCCAAGGCGGCGCGGCCGGCGGCGGCGCTGGCGGCCGAGGCGCGGGTGCCCGGGGGCCACATCCGCCGCGAACGGATGCCCGTCATCAGTTCCAACCGGCCCGCCGGCAGCCGCAGCCGCGTGTACAGCGGCTCCAGGCGCCGTTCGATCTCGGCCGAGGTCAGCTCCTCTTCCGGCAGCGCGGTCGCGAGCGACTCAAGGCAGACGTCCGTGAAGTGCATTCCGGGGCTCACGGTCGCATCGCGAGGCGGACCACCTCCTGGTCGAAGGTGTTGCAGGCGAGGCCCGCGTCCACGACCACGGTCGTGCCGTTGAGGCCGCTGCTGCGGGGGCTGAGCAGGAACGCGGCCACGTCGGCAACCTCCTGGGTGGCGAGGCTGCGCTTCCGGAAGGTCAGCTTCTCCGCGTAGAGGTAACTCTCTAGGTAGCCGGGGATCCCCGCCGAGGAACTGGTGCGGAGCGGGCCCGCGCCCACGACGTTGAAGCGCACGGCGGTGTCGGCGCTGAAGGACTTGGCGAGGAACCGGGCGCAGGACTCCAGCGCGGCCTTGATCGGCCCCATATAGCCGTAGTTGTCCGGCGTGACCTGGAGCGACGAGATGCCGATGGTGACCACCGAGGCGTCCGGCGCGAGCAGCGGCTTGAGCGCGCGGGCCAGCTCCACCAGCGAGAACGCGGAGATGGTGGTCGCCTGGAGGAAATCGGCCCGGCTGGTCTCGTGGAACGGCTTCATCCCCTCCCGGTAGTTGGCGAAGGCGATCGAATGCACCACCCCGTGCAACGGACCGAGGCCAGCGGTCTGCAATTCCGCCGCGAGCCGCGCCGCCGCACCCTCCTCCTCCACGTCGCAGACGAACGCCGTCCGGTCCCCGAGCAGCGCCGCGAGCGACTGCCGACGCGCCGTGGAACGGACGCTGTACACGACCCGCGCCCCCTGCTCCTCGAGGGTGCGCGCGATGTGCCACGCGACGCTGCGCCGGTTGGCGAGGCCGGTCACCAGCACCGTGCGGCCGGCGAGCTGCAGGAAATCGCTCATTGGGCGGCGCCGCCGGCCGGGGCCTTCCACGCGACCGCGAACTCGAGCGAGAGGATGCGCACGCCGTCCTCGCGCCGGATCGAGCCCGCGAGCATCGTGAAGCCGCCCAGGGCGTCCTTTTCCTTCACCTCCAGCAGCACGCGGTCGCCCGGGTAGACGGGATGGCGGAAGCGCACCTCGGAGATTTTGGCGATCAGCGGGAGGCCCTCGCCGGGCGCCCCGCCGGCCTCGCGCGCCTTGAGGGCCATATGGCAGGCGGCGGCCTGGAACACCGCCTCGCAGAGCAGCACCCCGGGCGTGATGGGCGCACCCGGATAGTGCCCCTTGTAGAAGTCCTCCTCCGCCCGCCAGGTGCGGCGGGCCACCAGCGTGCCCGGACCGCGGCTGACGATCTCGTCGACGAACAGGAACGGCGGCCGGTGCGGGATCAGTTCGGTGACGGGGGTCATAGGGACGCGGCACGCTTTTCGGCGTGAAGGGCCTTGTCGATCCTGTTCGCCACGATGACCCCGTAGTTGATGGTCCCCAGCCAGCCGGACATAATGATCCCCACGGAGCCGGCGTGGAAGAGGCCCGGCAGCTGGTCAGGCAGGTCCATCGAGACCTTGAGGCCCTCGAATTTCGTCCCGAACGAGGTGCCGGCCCAGTGCGTGGTGTAACGCTCGATCGTCCGCGGCGTGGCGGCCTCGCGCCAGTCGATCTTGGCCCGCACATCCGGGATGTAGCGCTCCAGCGCCACGATCGACTCCTCGATGAGTCGCTCCTTCGCGCGCGCGTACTCGTCGTCGGAGAGCCCCTGCCAGTCCTCGTGGCGGGCGTTGAGCGAGACCACGATGGCGTAGCGGTCCGAGCCCGGTCGGGTGTCCGGGTAGTAGACCGAGAAGGTACGGCTGGTGGTGTCGAACGCGGTCAGCTCCGCGCTGCTGAAACGGGGCGCGGCCGAGGTGAACACGAGGTCGCCGATGTGCGGGATGCTCTCGCCGCGGCGGATGCCAAGGTAGACTTGGCAGGAGCTGGAGTTGACCCGCACCGCGCGCGCGGCCGCGAGGTAGTCGGGCGCAAGGTGCTCCTCCCCGGCGAGGCGGAACAGGGTGGTCTTAAGGTTGGCGTTGGAGAGCACGGCCTTGGCGCGGATCACGCGGCCGCCCTTGGCGACAATCCCCGCGGCCACCTTCCGCCCGCCGCGCTCCTCCACCAGAATGCGCTCGACGAGGACCTTCTTGCGGAGCTCGACCCCGTTGCGCCGGAGTTCCTCCACCATCTTGGCGATCAGCTGGTCGGAGCCGCCCCGGAAGGTGTAGACCCCGGAGCCCATAAAGTTGGAGAAGACGATGCCGTAGGTGATCGCCGGGTCCTCGGTGGTGGAGCCATTGGCGTAGGCGATGGGCTCCATCAGCAGCCGCTGGACATCATCCCGGCCGGGGAAGAAGCGGTTGAACATCTCTCCCGTCGTCTCGCGGTGGTCGTCGTAGAAATTCATCCCGCGCAGGTGCTCGTAGAACGCCTCCACCTGCGCCCGCGGCAGGCCGAAGGACTCGACCAGCACCCGGGTGTAATCCTCGCGGGTGAACGTGGTGCGGACGTCCATCTGCGGATTGACGAACCGGATGTCCCGGAGCGGCACGATCGCGTCGGCGATCTCGCGGCTCCAGTACTTGCGGCAGCTCTTGATCATCCCGCTGGGGAAGCCGTGGAGGGAGATGTCGAAGATGTGCCCGCCGCGGCGCGTGAACCAGGTGGCGAGCCCGCCGAACTGGTAGTGGTGCTCGAGCAGGAGCACCCGGTGGCCGGCCTTGGCGAGGACGTTCGCCCCGGTGAGGCCGCCCAGGCCGCTGCCGATGACGATCACGTCGTATTCGTCCGCCACCCCCTTGAGCCAGTCGTAAGCCATTTAAGCGGTGGAGCGTGGGCGGTCGGAGACGGCTTGCCAATCCCGCGCTGGGGAATTCGCAAGGTTCAACCGCGCTGCAGGATGTGGTGGTTGGCCATCGAGATCCCGCTGAGCATCGCGCCGACGATCCCGAGGAAGCCCTGATCCGTGCCGCACAGGTAGACGTTCGGCGCGGCGGTGAGGCCCCGCCGGTGCTTCTCTCCGGAGCCATAGACCGCCCCGCGCTGGTGCCCGGTGAAGCGGGTGATGGTGCGCGGGGTGAACATATCGGTCGCGACGGTCGCCGCCGCCAGGTCCGCGTCCGGCACCGGGGGCAGGAACCGGCGGGCGCTGGCCTGAACCGCGCCGAACCATTCCTGCTTCCGCGCGCGGTACTCGGGCTCCGGCCACGCGGCCCAGTCCTCGGGCCGGGCCAGCGAGGTCACGCGGAACCAGCCCTCGGCCAGCGCCTCGCCGGGCTCGTAGGCGAAGTTGTTGGGCAGGCAGATCACCCCGCTCCGGACATCCACCGGCGCCGCGGGACAAACGTAGTCGAAACGCCGGCCCTCGCTGAAGAAGACGATTGTGTCCCCGGCCCACCCGAGCGCCGCGGGCGGGCGGTCCAGCACGGAGATGGTCTCGACGAACGAGAGGCGGCCGGGCGCGGTGGGGCGCGGCGTGGGCAGGCCGCCAGCGGACAGCAGCGCCTCGGTCTCCGGCGCGCCGGCGGAGGAAAGGACGTGGTCGGCCGTGATCACCGCCCCGTCGTCGAGCTCGACCCCGGCGGCGCGGCCGTCGCGCAGCACGATCCGGCGGACCCCGCACTTCATCCGCCGCTCGCCCCCGGCCTCGCGGTACTTGGCGAGCAGGACGCGCAGGATGCGGCGGACCCCCTCCGCGGGTCGGGCGAAGCCCTCAAGGAAGAGGGCCTTGAAGAGGATGACGAACTGGCTGAAGTCCATATCCCGCTCGGTCGGGCTGCCGTAGAACATCACCGGGCAGAAGAGCATATCCTCCAGCAGCGGATCGCTGAGGTGGCGGCGAACCACCTCCCGGGCGGAAGCGGGCGCGGCGTCGAGGGAGACCTCGTCGTGGGCGCGGACCGCGGCCACGAGGGCGCGGAAACCGTCGATCTGTGCCGGGAAGGCGCGGGCGACCTCGGCCTCGAGCACCTGGAAATCGTTGGTGAAGCGCAGGTCCGCCACGCCGGGACCAAAGGCGATGCGGGAGCCGAGCTGCCCGCGCAGCGCGAGCTCGTCGCGGTCGATGCGGAGCTGGCGCAGGAGCTTGGTGAGCGGCGTGCCCTTGACCCCGGGCGGCACGTAGTTGGTCAGGGCGTGCAGGCCGACGTCGTAGCGGCGGCCATCCCGGCTGTAGAAGCCATTCAGGCCGCCGACCGCGTTGTGGCGCTCGAAGATGCAGACCTGGCGGCCGAAGTGGGCGAGCCGGATGCCGGCGGCGAGGCCGGCCATCCCGGCGCCGATGATGACCACGTCGTAGTGCGAGCGGGTGTTCATCGGCGGGCGGGCAGCAAAAAGCCGGGCCTGCGGCCCGGCCGGAGATAGAGAAGGAGGCGGCGGTTCAACCCTTGGCGGGCAAGGCGTTGAACTTCGGGGTGAGGTACTCCGCGCAGCTGTCGAGCGAGGCGAGCTGGAGATAATCGGCCTCCGGGACCTCGATGCCGTGCCGTTTGCGCAGCTCCATCACGATG
>Ga0172372_10013273_pt1 | contig 10225 bp, 19 predicted proteins | sample LakKiv5m_2_FD_114544 | JGI IMG/M metagenome (GOLD analysis project Ga0172372, IMG submission 114544) | Freshwater microbial communities from Kabuno Bay, South-Kivu, Congo - kab_092012_9.5m | ecosystem: Environmental > Aquatic > Freshwater > Lake | place: Democratic Republic of the Congo... | reverse complement strand
TGGGAGCTTTAAGTGAAATGAGCTTAGTTTTTCGTGCCCCATATTAATAAAGCCTCCGCCCTTAATATGCTCTGCTTGCTGTTGAAAAGCTTTTACCGCTAGTCCAGTGGCTAGAGATCTTGCTGAAGTTGTGTCTTTGATATTATAAGTAAGACTTCGTCCATAATCAGCAATACTGTCAGTGAAGGCATCTTCGGCTAAATGAGTCCACAGTTTTAATAGCCTAGTGTCTAAATCGATCATAAGCTAGAATTGTACCTTATCTTGTTTAACAATAGTAGACCTTTATTATAATAAAGTAATAATTTTATTGTAATAACTTCGCCACCAGCGTTGGCGTCTTGGCGAAGCCTTTGCCATTACGTACGGCAAGTTCCACGGGTTTCTCGCTTGTTTCCTTGCTGAGATACCTAGGTATTATTCTGCGATCTGCTTTTATCTTGCGCGGTTCGATTAAGCGCGGATATTTAAGCCTAGCCCCTGCTTTTACTGCTGGTGCGATAGTTTCTGTAGCTGACCTCTCGGCTAGCATCAGCTCAGCGAAGGCTGAACTTTCTTTATTTAGTCTCTTGTTGATTAGATCGCGAATATCTGTAGCTCCCATATTTCCCCCGTGCCCTAGTAAACACTATTAAGGTTAAGAGCAGGTTAATGCGTCATCGCGAGGCAGCGAAGCTGCCGTGGCGATCCATTAGTGGCGGCATGGGGATTGCTTCGCCCTGCGGGCTCGCAATGACGGCGGCGAGACCTTATAAACTCTTAACCTTTAGCAGAGCCTAAAAGCCTTATCCCGCTTGCTATTATTAGAACCCGTCCTATAAAAAGGACCCCGCTATTATTGCGCGGATTTATAACCATGGCCGTAAAACACATTAAACCTAGAACACCTGGCAGTCGCGGAACTATACTTCTCGACCGTACGGATCTTACTAAGAAACATTCAGGTAAGAACATCGTAAAATCGCTGGTGAAGAAACTTAAGAAGAACACTGGCCGTAATAACCAAGGCCGCATAACTTGCCGTCATAAAGGTGGCGGTAACAAAAAGAAATATCGTTTAGTAGATTTTAAGCGCGATAAGATTGGCGTGCCAGCTACTGTGCGCGAGATCGAGTACGATCCTAACCGTAACGTGCACCTTGCATTACTTTTCTATGTTGATGGCGATAAGCGTTATATTCTAGCTCCTAAAGGTCTTAGCATCGGCGCTACAGTAAGCTCTGGTCCAGAGGCTGAGTTTAAGCCTGGTAATGCTATGGCGCTTAGAGATATTCCTCTTGGTGAATTTGTTCACAACATAGAGATGACTCCGGGTCGTGGCGGACAGATGGTACGCAGCGCTGGACTGGCAGCTCAGCTTCTAGCTAAAGAAGGTGAGTTCGCGACGCTTAGATTACCGTCAGCTGAGATGCGCAAAGTTCCTCTTGATTGTTTCGCGACTATTGGTGAGCTTGGCAACTCAGATATCAAGAACACAGTTCTAGGTAAAGCTGGTCGCAGCCGTCACAGGGGTATCAAACCTACAGTGCGCGGATCGGTGATGAACCCAGTAGATCACCCGCATGGTGGTGGTGAAGGTAAGTGTCCTATTGGTGGCATACCTAAGAGCCCATGGGGTAAACGTCAAGGTCTTAAGACTCGTAGTCGTAAGAAAGGTTCGAATCGTTTGATTATTACAAGTCGTAAAGGAACAAAAGTAGCAGGTATATAAGATGGCAAGATCATTCAAAAAAGGTCCATATGTTCATGAGTCTCTTTGGAAGAAAGTCAAAGAAGTAAAAGAGAAAGGCGAGCGCAAAGTAATTAAGACTTGGAAAAGATCATCTATGATACTTCCAGATTTCGTTGGTCTTACCATAGCTGTGCACAATGGTCGTAAATTCGTGCCAGTTTATTGCACAGAGTCTATGGTTGGTCATAGATTAGGTGAGTTCGCTGCTACTCGTACATTTAAGGGTCACGCAGGCACCAAAAAAGCAGCAGTGCCGGGAGCAGCACCTGCAGCACCAGCAAAAGCATAATAGAGGTTGAAGAATAATATGGCACAAGACACACTAAAAACATCAATCGCCAAAAAAGGTTTCGTTAGACAGACCGCGCGTAAGATGCGTCGTACCGCTAATCTGGTACGCAAAATGAAAGCTGGTGACGCAGTTACTAGTCTTAAGTTCATGCCTTACGCAGCTGCTGAGCCAGTGCGCAAGCTGATCGAAAGTGCAATAGCTAATGCTGAGGCTAACCATGGTTTCGCTAATGGTTCTGATTTATATATTTCTCAAATTTGTGTTGATGATGGTCCAGTGTTCAAACGCTGGAGAGCAGCGTCGAAAGGTAGAGCCGCTTCAATACTTAAGCGTACATCTAAGCTATCAGTAGTACTAAGTGAACTTAAGCCTGCTGATTATGCTCGTCATATCGCAGCGACTTCGCCGCGCAATCGTAAGAACAATAAGAAGGAAGGCAAATAATCTCATGGGTCAAAAAGTATCACCACGCGCAAATAGACTAGGGGTAATCGATACAGCAGATTCGATTTACTACTCAGCATTTAGATCTGGTCAATTAGCTTCGCTTCTTCAAGAAGATACTATTATCCGCAAAATGCTTAAGCGTAAGCTTAAGAACGCTGGTGTCAGTAAGATACTTATTCAGCGTAAACCCGGTCAAATCCAGATCAGTCTAGTGACTGCTCGTCCTGGTCTTATTCTGGGTAAAGGGGGCGAAGGTGTAGATCAACTGCGCAAAGAACTTGCAGCGCTTATTCATAGATCTGATATTTCGCTTGTCATTAATGTATTTGAAGTTAATAAGATTGATATCGACGCTAACCTTGTTGCTGAGTCTATTTGCCAGCAGCTTGAGCGCCGCATAGCGTTTAGACGTGCGATGAAGCAAGCTCTTCAACGTACTATGAGAGCTGGTGCTAAGGGCATTAAGATTCTTGTGTCAGGCAGGTTAGGTGGTGCTGAGATCGCGCGTAGCGAGAAGGATCACGAAGGTAGCGTTCCATGTCACACTTGGAGAGCTGATATTGATTATGGTTTTGCAGAAGCGATGACTACTTACGGTATCATCGGCTGCAAAGTTTGGATTAACCGTGGTCTTCTTAAGCCGGGTGAGAAATCTAAACCTAACCTCAAAGCAGCAGCAGGTTCTACTACAGAGGAGATGGCAGCAGCAGTCTAGTTATAAGAAGGTCTAAACATGTTACAACCAAAACGTACTAAACATAGAAAACAGATGAGAGGGCGCATGAAGGGTCATGAGACTCGTGGTGCTCATTGTCAATTCGGCGATATCGCACTTCAGGTGCTCGATTCAGGCTGGATCACTTCTCGTCAGATAGAGGCAGCGCGTAGAGCGATGAGCCGTCACATCAAACGTGGTGGTCGTATTTGGATTAGAGTGTTTCCTGATAAGCCAGTCACCAAGAAACCAGCTGAGACACGCATGGGTTCTGGTAAAGGCAGCCCAGAGTTTTGGGTAGCTGTAGTTAAGCCGGGTAGAGTGCTATTCGAGATCGAGGGTGTAGATCCAGTGGTTGCTAATCGCGCGCTTGAACTAGCGTCAGCGAAATTCCCAGTTAGATGCCGCATCATTAGAAGGGAGGGCGCATAATTATGTTACTTAAGACTAAAGATCTAAGAGATAAATCTAAAACAGAATTGCAGACTGAACTAGCTTCACTGCAAGAACAATTATTCAAAGCAAAAATGCAACTTAAGTCGCGTCAGCTTGAAAACACAAGTCTATTGAAATCATTGCGCACTAGCATCGCTAGAGTTAGCACGCTAATTACTGAGCAAGAAATTATAGAAGCTTTAGAGGGAGCAGAAAATGCCTAAACGTGAACTTAAAGGAACAGTAAAAAGCAATAAGGGTAATAAAACTATTATCGTTCAAGTTGCTCGTCGTAAAACCCACCCGCGCTATCACAAAGTAATCAATTTTACTAAGAGTTTTGCTGCGCATGATGAAGCGAATTCAGCTAATGAAGGCGATACAGTGGTAATTCAAGAGTCTAGACCCATCAGTAAAACTAAGACTTGGGTCCTTAAAGAAATAGTGGAGAGAGCGGTATAAAATGTTAGGTCAAGAAAGCGAACTAGATGTAGCAGACAATACTGGCGCGAAGCGCGTCAGAATTATTCGTGTGCTTAAAGCCAATTCAGACGCAGCTGAGTTGGGTGATGTATTTGTTGGTGCTGTTAAGGTTGCTAACCCTAACATGCCAGTGAAGAAATCTGAGAAAGTTAGAGCTGTTGTTGTGCGTATGAAGAAACGCCGCAAGAGACTTGATGGCAGTTGGATTAATTTTGATGATAATGCTTGCGTGATTATCGATAAGGACGGTAACCCGAGAGGTTCTCGTGTATTCGGTCCTATCGCGCGTGAGCTGCGTGAAGCAGGATACATGAAAATAGTATCTCTAGCTCAGGAGGTTGTGTAATATGGCGTATATTCAGCTAAAAGTAACTCGTAAAACTCGTAAGTCTAGAACTCACAAGCCTAAGTCTCGCGGCAAAATAGTTTACGCTAAAGCGCCGATCAAAGCTCGCGTTAAGAAGGGCGGTGTTAAATTAGCGTCTGCTGCTTTAGTTAAGAAGGGTGTATCTAATCTTCAAGCTAAGATGCATCTAAATCGTGGTGATACTGTTGTGATCATCAGTGGTAGCGACAAAGGCAAAATTGGTAAAGTACTTCAAGTCTTTAGAGCTGCAGGCAAGATTATCGTCGAGGGTGTAAATGTGCGTAAGAAGCACACTAAAGCCCAAGGTCCGGGTAGAGACGGTGAGATAGTGAGCGTAGAGTGTCCTATCTTCGCGTCTAAAGCAATGATTTGGGATGCGACCAAGAAAAAAGCTAGCCGAGTCGGTACTAAGACTCTTAAAGATGGCAAGCGTGTTCGCATTGCAAAAGTAAGTGGGGAGCAAATTGACTAGTTATGAAATCGCTTAAACAAAAATACTTAGAAGAACTAAAACCAGCACTTAAGTCTAAGCTAGGTCTGTCTAATGATCTTGCTGTGCCGCGCCTAGACAAAGTTGTTATTAACTTCGGACTTGGTGAGTCAGCATCTAACGCTAAGACTTTGGAGAGAGCTATCAAGGACATGGAAGTGATTTCTGGTCAGAAGCCCATTATCACTAGAGCTAAGAAATCTATTTCTACATTTAAGATTCGTGAACAGCAAGCTATAGGTCTTAAAGTTACACTTCGCGGTGAGCGTATGTATAACTTCCTCTCTAAGCTTATTCACGTAGCTCTGCCAAGGATTCGTGACTTTCAAGGCGTTTCAGCTAAGAGCTTCGATGGTCGTGGTAACTACACTCTTGGTCTTAAAGAGCAGTTACTGTTCCCTGAGATCAAATACGATCAGGTAGATGCAGTAAGAGGTATGGATATCACTATCTGTACTACAGCGCCTGATAACGAGCAAGCTAAAGCATTATTAGATGCTATTGGTATGCCATTCAAGAGAGCAGGAGGATCACGTAGAGGACCAATGGCGGTAGTCTAAAAAGGATATATATGGCAAAAAAATCATCAACAGAAAAAACTCAAGCCAAGCGCAATCTTATAGCTAAGCACGCTAAAAAACGCGCTGAATACAAAAAGCTACTTAATAATCCAGAGTTGGATTTCGAGGAGCGCATGCTAATCCAGAAGAAACTAGAAGCCCTTCCGGGTAACTCAGCAAGAGTGCGTCATCGCAATCGCTGCTGGCTAACTGGCAGACCAAGAGGTTTCCACAGAGATATAGGCGTATGTCGTAACGCACTTCGTAAAATGGCTCACGAAGGACTAATCCCAGGTTTAACGAAGGCAAGTTGGTAATAATATGAAAACTAAGAACAACAGAGTATCTAATGACCCAATCGGCGATTTCTTAACCAGAGTGCGTAACGCTCTTGCGGTTAATAAGAAGTCTGTTGTGGTGCCATACAGCAAACTAAAAGCGCAGCTCGCTGAGCTATTGGTTAAAGAAGGCTACGTATCTAACGTTAAGATCGTTAATGAAGATGAGCTAGCAAGAAAAGGCTTAGAGCTTACTCTTAAGTACAACGATACTGGTAGATCTGTTATCCGCGGTCTAAGACGCGTATCTAACCCGGGTCTGCGCAAATACTCTAAAGCAAAAGAAGCGCCTAGAGTTTATAACGGACTAGGTATCAGCGTGCTTACTACTAACAAAGGACTTAAAACTGATAGAGCTGCTCGTAAAGAGGGCGTAGGAGGAGAACTTCTCTGTCAAGTTTGGTAAGAAACTCTAAGGTACAAAATCATGTCAAGAATTGGTAAAAAAGAAATAGCGATCCCAGATAAAGTAGAAGTGACTATCACTGAAGATGCTAGCGGGCAGACTGTTAAAGTCAAAGGTCCTCTTGGTGAGCTTAGCCGTCAGTTTCGTCCGGAAGTGAAAATCGCTAAAGCAGATAACCTTATCACTATTAGCCGCAGCTCTGAGAACAAGCTTGCAAGATCTCTTCATGGACTTAGCCGTTCGCTACTAGCGAATATGGTTACTGGTGTTACTCAAGGTTTCAAAAAAGAACTAGAGATACATGGTGTTGGTTACAGGGCTAAACTTGCTGGTGCTAATCTAGATTTCCAGATTGGTAAATCGCACCCAGTTGTAGTAGTACCGCCTACTGGAATTAAGTTTGAAGTACAAGATCAGACTAACATTATCGTTACTGGCTACGATAAAGAGCTAGTGGGTCAAATTGCAGCTAATATTATCGCGATAAGACCACCAGAGCCGTATAAAGGTAAAGGTATAAGAGTTAAAGGTCAGAAGATCAGACGTAAGGCAGGTAAATCGGGAGCTAAGGCATAATCATGGCAACATTAAATAGAAGAGAACAAAGAGAAAAACGTCACTTCAGAGCTCGCAAAAAAGTTCTGGCAACTGAGTCACGTTTGAGATTAGCGGTTCAGCGCTCTAATAAGCATATATCAGCGCAAGTAATCGATGACACCAAAGGCGTTACTGTCTGCGGCGTAAGCTCATACTCAAAAGACTATAGAGGCAAAATTAAAGGCTCAGATAAATCTGGTGCTGAAGTTATCGGTAAAGCGATAGCAGAGAAAGCAATAGCTGGTGGTGTTAAAGATGTAGTCTTCGATCGTGGTGGTAATCGTTATCATGGACGTATCAAAGCGCTTGCTGATGCAGCACGTAAGGCTGGTCTAAATTTCTAAGGAGAACTAATGTCAGAAGAAAACAACAATATCCAACCCGAAGAAACTGTTGCTGCTGAAGAAGTGGTAGTAGAAGAAGCTGTATCAGCAGATACTGCTGCGGTGGTGGAAGAAATTCAAGCACAAGTAGAAGAAGCTAGTACTGGTACTAAGCCTCGTGCTCCTAGTCCTAATGCTCGTGGCGGCGCTAGCAGTCATGGTGGCAATGATAAACGCGGTCCTCGTGGAGGCGGTGATAGACGTGGCGGCGGTGGCGGTCATGGCAATAAGGGTAGACGCGGTAGAGGAGATGATAGGTCTTCTCGTGGTGGCGAAGAGCCTAGCGAATACACCGAGAAGGTTGTTCAAGTTAGACGTGTAACCAAGGTTGTTAAGGGCGGTAAGAAGATGTCCTTCAGAGCTTCTGTGGTTATCGGCAACGGTAAAGGTAAAGTCGGCGTTGGCGTAGGTAAAGCTGCTGAAGTAATGGTAGCTATCCAGAAAGCTATTTCTGATGCCAAAAAACAAGTAGTAGAAATCACTACTGTTAAAACTACTATTTCTCACAGTGTAGTTGGCGTAGCTGGTGGTTCTAAAATACTACTAAAGCCTGCTGCTGAAGGTACTGGTATCATCGCTGGTGGTACAGCTCGTATCGTATTAGAGCTTGCTGGTGTGGGTGATATTCTCGCGAAGTCTCAAGGCTCTAAGTCTCCGCTTAACGTAGCAAGAGCTACAGTTAGAGGACTTAATAGTCTTAGAACTTTCCAGGAAGTAGCTAGAGACAGAGGACTAACAGTTAAACAAATGCTACACGGATAAGGAATTAATAACATGGCGACTAAAACAAAAAACAAAGCACTAACTATTAAACTATTTCGCGGCACGGCTAAAGCTGACACTCGTCAGATGAAAGTGCTGGTGGCATTGGGTTTGCGCAAGTCGCAAGACGTAGTGCAGCATGATGATAGTGCTGTAATTCGTGGAATGCTGCGTAAAGTCGCGCATCTAGTAACAGTATCGGAGAATAAATAATCATGGCAAGTTCAGTATCAGCTATTAGACCGAAGAAGGGTTCTACCCGCCGTAAAATTCGCAGAGGTAGAGGTATACCTAGTGGTCATGGTAAGACATCTGGTCGCGGTCACCGCGGACAGAAGTGCCGTAGTGGTTACTCAGCTAAGCCACATAAAGAAGGCGGACAGACTCCTCTCTATAGAAGACTGCCTAAGCGCCAGACTAATGAGCGTCCTAACCGTAAGGTTTATTCGGTAGTTAACCTAAGTGATTTGCAAAAACTAGCAGATGCTGGTATTAATGAGATAGACGTGATTACTCTTATCGAGAATGGCGTGCTTAAGTCAGTGGAGAGTCACGGTCTTAAGGTGCTAGCTTCTGGAGCAATCAAGTCTAAAGTGAATGTAATTGCTAGTAAATTCAGCACGAGTGCTGAAGAAGCTATTAAAGCTGCTGGTGGTTCAGTTACTGTAGCTGCTTAAACGAGTTGCTTCGCCCTAATGGCAAGTGCTTGCAATAAATAAAATGAACAAACAAAATGATAATCAGGATTTGAATCTAAGTGATATTCTTAGCTCTTCAGGTCTCAAAGAGAAGCTTGGCTTCACTATATTAATGCTCGCCATATATAGACTAGGCGTGCATATTCCGCTCTACGGTGTCGATCAAGCGGCGCTTAAATCTAATCCTAGTCTCAGTTCTGGGCTGATGGGTCTGGTTGATATGTTCGCTGGTGGTGCGCTGAGTGCTCTATCTATATTCGCGCTTGGTGTCGGTCCTTATATCACTACTAGTATTGTTCTTCAGCTTCTTACTGAAGTTATCCCTGGGCTCAAGGAACTACAGCGCGGTCAAGGTGAAGATGGACGTAAACGCTTCCAGCAAATCACCCGCCTCGGTACTATTGGACTAGCTGGCATACAGAGTTTCGCGCTGTGTAGGTTTCTTGATGTGGCACAAATTGCACCTAATGCTGATTTTGTTTTTTATTTACGCTCTATTGTGGTTCTGTCGGTATCAGCTCTGTTCGTAATGTGGCTAGGTGAGGTTATTACAGAGAAGGGTGTTAGTAACGGTGCTAGTCTCTTGATATTCTGTGGTATCGCTTCTAAGCTACCAGTGATGATTACTAATACTATGACTGCTGTTAGAGTTGGTACTACTCCAGATTGGGGTGTGACTATTCTCCTATCGGTGTTTGCGTTACTTATAGTTCTGGTTATATATTTGCAAGAAGCTTCGCGCAAACTACTTATAGTCGGCGCACGCAGGGGTGCTGTCGCTAATCGTGATCATTATCTACCACTTAAGATTAATCCAGCAGGAGTGCTGCCGATAATCTTCGCTTCAGCTCTGATATATATGCCGATGCAAGTTTTGACTTTTGCTGGTGTTAAGAATAAATCTGTCTCAATGATACTTAGAGATTGGTTCTCTAGTATTCCCGGGGTAGATGCTCTAAGCGGCACTCAGTTAGCTGATTTGGGTAATTGGCTAGCGACTAGATTAGAGTTCGTCTTCGTTTATTCTAAAGTTGAGCATTCAGTGGTTTATTTCTTACTTATAGTTGCGTTCTCTTTCTTCTACGCAACTATAGTTCTCAACCCACGTGACATCGCTGAGAATCTCAAGAAGAGTGGCAGCTCTATAGAAGGGATTAAACCTGGTAAAGCTACTTCTGACTATCTTGAAAAAGTTCTTTCGCGTTTAGTTCTCATCGGCGCTGGCGCTATCGGTCTTATCGCCGTCTTGCCTATACACGCTGAGATATTCTGCCAAGTAAACACTCTCGGTGGTCTAGGTTCTACTAGTCTCTTGATTATGGTGGGTGTGGCTATAGATACTCGTAATCAGATACTGAGCTACGTACATAGTCATCGCTATCAAGCTAAATCACTATTGCGTAGGTAGCCGCGGCGCTTTTGCTCGTCTGCGTTGTTGCACTTCGCCCTCGCAATCCTCATTTATGTCCATATAAACTCCGGTTGCTCGGGCTCGTGCGCCTAGCATCCGAGGCAAAATC
>Ga0172372_10013271_pt1 | contig 10226 bp, 8 predicted proteins | sample LakKiv5m_2_FD_114544 | JGI IMG/M metagenome (GOLD analysis project Ga0172372, IMG submission 114544) | Freshwater microbial communities from Kabuno Bay, South-Kivu, Congo - kab_092012_9.5m | ecosystem: Environmental > Aquatic > Freshwater > Lake | place: Democratic Republic of the Congo... | reverse complement strand
TGCCCGCGATCCGGCAACCGTCGCCGGTGGGGTCCAGCGCAAGCAGGTTCATGGGCGGCGTGCCGATGAAGCTGGCTGTGAAGGCGCTCGCGGGCCTTTCGTAGAGCTCGGCTGGCGCGGCGTTCTGTTCAATTTTCCCGGCCCGCATCAGTATCACCTGGTCGGCCATGCTCATGGCTTCGACCTGATCGTGGGTCACGTACAGCATGGTGATGCCCAGTGACTGCTGCAGAGCCCGCAGTTCCCGGCGCATTTCATGGCGCAGGCGCGCATCGAGGTTGGACAGGGGCTCGTCCATCAGGCACACCGGCGCCTCGGCGATGATGGCGCGCCCCAGTGCTACCCGCTGCTGCTGGCCGCCCGAGAGCTGCGCGGGCTTGCGGGACAGCAGCTCGCCCAGGCCCAGCAGCCTGGCCACATGCGCGAGGCGGCGGGCACGCTCGTCGGCTGCGACCTTGCGCACCTTGAGACCGAAAAGCATGTTCTCGGCCACGCTCAGATGCGGGAAAAGGGCATACGACTGGAACACCATGGCAAGCCTGCGCGCGGCGGGTGGTGCGTGGGTGACGTCCTGGCCGCCGATCCGGATCTGGCCATCACTCACCTGCTCGAGTCCTGCCACCAGGCGCAGCGTCGTGGACTTGCCGCAGCCCGAGGGACCGAGCAGGACGGCGAAACTGCCTTCGGCCACCTGAAACGAGACCCGATTGACGGCGACGGTGTCGCCCCAACGTTTGCTCACGAGGTCAAGTTCAATAGTGCTCATCAGGAGGGCGTGGGCGGGATCGGAAGTCGCGGAGCATAGCGCGGCGAGTCGGGTTGGTAAACGACCGATTGAAGCGGCCCCAAACCTCATTACAATGCCGGCTCACCATGACGGGTCCGTGACGGATCAGTTGAAGCCCGTGCCGCGTCGTGAGACCCGGGCCCTGTTGTAGACCGGGCCAGCCCCTCGGAGAGAACACCATGCTTCTGGTCGGAACACGCGAATTCGCCGAATCGGCGCGCAAGCTCGGGCAGCTTTATAACGGCATGCAGTACTGGCGGAATGATTTTTTCAAATCCTCCGATGAGGATGTCTGTACCCCGCAGTGCTATCTGATCGAGCAGTTCCCGGGGGCAGTCAACCCCACCCATTTCCATGTCCAGAACCAGTTTCAGCTGTTTACGCGCGGGGAGGGCACCATCGGCCGCAACCCTAAACCCCTGCGCGCGTTCACCGTTCACTACGCGGGTGCCTACACCGGGTATGGGCCCATCGTGGCGGGTCCCGAGGGCGTTGACTACATCACCATGCGCGCATTTCGTGACCCGGGGGCCAAGTTTGTGCCGCAGCAGCGCGAACTGCTTCGCGCCGGACCGAAGCGGCACTGGGCATCGGAACCCCTGGCACCCATGGCGAGCGACGCGCTGGCCGCGCTTCAGGCGCCCGCTCTCGAGGTGGTTCATGCGCCCGACGCGGACGGTCTGGCCGTCGACCAGATTCGCCTGCCGGCGAACTCGGCCACCGATGTCCGGATCGCTCCAGCGGCGGTCGCGATGTTCATCGTGGTGATTCAGGGGGCGATCGAGCGCGACGGCCGGCAACTGGCCAATCTCGAGAATCTGTTCGTGTCGGCGCATGACGCACCGTGCCGCATCACCACCGGCGATATGCCGGCGGAGGTGCTGGTGCTTCACATGCCGGCGCACGATCCGGCTTACGCCTGAGCGACCCTGCGCTGTGCCTGGCGCAGGGCGCCCCGACCAGCTTACGCCGCGGCGGCAGGCCGCGCGGCGAGCGCTGCCTTCAGTCGCTCGGGCGTAAACGGCACCGTGCGCAGGCGTGCTCCCGTTGCATCAAAAATCGCATTGGCCAGGGCCGCGAAAATCGGCGAGGCTGCGGGCTCTCCCGCACCTACCGCCCTGACGGTCGGTCGGTCGATCAGGCGAATGGCGATTTCGTCGGGCAGATCGGCAAAGCGCAGGATAGGGTAGCTTGCCCAGTCAACACTCTGCAGTCCCTGCGCGTTGGAGTGCACCTCTTCGTAGAGCGCCCGCGATAGCGTCTGGATGACGTTGCCCTCGATCTGGTTGCGCACGCCGTCCGGGTTGATGATGAGGCCGCAGTCGTGTGCAACGCACACGCGCTGAACACGAATGGCGCCGGTGGCTGAATCCACTTTGACGTCCATAGACACCGCCGCATAGGCCGAGACGTTGTCGTAGTGCACGAAACCCACGCCGCGCCCGGTTCCGCTTCGCCGAGTACCGCTTGCGCGCGTCTCCCATTTCGCGAGATCACGAACGGCGCGCAGTACTTCGATGGCGCGCTCATCCTTGAGATGGCGGATGCGGTAGTCGATCGCGTCGGCGCCAGCCAGCGCGGCGAGTTCGTCGATGAAGGATTCATTGGCGAAGGTGTTCTGCGGCGAGCCCAGACCGCGCAGCGATGACGAACGAACCGGTGAACGCTCGACCAGATGGAGCGTGGTCTTGTTGGCCGGGAACACATAGCTTGCTTTGGCGTTTCGATCGGCACCGGCCTGAAGATATTTGGCTGGCATGCCGGTTTCTTCGCCCGCGAGCATGTTGCCTGCCATGCCGTAGAAGGGCCGAAGCGCGTGGTTCGGGCTCCAGACCTCGTAGTTCCACCCAGCCACGTTACCGGCAGCATCGAGTCCGGCACGAACCCGCATGGTCATGGCCGTGCCCTTGGGCTCCCAGACATGCTCGTCTCGGCGGCTCCAGAGCACCCGCACAGGCTTGCCAGCGAGCTGAGACAGAAGGGCCGCATCGGCGGACACATCGTCCGAACCATTCTGACCGTAGCAGCCTGAGCCTTCGGTCCAGATCAGCCGGACCTGCTCGGGCTTCATGCCCAGCAGGGTGGCGAGGCTCATTCGGGTGTTGTGCGAACTCTGCGTGGCAGACCAGATGGTGGCGCCGTCCGGCCCCACGTCAGCCACCGAGCATGAGGGGCCAATCGAGGCGTGGAGCTGGTAGGGGACGTAGTAGTCGGCCTCATGCCTGCGGGCCGACGCTGCAATGGCCTGATCGGCGTCGCCCGTCTTGATGAGCTCGCGGTCGGTGGCGGGCAGGGTTCGGAGCATGGCCTGCACTTTTCCGTGATCGGCCATGGCCGGCGCCGGGCCCCATTCCACGCGCAGTTCGCGCGCTGCACGGATGACGTCGACTTCGCGTTCAGCCACCACCGCAATGAAGCGGCCCTTGCGCAACACCCGGGCGCTGCGAATGGTGGCGATGGAGCCTAGCTCGACCCTCAGCGGTTCTGCGCCAGGCAGCGCAGGCCGGATCACCCGGCCATGCAGCATGCCGGGTACCCGCACATGGTGGATGTAGCGATGTGAGCCGAATACCTTGGCCGGAAGTTCCACGCGGGGGATGGACTTGCCTATCACCTTGAACTGATCGGGGGTCTTGAGCGGCAACTTGCCACTCAGGGGGCGGCTGAGCGTGCCGCCCGCTACCAGTTCGCCGTAAGTCGCCCGGGCGCCGCCTGGACCGGTGGCTGCGCCGTCGGCGGTACGGATCTGATCGGCCGGGGCGTTGAAGCGTTTGGATGCAAGCTCAACAAGGGCCAGCCGCGCCTCGGCTGCGGCCTGACGAACCTGCGGTCCGGCAAGCATGATGGTGAGGCTGCCGAAGGTGCCGATCTGGTCGGGGCAGAGCTCGGTGTCACCCATCACCAGATCAATGGCCCAGACGCTGGTGTCGAGTTCTTCGGCGATCATTTGCGAGAGCGCCGTCTGAATGCCGGTACCGAGTTCAACCTTGCCGGTGTGGAAGGTGATTCGGCCATCGGGGTGCACTTTCAGCCAGGCGCTGATGTTCTGGAAATGCGGTGGCAGCGCCGGCTGGGCGTTGGCCTCGAGGGGGATGGTGAAGCTGATGGCGAGCGCACCGCCCGCCTGAAGGAAGGCGCGGCGCTTCATGCTGCCACCTCCGACGCTTTGCGTACGGCCGCGACGATTCGCATGTGCGCGCTACAGCGGCAAAGATTGCCGTTAAGGGCCTCGCGGATCTGCGCGTCAGTGGGTTTGGGGTTGGCGGCAAGCAGCGCCGCGCTTGCCATCACCATGCCATTGGTGCAGTAGCCGCACTGCACGGCCTGGGCCTCGATGAAGGCCTTCTGTACCGGGTGCGGACGCTCGGGCGTTCCGAGACCCTCGACCGTTACAACCGCGTCGGTGATGGACGACACCGGAATCGAGCAGGAGCGTACCGCCTGTCCACCGATGTGCACGGTACAGGCGCCACACTGCGCAAGCCCACAGCCGTATTTGGGCCCGGTGAGCCCGAGTTCGCTGATCAGCACCCAGAGGAGCGGCGTGTCCGGGGGCGATTCAACCGTGTGCTTTCGTCCGTTGACGGTGATGGTGGTCATGGTCTCCTCCTGATGGACGGCGCCTGGGTCGACGCCTGTTTGAATGATGTTGACGATAACGGTGTTTCAGGTCCTTGGCCAGCCTGCGCGCAGTTCGCGACGAAGAATCTTGCCCATGGAGTTGCGGGGAAGCGCTGCCACCAGCCGAATCTCCTTGGGCACCTTGTAAGCGGAGAGCCGCTCGCGGCAGAGGCGGGCGAGGTCGTCGGCTTCTGCGTTCATGTCTGGGCGCAGCACCACCCACGCGGTGACCTGCTCCCCCCAGTAGGCGTGGGGGAGACCTGCTGCCGCGCACTCGGCCACTGCGGGGTGCGACAACAGCACTTCCTCCACCTCGCGGGGATAGACGTTTTCCCCGCCGCTGATGATCATGTCGTTCTTGCGGTCGACCAGGTAGACATAGCCTTCCTCGTCGATGCGGGCCAGATCGCCAGTCACGAACCAATCGCCCTTCATGGATTTTTCGGTGGCTTCCGGCAGGTTGAGATACCCCGAAAACAGATAGGGCGAGGCCACCGCCAGCTCGCCCACGTCGCCAGCAGACACGTCGTCTCCGTCGTCATCCAGCACGCGCAGATGGGTGGCCGGCAGGGGCTGACCCACGCAGGCGATCTTGCGCAGCTGATCCGCCGGACGCAGCGCGCACGCAATATTGGTTTCGGTCGTACCGTAGCGCTCGAACAGCCTACCCTCGCCGAAGTGGGCAATGATCTCGGCCTTCATCGATTGCGCGAGCGGCGCGGTGCCCGAGATCACCGCCTTGAGCGAGCTCACGTTATAGCGGCGAGCCCGCTCACCGGCCGCAAACAGGGCGGCGAAATGGGTGGGCACCATGTAGGCGCTGGTGGCCTGGGTCTGCTCGATCGCGGCGAGCAAGGCTTCAATATCGAACTTCGGCATGATCACCACCGAACCGCCGAAGAACACGGGCGCGAGCGCCATCAGAAAGCCTGCGCCGTGAAACATGGGCGTGGTGGCTACGGCTCGGTCGTCGGGGCCGTAGCAGCCGTGCTCGGAGGCCATGGCGTAGCAGGCAAGCACCCGGCCGCGGTGCGCGAGCATCACGCCCTTGGGCCGGCCGGTGGCACCCGATGTGTAGGGCACGGAGAAGATGTCGTGCTCGGTGATGCCGGCATCGAGTCGGGTGGAACGTGCCTGCCCGATCAGCGTTTCGTAGTCGCGCTCCATGACGATGATTCGCTCGACCCCGGCAGGCACGGAAGTTCGCGCCTGCTCGGCCAGCGCTTCGTCAACAAACAGAACCCGTGCCCGCGAGTCTTCACAGATGAAGCGCAGTTCGGGCCCGGGCGCTGCCGGCCCGACCGTGGCGCAGGCCACACCGGCCGAGGAGAGGCCTGCGACCAGCTCGAGGTACTCCAGCCGGTTGCGACACTGGATGGCGGCGTGGTCTCCCCGTCCCAGGCCCAGTCCCGCCGCCAGATGCGAAACACGGTCGATCCGCTCGACCAGCTGCCGGTAGGAGAGCCGGCGAGAGCCCTCGGTGATGGCGATTTTTTCTGGCGTGCGAAAGGCCGCCGAACGGATGCCGTCGGCAATCAGAATGGAGCGTGAACCGCCGTGGCGAATGCTGTCAGGCATGGATTGAAATGGTGGCTGTCAGGGTGGCAGCTACTATGGCAGCCTTCTCCCCGTCAGGCTGAATCTCATGTTGTCGATCGAAACTCTTGCGGCAGCGCTACGGACCTTGCTGGGTGCCGAGCATGTTGTGACGGACTCGGCCGAGCTCGAGTCCGCTGTGGCCGACCTGTTCCCCTTTCCGCGTCCCGTGCCGGCTGCGCTGGTCGTGCGTCCAGGATCTACGCTTGAGGTCGCCGAGACGGTTCGCCAGGCCTGTCTTGCGGGGCTTCCCGTGCTGGCTCGCGGCGCCGGGCTCTCATATACGCGCGGTCTTGCATCGCCCTCCGCCGCGGTGGTGATTGATTCAGCGCGTCTCGACCGGATCGAAATTCATGCCGAGGACCAGTTTGCAGTGGTGGGAAGCGGGGTGAGCTGGCAGCGTCTCGCCGAGGCGCTCGCGCCGCACGGCCTGCGCTCGCTGGTGCCGGGCCCGATCTCGGGGGCAGTCACCACGGTAGGCGGCGCAATTTCGCAGTATGTGCCGGGCAGCATGGATGGTGTGCTGGGCGTGAGGGTGGTACTGGCCGATGGCACGGTGGCTGTCACCGGAAGCGGCGCTCGAGCGGGGGCCCTGCCATTTCACAGGCATGCCGGCCCCGACCTCACCGGCCTTTTTATTGGCGACTGCGGGGTGTTCGGGATCAAGACCGAAGTGGTGCTGCGACTGGTGCGCGATCAGCCCGCTGCATTTGCCTCCTTCGCCTACACCGATCCAATGGCCATGGTGGCGGACATCACCGAGCTGCGTGCGGCCGGTCTGGTCACCCGCGCGCTGGTGCTCGATCAGAGCCGTGGCGAAGATGCCGGCCGAATCGATGCGGGAGAAGCGCTTCGCACCGCAGGCGCGGTGGCCGCCACTGCCGGGTCGGCGCTTGGCGCGCTTCGCGAAATGGCCTCGATGGTAAAGGGCAGGTTTGAACTCGCAGCCGCCAAGTGGTCACTGCATCTGACTGCCGAGGCGCCCGCCCAGCAAATTGCCGAGCAGCTGATTGCACTTGCGCGCGAGCGCTGCAGTCGGTCGGCTCGCGAGATAGAGCCGACGGTGCCCACTGCGCTGCGTGCCCGGCCGTATTCGATCCGGGGATTTATCGGTGTGGACGGCGAGCGCTGGATTCCGGTTCACGGCATGCTGGCGCCGTCCCGGGCCCAGGGGGCGCTGGCGGATCTGGAGGCCCTGTTCTCAAGGCACCGGGAGGCGATGCGGGCGGCCGGCGTACGCCAGTCTTATCTCATGTCGGCGGCGGGCCCTTACCTCACCATCGAGCCGATGTTTTTCTGGCCCGATGAGCTCGATGCCATTCACCTGAAGCACCTGTCGCCGCGTAATCGCGAGCGCTTCGCGGGCCGTCCTCGAAACGATGCTGCGCGCGAGCTGGTGGCGAGGCTGCGGGCGGAAGTTCGCGAATGTTTCGAGCGGCATGATGCCGCGCATGCCCAGGCGGGGCGCTTTTACAGGCATGCGGAGCGGCTGGATGCGGGGTCGGCGGCGCTGCTCACGCGGTTGCGTGATGCGCTTGACCCCGAGCGGCGGATGAATCCCGGCGTGCTGGGATTGGGCTGAGCGGTTTGCGTCAGCCCGTTTACTGGGCCTTGATGTTCGCCTGCTGAATCACCTTGCCCCATTTGTTGGCTTCCGAGGCAATGAAAGTCTCGAAGGTCTCGGGCGGGCCCCCCACCACGTCGCTGCCGAAACCGATCAGCCGTTCGCGCATCTCGGGCGTGCGGATGATCTGATCAATCTCTGCGTTGAGCTTGGCGATGATTTCGCGCGGAACGCCTGACTGCGCGGCAAATCCGAACCAGCCGGTGGCCTCGTAACCTGTTACGCCCAGTTCATGCAGGGTGGGGAACTGCGGCGCGGCAGCCGACCGTTGTGAGTTGGTCAGGCCAATCATGCGCACCTTGCCGGCCTTCTCATTCGGGATGACGGTGGACAGGCTGTCAAACATCAGATTGATCTGGCCAGCCACCAGATCGACCACGGCATGGCCCGTACCCTTGTAGGGGATGTGAACCATCTGGACGCCGGTCATCATCGAAAACAGTTCTGCGAACAGATGGGTGGCCGTGCCCAGCCCGGTGGATCCGTAGGTGAGCTTGTTCGGGTTGGCGCGGGCGTAGGCGAGAAACTCGCTCAGGTTATTGACCGGCACCGAGGGGTGGACGACCAGCGCGTTCGAAATCTTGGCCACCAGGATGATGGGTGCGATGTCGCGGTCGACGTCGTAGGGCACCTTGGCCACCAGGAAGCGGTTGAGCGACAGGCTGTTTGAGCCCAGGAGCAGGGTGTAGCCATCGGGGGGCGACTTCACCACGAAGTCAACGCCGATGATGGTGCTGCCGCCAGGCTTGTTTTCCACCAGAACCGGCTGGCCCCAGCGCTCGGTGAGTTTGGTGCCGACCGCACGCGCGATCATGTCAGTGGGGCCGCCCGGCGGGAACGGAACGATGACCCGGATCGGGCGGTTCGGATACTCGGATGCCTGGGCCAGCGCAGGGCTGCTGGCAGTTGCTGCGATGGCAAGCAGCGCAGTGGACAACAGGCGGCGAACAGCGAATCCAGGGGTCATGTGGGCTCCATCGATGAAAGGGGATGGGTGAACTCAGAAGGCACGGCCGCGCCGGACCGCCGAGATGAAAGTCATGGGATGCAGTCGCTGTGGCGGTAGCGTGGCGGGTCGCTCCGGACCTGGGTCCTGCGGCAGGCCGTAGCGCGCCTGAATATCGGTGAACCCCGCACGGGCCAGTTCGCCACGCCAGTCAAATTCAAGCAGCGAATGGGCATAAGGCTCGTTATTCCGAGCCGCATAGCCACTGAGCAGCCAGCGGCCAACTGTGCCGCCTGTGGCCTCAAACATGTCGTAGGCGACCAGCAGTCCGCCCGGACGCAGCACCCGTGCGGCTTCGCGGATCGATTGCCGAATGACCTCTGGTGGCAGTTCATGCCAGAGCCAGTGCGAGGCCACCACATCAAGGCTTGCATCGGGGAAGGCGAGATCGTCGACGCTGCACTGAACGAGGGTGACCGCTGTGTGCTCTTCGAGCGTACGCAGAGCCCCCAGTTGGAGGCTTCCCGTGCACACGTCACACCCATAGACCTCGGCCTGCGGCAATGCGCGCTTGATGGCGCGGGTGGATCGGCCAGCGGTGCAGCCCTCATCGAGGATGGCGTGCGGCTCGAGTTCGAGCTCGGTCACACGCTCGGCGATTTTTTCCGCATAGAAATTCACCAGCGCATCGGGATCCGACAGGGCGAAGGACAGGCCGGTGGTGTACCAGGCGAGCGCGTAAGCGTTCACGGGATCTCGCCACAAGCCCCCTGGTTGCTGATGCGTCTCGGTGTCGGTGACGTATGCGGGAACCTGCAGATCGGGGTCAAGCTGCAGATGGGCAAGCGTGCTGGCTTCAGCGAGAAGGGTTGCCAGCTGCTCGCGCTGCCGCGCCACTTCAGTGGAAAAGCCCCAGCGCCCCGACCACTTCATCTGCTGGATGCGGCGTTCCAGCCAGGCATAGAGACGGTAATTGGCGCGGGCCTGCATCGGCCGCTCGAGCGCTTCAACACTGGGTGCCGCAAGGGCTTCGGCCTCGCGCACAACCTCGCGATACAGCGCACCCCCCCAATGTCGCTTGAGGCCTGCGAGGTAACTCTGCCAGGCATCGGCCGCGAATGAGGTGTCCCAGGCGCGGGACGCCGGGCGGGAATCGGGATGGGGCGCGTTCATGGTGTCAGCGGGTGAACATTGCAGCGCTGACGTCAGGCGCCTCATCGGGTGAGGTGAAAGCGTTCAACAGAGTGCGTCCGAATTCGGCTTCCTCGCTCGCGAACCAGGCCGCCATCGCCGCGCTCTGGCCAGCCTGCTCGAGCGCGCGATCATCGACAAGCTGCCGCTCGCCCAGTGCAAGCCGCATCCGCTGAAGCTCCGACTTGAGCACATACACTTCGCCCGCGAGGGACAGGATCACGCTCATCAGCCGGGCACTGTCCATCGGGTCACCCGGCGCGAGACCAGCGAGTCCGGCAAAGCGAAGCCCAGGCGCCGGGTCTGCCGCGGCTGGCTGCGCCGCATTGCGAGCGCCCGAGGCGGCGGGCGAGGGATTCGGGTCGAGGGTCATTCCGGCGTCCTCGTTAATGGTTCTGCAGGGTAGAGCGCGCAGCGCGATCGTGCACCGCGCGTTCCGAAGATTGGAGGGCGGGCGTCCC
>Ga0172372_10013267_pt1 | contig 10230 bp, 5 predicted proteins | sample LakKiv5m_2_FD_114544 | JGI IMG/M metagenome (GOLD analysis project Ga0172372, IMG submission 114544) | Freshwater microbial communities from Kabuno Bay, South-Kivu, Congo - kab_092012_9.5m | ecosystem: Environmental > Aquatic > Freshwater > Lake | place: Democratic Republic of the Congo... | reverse complement strand
TAAAGTGAAACCTAGCAACTGCCGGTCGTGCATCGGAATAAACCGTCGTGTCCACAAGGCATGTTGGGGCTTAAAACCGGAGCGTACTTGGACGTACGTGAGGATTTTAAGCCCCAACATAACACAGTGGAACGGCGGTTTAACCGATGCACTTATTCTCCCTCCCCTCTGGGGAGGGTCAGGGTGGGGGCTTGAGCGCACCCCCCTGGTGTGCTTTAATTCCGATACGTTACTTGGTAAAGGGGATTTTGGATCGCGATCATGACCACCACCCAATCGGTTTTTTCCACACGATACCCCTGGTTATCCCGGGGGGTGTGGTTGGTCTTGGCCAGTCAGGCTTTTTTAACCCTCTCTCATACCTTGGCCAAGTTGGCCACCCAAACCACCAGCACCCCCATTATCATGCTCATGCGATATGCCTTACTTGTGGGCATTGTCACGGGCTGGGTGATCATGCGGCATCGCTCGTTGCAACCCATTCGTGGGTTTATACGCTCGTTTTCGTGGTTGTTGTGTCTGAGGGGGGTCTTGGGGGTTGCCTCCATGGTGTGTTTGGTAATGGGGTTTCGCATTGGGGCCATTAGTCGCATTGCCTTCTTAAATGCAACGTCCGCATTGTGGGCCTTGTTGTTGGCCATGTGGTGGCTATCCGAACGCCCCAGTCGGTGGTTGGTGGGGGCGTTGGGGGTGGGTTTTGTGGGGATGGGATTGATTTTTCACCCCACCTCAGCGGGGGTGTCGTGGGCGGATGGGTTGGCATTGGCCAGTGCGATCACCACCGCGATGGTGCCCATCTCCTTGAGGCGGTTGCGCCAAACCCATGGCAGTGGGTCGATTGTGATGGGTTTTTATGTGGTGGGGTTGCTGGTTATGCTACCCCTTGCCATTACCCAACAATGGCCAACGGATTGGGTTACCTGGGGGTATTTGGTGGGGTTAAGTGTGGCCGGTGGCGTTGGGCAATGGTGTTTGAGTGAGGCGTATCATTATTTGCCGGCGTCGGGGGTGTCGGGTCTGGGTATGAGTGGGGTCTTGTTTTTTTTGGTGTCGGGGATGGTGGTATTTGGTGAGCGCTTACAACCCATCGAATGGGTGGGGGGCATGTTGGTGTTGGGAGCCGTCTTGGTACTCTCGGTCCGTCGTTAGCATGGGTCGATCCGCGGGGTATCGGGTGATAGGGTAGGGGGGTATGCGATATGAATTGACGGACATGGGCCTGACAGGTACTTTCTGGGTATGAGTCGAAGTCGCGAAAATCGGTTGCGGTCTTTACCGGATACCCAAGCATCCCCCCCCAATTGGCGTACCTTGTGGCGGTTGGCCCGTTACATATGGCCTGCCCATCGGTGGGATATTCGTTGGCGGGTGGTGATATCGTTGGGTGCCTTGGCAATGGCCAAGGTGGCGACCGTGTGCATACCCTATTGTTATAAAATCGCAGTGGATCGGTTGTCGGTACCCGATGTGGTGATCGTTCCCCTGATGATGATCGTGGCGTATGGGACAGTGCGTGTGATGTCTCAAATCATGAACGAAATTCGGGATGGGGTATTTGAACGGGCTGGCAAATTTGCCATGCGGCACGTGGCCTTGGATTTGTTTGATCATTTGCATCACATGAGCCTTGGGTTTCATTTAAGTCGTCAAACGGGGGGCTTGTCCCGCACCATCGACCGGGGCACCCAAGGGGTGCAATCGGTGTTGTCGTTGGCTTTATTCAATGCTGTACCGACGGTGTTAGAGGTGGGATTGGTATGTGGCATTTTAGCGGTTCATTTTGGATGGGCCTATGTGTGGGCCACCGTATTGACCATTGGGGTGTATATTGTGTTTACCTTGTTGGTATCCGAATGGCGGTCTGACTTTCGGTTGCAATTAAACCGTGCGGATTCTGACGCCAACTTCAGGGCCGTGGATAGTTTGTTGAACTATGAAACCGTCAAATATTTTAACAACGAGGCACTCGAACGGGCCCGTTATAATGAGGCCCTTCAACACTATGAAGAAGCGGCGGTGAAAAGCCAAGTGAGCTTAAGTTTATTGAATACTGGGCAAGGCCTTATCATTGCCATGGGCCTGGTGGCGGTGATGGGGTTGGCGGGAATGGGGGTGGCCAATGGCACACGCACGGTGGGGGATTTTGTGATGGTGAATACGTTTTTAATTCAGTTGTATATGCCCCTTAATTATTTGGGCTTTATTTATCGTCAAGTCAAACAAAGCATCATTGACATTGGGGCCTTGTTTGGGTTGATGGCGTTGCAGTCGGATGTGTTGGACCGTCCGGATGCGGTGCCCATGGTGGTGGGGTTGCCCCGCATTGAAATGAAGGGGGTTTGGTTTGCCTATGATGCACGACGGCCTGTGTTAAAAGGGGTTGAGTTGACGGTCGAACCCGGGCAGACGGTGGCGATTGTGGGTCAAAGTGGTGCCGGAAAATCAACCATTACCCGCTTGTTGTATCGGTTTTATGAGTGGTCAGAGGGGGATATTTTGGTGGATGGTTGCTCATTGAGGGGGTTTACCCAAGCATCGGTCCGAAAACTGATTGGCATCGTGCCCCAAGACACGGTGTTGTTTAACGACACGATTTATCACAACCTTCAGTATGGCCGACCCACGGCGACGCGCGACGAGGTCATCGAAGCGGCAACCTTGGCCCAGATTCACGGCTTCATTATGGGGTTACCCGACCAATATCACACGATGGTGGGGGAGCGGGGGTTAAAATTATCGGGGGGAGAAAAACAGCGCATTGCCATTGCCCGTGCCATTTTAAAAAACCCCCCCATTTTAATTTTGGATGAGGCCACGTCGTCATTGGATACGGCCACTGAACGAGACATTCAAGATGCCATTCGACAAGTGGCCATCAATCGCACGACGGTGATGATTGCCCACCGACTGTCAACCATTGTGCATGCGGATCATATTGTGGTGATGCATCACGGCAAAGTGGTGGAATCGGGGTCTCACCAAGCGTTATTGGCAGCCAATGGTCGCTATACGCAGTTGTGGCACCAACAAAGTAGGGGGGGTGATACGTAGCGGTAGCCCCTTACGAATTCCCAGGGGTGGGTTTTTTTGATGTGGGGCGGGGCCCCCGCAAAAGGTGTCTTTTTTGCCCCCACCCCAGCCCTCCCCTGAAGGGGAGGGAGTATGAATTGAATTCTGGGGACCTGCGGTCCCCAGGCCCCAGACCGTCATTCTGCGCGGCGTGAAACGCAGTCGCAGAATCTAGAAAATCTACACTTAAATCACCCCCAGCAAAGGGGTTTAACCCCTTTAAATCCCCAAGAAATGCCACTTCTACAGGGGCTTCGCCCCCCCCCCAAAAAAAAAACCATTATATATCAATATATTTCGATGCAACCATTCCAATCCATTATTCGATACATCACCAGCCATTAAGAAAGGATGTATCATGACACCCATTACAAATCAGATATCGAGTATAACAAGTAGAGTAGAGTCACTTGCTGATATGTTTCGTTTTGTACAGCAATTTAGCAGAGCGATCAGTGAGCTCATGCCAATGGGTTCAAAACCAATATCTGATCACCTCGAAACGTTGCTAGGTGCCACTTATGACTTCTTATCCCAGCATAACGAGACCATTGCACCCCTGGTGCTAAACATTTTGAATAAAACATCCAAAAGCAAACCTTATCACAAGTCGTTTGATCAATCGGTTTTGAGCCCCAAAAGTGACCCCTTTGTTAAGTGGGTATGCACCCATTTATACCCCCACTATCCCCAGGTGGGTCCTTTTTTGATTGCCTTGGCTACCCACCTCGATGCGTCTCCCGGTCGCATTCAAACCATTATGGATACCTTGCAACAAGGCCCCCCATTATCACACCCAACACTGAAGCTGCTGTGTGAAATGATGCGATCGACTGACCCCAAGTCAGATGTGGCATCTCTTATAATGGGCCTGCTACACCACCAATTACCCACGCTTGCACTCGGTGAGCCGGGGATACTCACCCAATTGTTATCCATACGTCCCTTAGATGAGACCCAAGATGCACAATGGATCGGGGCGATAATGGACACCTTGCAACAAGGCCCCCCATTATCACACCCAACACTGAAGCTGCTGTGTGACATGATGCGATCGACTGACCCCAAGTCAGATGTGGCATCTCTTATAATGGGCCTGCTACACCACCAATTACACACGCTTGCACTCGGTGAGCCGGGGATACTCACCCAATTGTTATCCATACGTCCCTCAGATGAGACCCAAGATGCAAAATGGATCGGGGCGATAATGGACACCTTGCAACAAGGCCCCCCATTATCACACCCAACACTGAAGCTGCTGTGTGAACTGATGCGATCGACTGACACCACGCCAGATGTGGCATCTCGTATAATGGGCCTGCTACACCACCAATTACACACGCTTGCACTCGGTGAGCCGGGGATACTCACCCAATTGTTATCCATACGTCCCTCAGATAAGACCCAAGATGCACAATGGATCGGGGAGATAATGGACACCTTGCAACAAGGCCCCCCATTATCACACCCAACACTGAAGCTGCTGTGTGACATGATGCGATCGACTGACCCCACGTCAGATGTGGCATCTCGTATAATGGGCCTGCTACACCACCAATTACCCACGCTTGCATGTTCTGATATGTCTATGATGATGCTGGTGCATCTCAAGCCAACCGATAACGAATGGATGATGAAGGTGTTACAGGCGACTGCCACATCCCAATCCATCCTTCCTGTCACACTGAGTGCCCTTTTGTCACATGTCGCAACTCACCCCACGACTGAGTCTGACATCGCCACCATTCAGGCCATCGTATCCCGTTACCTATCTGAAGCACGCGAGGTATCGGACCAAGACATCATAACGTGGGTCACCCATTTGAGTTCCCCAGACCCAGTGTGCAAGGATCAAACACGCGCGTTATTACACACCCTCTTTCAATCCCCCTGTTTAGATCAGGTGGAACAAAATATGCTGCCCTTGTTGGTTTCCCCTATGTATCAGGTCTTACAATCCAACCCATCCTTGTGTGATGCACTGTTCAGGCAGGGTCACCCCACCCCTTCTCAGACCATGTTGCCCGCCTTGTTGCAACATGCGGTGGACAATGACCCATCATCTGACTTAACAGCCCAGCTTGTGGATCGGCTGGTAATCAATTGGTCTGGTTCGGATATGCCGGACACGCTTATGACGTTGTTATGCCAAGTGGCAACCCACCCTTGTGTCACCCAAACGGTACAAGATAGGGTGTTCAAAACCCTGTCCATCGGTCTTTCATCGGCCAACGAACGGAGACAGGGGCAGATAGGGAATGCCTTGATTTCCACCCTCTCATCCCCTTCTTGTTCACCATCCGCATTAGACGCAGGGATGGCATTGCTGACCCCTTATCTTGTCACGTCGGTGGCGATGACGCCGGATCCATTTTTCATTCAACAGGCTAAAAATACCCGGTCATCGGATGCCTATGTTACACAATGTGTCGACCTTCTCTATCACGTGATGGCGACCCATCCCCACCTGCTACCAAAAGGATTAGACGCCATCGGGAAAATGATCGCCACACATCCTCAGGCAGTCCACACTCCCCATGTGCTTGCCCCATCAGTTGATGTAACGGGCCCCCCACACGATGCGTCAGTCGCCGTTACTGACTTCGAGCAAATACAATCTTGGCTTTTGGATCATGGAGAGCAACTGCGTTCTCCCACCGTTGCCACGGCATGGGTGATGGCCATTGAGCGGTGTATGGCGAATCCGTCTTATCATGACCCACTCTTTGACACCCATTCTCAATTGTTGGCTCAATCGGACTGCTATCGCGAAGCGTGGCAAACCCATCAGGTGATGGGTGACGACGTGATCGGCATACAATCGATGCTGAAAGACTGTATTCATCCACATGAGTACCCGTTTATATCCCGCCTTTTGGTGGCGTTATTTGAGGGGTCCCAAGGCAATGGGGAGAATTTGCAAGGGTTAATAGCCCAGCATGTGGGAATGGAGCCCTTCACCCAATTGCCCTTTACAACGGGTCACATATTGCGACGACTCGATGGACAGGCAGTGGATGGGCCGTCATTAATGGAATGGATTCGTCGGCATGGCGAATCAAACTGGCCTAACCCCCTCACCCGTGAAAGGCAGCATGGCATCCCCCCCCTTGCGTTACCTCACATGCTAGCCTGGCGGTTCATTCGATTGGCAGACCCCACCCACTTACCCCGTCTTATTGAAGCATGGCAACACCTCCAGGTCGCCACACCCGACCCACCCGCGAAACCCACCATGCTGGCCACTTTGTATGCCTGGCTTTTTGCAGAGCCCCTCCCACCGTCACCGCCTGTTTTTAGTTTGCGTGATGACCGCCATATGCAGGCCATCATGTCATGTTTGGTCGCATGGCATGAGTCTCTTTCAACGTCACCTACCTGATCATGACCCCTCCATCGTTAATGGGCGGTGGAGAGCGAGTCAGATCAGCCAAAATGGCCCATCTTATCGAATGGGGTGATGATGGGTCCCCAGTACCAGCAAATAACAGGCCCCCAATTGATGGGCAGCCAATGGCCCTGGATCGTGGCTATAAAAGAGTTGCAGGGCCGCACCGGGTGCGTGTCGCACATTAAACAACAGGCCGATACGGTGGTTGGATGACAACACCAGATCGGGTTGTTCGATCCAATCGATTCTGGCCCCCCAATCGATCCATTCATTGCTAATCCATCCCGAGGCATACCCACCCGACCGTTGCATGCGGTGGGTGCCCAACTGACGCTCAATGCCCATCCATTCCGCGATTACCGTGGCAGTATGGTGGTGCCCCAAGGGAATATCCAGCTTCACATCCGTTCCTATCCAGTCGACGTGATCCCGTTGGCTCTGATGAAGGGGGCCACTGCCTTTCATGTGATGAAAGGAGGCCGATAACCCGAGCCCGTCTTTTGGGTGATGCTGCCATACCGTACGAATCAATCCGATTTGATGGGCGGGACCAAACCCCGTGGCACCCGGTTTCGGTTCATGTACCCACCCCCCGATTTGAAGTTGTACGGGTCCCGCCACCTGCCATTGCCCCATGATGCCATCCCCGACGATATTGCCGCCCCATGTATACTGACTCAACAACGGGGCCACCGCAAAAGGCGAGGTTTCATTGAATTGTTGGGACAACCAGCCAAAGGGGATAAAGTGACGCCCGATGTGGGTGGTCATGCCATATTGGGGCATCTGATGCAACAGGTGCAGCCACCGCCATTCGGTGGTCATACCCGTACCTTGTGGGTACAGCCCCAGCATGCTGTGCCATGATAAGCCATCGGTAATGGGGCGATGCCATTCAAGGTCGAGTGAATAGGCCCCCATCGTACCAGCCCGCACGGGTTGTTGGGCTTCTAAGACGCCATTCATGGCGATCACAGCCCCCCCTGTTCCAAAATCGGCTATCCAAGGTGCCACAACCGGTGACGCCACGGCGGGCGGCATCGGCGAGGGTGCCAGCCCATGCGTGGGCTGAGGGGAGACCTGCCCAGCGGGCTTAGGGATGGGATCAGGGGTGATGGATGAGACGGGTGCAGGGTGTTGGGTCGGGGGTGACGTGGTCTCAGGGATATTGGCCCATTGAGTGGCACTGGGTGTGTCGTGGTTCGGAGGCGGGGAGGCGGGTGGCAGGGGTGGGCCAACGATGGGGTGGGCCGACTGTGGGGCTACCGATTCAATCGGTGGATCGATGCTAGGTAACGCGTGGGGATAAGACGGATCCAGTACCCACAACAATAGCAACGGCACCCACCAGCTTGTGCCGGGATGATGCCCGCTGGGTTGAATCTCATGATGGATCAGGTCATACGTCGACTGGCTCATATAGTCCCCCCTTACGTGTTAAACACAATGCAGTATCCCATTCCCCAATGGGTGCGTTATTAAACAACGACCACATGGCGGGCGATGCGGGTGGGTGTGAGCCCCCCCGATGGCACCCGTTGTGATATTCGATGAAATTTTTTGGCGCTTTTTTTCGATAATTGTAATACAGCGACTGATAGTAGCTGCCCGCCTTTAAGCCAAACCAGGATGCCAGAGTTTACCCCTTTAGCTCAGCATCCTTGGTTTGGTACCAACGACCCGCCGCCCTTGTTTTTCTTCGCCCTCTTCTTCGCAGACCATGGTGCCATGCCTTGCTAGATTGGGATTTCCCAATGGGGTGGCTATACGGGATGGCACTCCCCTTCTTGTACTTTCTTAGACCGTTTTTCTTCACCTTTCCCCCCTTTTTTAATTGACCCTGATCGACCCAAGGTGGGGTTAAACCCCTGGGGACCCCATTCGCTCAAACGGTGATCCGGTTTAGGTGCCGTTATGCAAGGGCGGGTCATCGATACCCTGTGACCGTTTTTCTGCATCATGTGTCATGGCGGGTATGCGGGTGAGTGCCTGTGCAACGGTGACCGGATCGATCAATCGAATGCACGGATACACCGACCCTTTTTGATAGTGGGGATGGGAACACCGCCAATTACACCCATTGCATGGCAAGGGGTGGTGACACACAATGGGCCCCGCCTCATGATGATAGGGAGCAAACAAGCCCGCATGCCCCCCACCCATGACCATCACCGATGGAATGTGCAGGGCGGCTGCCAAATGGGTCACCCCAGATTCATTGCCCATATACAACGAGGCGCCCGATAGCACACTGGCCAATGTTGCCAAATCGGTTTGCCCCACCCAATCCAAAACCAACCGTCCCTCTTGTATTAAATCCGCCATCACCGCCCTTAATCCCACTGGTTCAGGACCCGATCCCACCACCACCAATGGCATCGACAGGGGGCGTAAAATGGGGTACCAATGGGTGATGGGCCACTCCCTATCCGTATCCCCAGCAAACGGGCACCACACCATATAGGGGGGGGCCAACGGCGACTTTTGGGTGAGTCCGCGAAGGTCCATGACCGCAGGCTCAAGCCTCACACCCGTAATCGCCGATGCCACCCTGGCATTGGCCTGCAACACCATCGTATCCGATTCAATCGAAACAGTGGGGTGATAGCGCCGTCCCATGGCCTGATACCCCAACCCCGGGAGGCGATGAATCCATCGTCGATAATTATGGGTGGGCCCCACCACCCCCCAGCGAATGGGGGATCGAATCAAGCCCGCTACCACATCGCCTCGTATACCCCGATGCACCGACAGATGCACCACCATGTTGGCACGCCAACGCGATAACGCCCACATGACACCCAGCCACTGCCCCAGCAGTCGCACGCGTTGCCACCCGCTCAGGCCCCCCCAGCGGCCACCCACTGCCAACGGCACCACCTCGTCGACGACACCCCATTCAGACACCCACTCAGCCCACGTCGCATTGGCCACAAGGGTTAGGTGCCGGCCTTCAAAACAACGTCGATAATGCCAAAGGGCCGATGCCCCCAATACAGCATCCCCCAAGGCATCCACCCGCACCAACACGATGTCACGATGCGGCGGTGCCCATCTTTTTTTGACCCACCCCCAAACCCGGGTCAGCATGTGATCGTACCACCCAAGTGGTGCCCCATTTTAAGGGCCGATGACCCCCGCATGCCAGCATCCACCCACACGCATTCCCCCATAACAGGATGGTGCGATGCCACCATGCCAACACCCATTGTGCCCCCACCCGACACAGTGTGGGTCGTGTGCCAATTAACCAACCATTTTTCTTGTGGCCACCCTTTTGGTTCCCCCCTTTTAGATTCCCCCCCTTTTTTTAGTGTGCCGTTACCACCACCCAACGAACACCCTATCGGCTGTTAACCACCAAGGCTTCTTTAACTGCCATACCGATGCCTGCTGGCGAATCGACCACATGAATCCCACATTGTCGCATCACAGCCATTTTGGCACTGGCCGATTCATCTGCACCTGACACAATCGCACCAGCATGCCCCATGCGACGTCCGGGGGGGGCGGTTTGGCCCGCAATAAACCCGATTACGGGCTTGGTCATGTGTGCCTTCACATACTGGGCTGCTTCGATTTCCATTGAGCCCCCAATTTCACCAATCATCACCACCGCAGACGTATCAGGGTCGGCTTCAAACAATGCCAACAACTCACTCATGCGGGTGCCGATAATCGGGTCACCACCAATTCCCACACACGTCGATTGACCCAACCCAACCCCTACCAATTGATGCACCGCTTCATAAGTAAGGGTACCTGAT
>Ga0172372_10013266_pt1 | contig 10230 bp, 10 predicted proteins | sample LakKiv5m_2_FD_114544 | JGI IMG/M metagenome (GOLD analysis project Ga0172372, IMG submission 114544) | Freshwater microbial communities from Kabuno Bay, South-Kivu, Congo - kab_092012_9.5m | ecosystem: Environmental > Aquatic > Freshwater > Lake | place: Democratic Republic of the Congo... | reverse complement strand
TTGGCAAGCAGGATGTCGCGCACCCGGTCGATGCCGACGAGCAGCGCCAGATCCACCCGCGCGACCTCGGGCACGGGGTCGAGACGGTCGGGGCCGGTGTGCCAGACATAGGCCGCGGCCTCGGCGAAATCGGGCGCAGGCCGCGGCGGCGGGGCGAGGCGTTCGAGCGCCTCGGCGATGCGACGCAGGCTGTCGTCCGTCATGGCTTCGCGGGCGTCTTCGGTTCGGCGGCGGCGGCGTCGGGCTCATCCTCGACCCAGAGGCCCTGCGCGCGCAACTCCGCCTCGCGCTTGCGTTCGACCCGCCGCACGAGGAGGATCGAGATCTCATAGAGCCCGTAGACGGCGGTGAACAGGATGAGCTGCGTGACCACATCGGGCGGGGTCACGATCGCGGCCAGCACGAGAATCGCGACCACCGCGTATTTGCGCACCGACCCGAGGCCGGCCGCACTGACGAGGCCCGCCTTGCCCATCAGCGTCAGCAGCACCGGCAACTGGAAGCACAGGCCGAAGGCCACGATGAATTTCGTCGTGAGCGAGAGGTATTCCTCGACCGAACCCTGAAAGGTGATCCCCGCAAGGTCGGGCGCCGCTGCATCCTCGCCGATCGCGCCGCCGATCTGCTGGAAGCTGAGGAAGAAGTCGAAGGCGAGCGGGATGACGACGTAATAGGCGAACGCAGCCCCCGTCAGGAACATGGCCGGCGAGGCGACGAGGAAGGGCAGGAAGGCGTTCTTCTCGCTCCGATAGAGGCCGGGGGCGACGAAGCGCCAGAGCTGATAGCCGATGATCGGAAAGGCCAGCACGAAGCCGCCGAAGACCGAGATGCGGATGGCGACGAAGAAGCCCTCCTGCACCTTGATGAGCACGAGGCCGCAATCCTGCTGCAGGTTCGCCAGCGAACCGCAGATCGGCTGGGTCAGGAAATTGAAGATCGGATTCCAGACCGTGAAGCACAGCACCATCGCGACCAGAAAGGCGACCACGGCCTTGATGAGGCGCGAGCGCAGCTCGGCCAGATGCTCGATGAGCGGCGCGCTCGTGTCGTTGATCTCGTCGGCGGACTTCATGATGCGGCCGGGTCCTCGGGACTGGGCGTTGCAGACGGGCCGGGCGGTGCAGACGGGCCGGGCGGTGCAGACGGGCCGGGCGGTGCAGGTTGGCCGCGCGCGGCGTGGGCGGCGGCGGCGAACTCGGCGCGTCGTGCGGCCTGCTGTTCGGCAAGCGCCTGCGTGGCCGGTCCGCGCACCGGCGCGGCGGGCGCCGCTGCGGCGGGCGCCGCTGCGGGCGTTGCGGCTGGCTCGGGCGGATCGGGGATCGCGTCCATCTCCGAGGGCGGCGTCGGTCGCAACGTGATCGGGGCGGCGGGCGCGGCGGGGACGGCGGCCGTGGCAGCCGCGCCCGTCTGGACGGGCCGCGTTGCGCCGGGCTTGGCGTCAAGGCCGCGGGTGGCGTCGCGCAGCGCGTCGAGCCCGAGCTTCTTGGGGTCGGCGACGGTGCGCAGATCCTTCGCCACATCCTTGACACCGGCCTCGTCGGCGGCGGCCTCCATCGCGCGCTGGAACTCGCGCGCCATGCCGCGCGCCTTCGCGGTGAACCGCCCGAGCGCGCGGAACATGCCCGGCAGGTCGCGCGGACCGACGACGATCAGCGCGACGATGCCGATCACCAGAAGTTCCGACCAGCCAACGTCGAACATCGCAGCCCCCTCATCAATCCGGTCGGCGGTCGCGTCGGATCAGACCTTGTCCTTCTCGGGCTGCGGGGAGACGTCGCGCGGCGTTTCCCCTGCCTTTTCGATCTCTTCCGTGCTGTCCTTCACGCCCCGCTTGAAGGCCGTGATTCCCTTGCCGACCTCGCCCATCAGGCTCGAGATCTTGCCGCGCCCGAAGAGCACGAGCACCACGACCGCGATGAGCAGAAGCCCCGGCAATCCGATGTTGTTGAGCATTTCCCTTCCTCCGGCGTTGCTGCGCCTGTCGATGACGCTCGTTCTAGCCCTGCCCGAGGGCGCCGCAAAGCCCCCGCACGGGGGTTGCCCTGCACGCTGCTGACAGTATTTTGTCAGTTTGACGAAAGGCAGGCATCGCATGAAGCGCGACCAGCGGCTCTTTGATATCGTGCAGATCATGCGCGACGGTCGGGTGCACACGGCCGAGGACCTCGCGCGCGCGCTCGGCGTGTCGGCCCGCACTATCTGGCGCGACATGGACATGCTCGCCGCCACCGGCCTGCCCGTCGCGGGCGAGCGCGGCATGGGCTACATCCTGCGCTCGGTCCTGATCCTGCCGCCGCTGACGCTCTCGCCCGACGAGGCCGAGGCGCTGGCCGAGGGGTTGCGCCGCGTCGCGGGGGATGATTCGCATCCGCAGGCGCGGGCGGCGCGCGCGCTGCTCTATCGCATCGCGACGCTGCTGCCGCAGGCCGGGATCGAGCCCGGCCCGCGGAGTTAGCCACGCTCAGATCGTGGCGTTTACCGCACCACCGTCGAGCAGGATGTTCTGTCCCACGATGAAGCCCGCATGCGCCGAACAGAGGAAGGCGCAGGCCGCACCGAATTCCTCGGCGGTGCCGTAGCGCCCCGCGGGGATGCCCGCCGCGCGCTCGGTCCGCATCTGCTCGGGCGTGATGCCGCGCGCCTTTGCGCCCGCTGCATCGAGCGCGATCGCCCGGTCGGTCGCATGGGTGCCCGGCAGGAGGTTGTTGATCGTGACGCCCTTCGAGGCCACCTGCCGCGCCGTGCCCGCGACGAATCCGGTCAGCCCCGTGCGTGCCGTGTTCGACAGGCCGAGCGAGCCGAGCGGCGCCTTGACCGACTGCGAGGTGATGTTGACGACGCGCCCCCAGCCGCGCGCGATCATCCCCGGCAGGCAGGCCTGCATGAGCGCGATGGGTGTCAGCATGTTGGCATCGAGCGCGCGGATGAAGTCGTCCCGGCTCCAGTCCGACCACAGGCCCGGCGGCGGGCCGCCCGCGTTGGTGACGAGGATGTCGACCTCGCCCGCCGCCGCCAGCACCGCGGCCCGGCCCGCCTCGGTCGTGATGTCGGCCGCGATGGCGGTGACCTGCACGCCATGCGCCGCGCGGATCGCCGCGGCGGTCGCCTCGAGCGCCTCGGCCCCGCGCGCGTTCAGCACGAGATCCACCCCCGCCGCCGCCAGCGCCTCGGCGCAGCCGCGCCCGAGCCCCTTCGATGCCGCGCAGACGATGGCGCGCCGCCCCCTGATTCCCAGATCCATCCCGTTCTCCTCAAACCGAAACCAGGGTTGCGGTATCACGGCGGGCACGCGGATGGCCAGCCGCGCCATGACGAACCCGCCCCGCGAGCCGATTGCCGCGCGCGATACGTCAGGCTAGAGGCTTGCGCGAAAGGTCCGCCCCATGCCGCGCTTCGCCCTCCGCATCGAATACGACGGCACGCCCTTTCAGGGCTGGCAGCGGCAGGCGGGCGAGGCCCCGACCGTGCAGGGCGCGATCGAGGCCGCTCTCGCCCGCATCGACCCGGCGCCGGGCGTGCTGCACGCGGCCGGGCGGACGGATGCGGGGGTGCATGCGACGGCGCAGGTGGCGCATGTCGATCTGGCGCGCGACTGGCCGCCGGCGCGGCTCCAAGGGGCGCTCAACGCCCATCTGCGCCCGGCGCCTGTCGCGATCCTCGATGCGGCGCGGGTGGATGAGGGGTTCCACGCGCGATTCTCGGCCGTCGGGCGGGCCTATGTCTATCGGGTGCTCGCGCGCGCCGCGCCCCCCGCGCTCGATCGCGGACGGGTCTGGCACCTGCGCCACCCGCTCGATCTGGCGGCGATGCGCGAGGGGGCGGCGCATCTGGTCGGACGGCACGATTTCACGACCTTTCGCGCGGCACTCTGCCAGGCGAAATCGCCGGTCCGCACGCTCGATCTGGCGCGGATCGAGGCGGCAGAGGTGCCGGGCGGGGTGGAATATCGCCTGCACTTCGCGGCGCGGAGTTTCCTGCACCATCAGGTCCGCTCGATGGTAGGCACGCTCGAACGCGTGGGCGCGGGGGCCTGGGCGCCGGCGGATGTGGCGCGCGCCCTTGCCGCCCGCGACCGCGCCGCCTGCGGGCCGGTCGCGCCGCCGCAGGGCCTGTGCCTGACGGGTGTGCGCTATCCGGTCGATCCCTTCAGCCGTTCAGATCCCTGAGGAGCCGCCCGTGGCGGCGCACCTCGGCGAGCGCATCGCCGAAGGTGACGATGCCCTTGGCCCGGATCATCCGCATGAGCGCCAGAAACGCCGCCGCCGTCGCGCGGGTGTCGCCGATGGCGGTGTGGCGATCCTCGGGGGGGATCTCGATCCCGAGCCGGTCGGTCAGCGCATCGAGGCTGTGCCCCTCGAGCTGGCCGAAGGCGACCGCCGAGAGGAGCACCGTATCGAGCACCGGATGGTCGAACCGCGCCCCGATGGCGCCTTCGTGGCGGCGCAGGAACTCCATGTCGAAGGGGGCGTTGTGCGCGACCAGCACCGCGCCCTGCGCAAAGGCGTGAAAGCGCCGCACGACCTCGGCGATGGGGAGGGCGTCGGCGACCATCTCGGCGGTGATGCCATGCACCTCGGTCGCGGCGGCGGGGATCGGCCGGCCGGGGTTCACGAGCATGTCGAACACCTCGCGCGCGCGCACGCGCCCGCCCACGATCCGTAGCGCGGCAAGCTGGACGATCTCGTCGCCCTCGGACGGCAGAAGCCCGGTCGTCTCGGTGTCGAACACGACATAGGTCAGATCCTCGAGCCGCGCCTCGAGCAGCGCGGGGCTGCGCGGCCGCGCGGCAAGGTCGAAATCATGCTCGACCCCGCGCCCTTGGGCGACCGCGCCCCCCTCGGGCGCCTCGAGCAGGAGCAGATGGCCCCCCGCCCCCGCCGCATCCGCGCGCGGGCGGATCCGCACGCGCACCACCCGTCCCGACCCGGCCACGGGGCAATCGATCCCTCCCGCCCGATCCGCCTCGGGCCGCTCGAGGATCGCGCGCAGCGTGGCTTCGTCGAGATGCGCAAAGATCGAGCGATCCAGGCCCGGCGGCGTCGGACCGTCGAGCAGCGCCCCCGCCGCCTCGTTGTAGAGCACGATCGCATGATCGGCCGAGCACACGACCACGCCGGCCGGCAGATCGGCCAGCACCTCCTCGAGCCGGGCGTTGACGGCAGCAAGCTCGGCCGTCTCGCGCGCGACGCGCTCTGCAAGCGCGTTGCGCGCCTCCGAGAGGGTCCGGGTGACGGCGTCGGCGGCGGGCGCGAGATCGCCCAGATAGCGCCCGGGCGCGGTCTCGATCGTGCGCGCGACATCGGCATGGGCACGCGCGCGCATCCCGTTGGCGAGCCGCTCGATCGCACGGGCAACGTTCTCGTCGAAGAGAAACCACACCCAGACGACGAGGCCGCTGAGCGCGAAGCCCGCGACCAGCGCCGCCGTCAGGAGCGCCGGCTGCACGAGTGCCGCCCCCTCGCCGGCCTGCCGCAGCGCCAGCATGACCCCGGCCCCGAGCGCGGCCCACCCGCCCAAGAGAAGCGCCGCGAAGAACAGAAGGATCCGCAGCCGCAGGCTCAGCCGCTCCACGAGGGGCGGACGGCGGGCCACCCCCCTCAGCCCCCGACGCAGGCGGCAAGGACGATCGGATCCTCGCGCCCGACATCCTGCCACTCCAGCGTGCGGCGCGCGAGGTCGGGGTCGGATGCCCCCCCTTCGGCCAGATCGGCCCTGCGGCCCAGGGCGCAATCGACCGCGACGGTCAATGCGCGCGTCGGCTCCCATCGCGAGACCACGAAGACCGGCACGAGCCGCAGGTCCGCATCCGTGTCCGAGCGCCGAACACCGCCGAGATCGACCGCCACGAAGCGCAGCGTGAGGGGGCGAAGCTGGGTCCAGGGGCGCAGCCAGCTGCGCTCGGACGGGGCGATGGCGACGACGACCGGCGGCGCGATCTGCGCCGAGACGCGGCCGAACCACGAATATTCGTTCCAGATCGAGAAGCCGAGCATCGCGACCCCCGCCGAGGCCGGAACGATCCAGCGCGGCAGGCTGATGCCGGCGACCCGGCGCAGCACCCAGCCGAAAATCAGCACGGCCCCCACCATGCCAAACCCCGCCGACGCGGCCGCGATGAGATCGAGCAGCATCAGCCCCCCCTGCGCGCGCGGCTGGTCATGACGGCGCCCCCCGCGCGTGGGCAAGCGCCGATTGCATCGTGCGCACGACGACGAAGGCATCGCGCAGGTGGCTGCGCTCGAGATCCGAGAGCGTCGCGGGGGCGAGGAAATTGTCGGGCCTGAGGCCCCCGCGTGCCCGCGCCGCCTGATGCCCGAGGCGCAGGCTTGCGATGAGGTCGTAGGCCTCGGTCAGTTCGCGCGCGCCCGTGGCCGAGACGATCCCCGCCGATTCGGCCGCAACGAGGCGCGCGCGCGTGTTGACCGGCGTCAACCGCCCGAGCAGCGCATAGATCCGCGCCAGATCGGCGACGGGAACGACGCCATTGTGCTTGAGGTCGATCGTGTTGCGATGTTCGCCCGAGCGGAGCGTCGCGATCCCGCGCATGAGGCCGAGCGGCGGCGCATGCTTGAGCGCATTCGCGGTCATGTGCGCGACGAAGATCGAATTGCGCCCGGCCGCCTCGAGCGTCTCGGCGTTCAGATCGGCAAAGAGCGACACCGCCCCGCCGATCGGCCGCAGATCGAACATGACCGAAGAAAGCATCTGCGCCTCGGGGTTCGGCACGGCGATCCAGCGCGCGAAATAGTCGCGCCAGACCGACCGGCGCACGCGCCAGCGCGGGTTCGTCGCCATCATCTCGCCCGGGCAGAAGACATAGCCGCAGGCATCGAGCCCGGCGCAGACCTCGCGCGCGAGATCGGCGAAATAGGCCATGTCGTCGTCTGTCGCGGCATCGTCGATGATGAGGCAATTGTCCTGATCCGACACGCCCGTCTGTTCCTGCCGCCCCTGGCTGCCGCAGGCGAGCCACAGATAGGGAACGGGCGGCGGGCCGAGGGCGGCCTCGGCCTGCGCGAGCAGGCGGCGCGTGACGGCGTCGGCGATGTCGGTGATGAGGCGCGTCACGACCTGATGGGCATGGTTGGCGCCCACGAGATGAACGAGGAGTTGCGGGATGCGGGCGGTCACGGTCGCCATCTGCGCGACCGTTTCGGCACCCGCGACCTCGCGGATGAGTGCGGCGGAGGATAGCGCCTGCACCCGGGTGATGTCGGTCTGCGTGACCATGCCGACGAGCCGGCCGCCCTCGACGATCGGCAGATGGCCGATGCCGCGTTCGAACATGAGGTTCAGCACATCCGAGCCGAGCGCATCGGGACCGAGCGAGAGGGGATCGGGCGTCATCACCTCGGCGATCGGCCGGGCGGGGTCGCGCCCCTCGGCAAGGACGCGGTTGGCAAGATCGCGGATCGTCACGAGACCCACGAGCGCGCCGTCCCGCACGACGCCCAGCGACGAGACATGCGCCGCGCGCATGATCCGCGCGGCCTCGGCGATCGGCGTCTCGGGCGCGCAATTGACCGGCGCGCGCGCCATGAGGTCGGCGACGCGCAGCGCCGCGAGGTCGGGCGGGCGCGTGCCGGGCGCGCGCGAGCGCGTGAAGAAGCGGGCGAAGGCCGCCTCTTCGGCCATGAGGCGGGCGAATTCGGCCGCGGGCAGGATGAGGAGGACCGAGGCCTCGGTCGTGCGCGCGCCGGTCACCGCGCGGCCGTCGCGCAGCAATCCGCGCTCGCCGAAGGAATTGCGCGCCCCGAGGACGGAAACGACCGCGCCGGCGCGGTCGCGCACCTCGACCGCCCCGCTCTCGATCAGATAGAGACCTTCGAGCGGCGCGTCGATGCGATAGACGGGCGCGTCGGCGGCGAAGCTGCGCCGCTCCATGCGCGCGGCGAGTGCCAGACGGTCATCGGGCGAGAGGCTGTCATAGGGATGCACCCCCGCGAGAAAGCGGGCGATCGACTGGATTGCGTCGGCCATGCCACCCTCGCGGTCGGTCAGAAGGGGCGGCGCGCCCGTCGCTGGGCGCGCCGCATGGTCTCGGCACGCCGCCCCCCTTTGGCGGGGGCCGGCGGCGTTGGTGTCAGTGCCCGGTCGCCTTGCCGGCGCCGCGCGGAATGCGGACCGACTCGACCAGTTCGACAACCTCGCGCGGCGGCGCCTGGGTCATCATCGACACCACATAGGCGGCGACGAAGTTCAGGAGCGCGCCCACCGGACCGATGCCGGCCGGCGAGATGCCGAGCCAGTGCGCCGCCGGCGTGTTGGGCAACACGTTCGTGCCCGGGATGAAGAACCAGCCCAGGTAGAGGAAGATGTAGACCGAGGTGAACACGAGGCCCACCAGCATGCCGACGATGGCACCCTGCATGTTGATCCGCTTGGAGAAGATGCCCATCATCAGCGCCGGGAAGATCGTCGCTGCCGCAAGGCCGAAGGCCAGCGCCACCACCTGCGCGGCGAAGCCGGGCGGGTTGAGGCCGAGCCACGTCGCGAGCGCGATCGCACCCGCCATCGAGATGCGGGCCCACATGAGCTCGCCCTGTTCGCTGATGTCGGGCTTGAGTGCGCCCTTGATCAGGTCGTGGCTGATCGCCGAGGAAATGGCGAGCAGAAGACCGGCCGCGGTCGAGAGCGCCGCCGCCAGACCGCCCGCGGCGACGAGCGCCACGACCCAGCCCGGAAGCTTCGCGATCTCGGGGTTGGCCAGCACCATGATGTCGTTGTTCACGGTGACGAGTTCGTTGGCCGAGAAGCCGAGCTCGCCCACGGTCTTGCCCCCGTAGGTGACGGCATCGCGCGCCGCGATCGCATCTGCCCGCGCCTTTTGCAGGTCGGCCAGTGCCGCGTCGACCGCGCCGTTGACGGTGACCGCCGCCGGAGAGGCAAGGTCCACGCCCTCGGTCGCAAGCCCCGCGGCCGTCATCGCATCGGTGAGCGCCTTGGTCGCATCCGCGATGGCCTTGTTGGGGCCGGCGAGGGGTGCTTCGCTGATGTACTGGATGCGGCCGTCGCCGTTCTTGTCCTCGTACTTCAAGAGGCCCGTCTTTTCCCAGTTGCGGATCCAGAAGAGTTCGGGGTCGTTCTGGATCTGCTCGATCGACAGCGCTTCGCCATCGAAGGCCGAACCCGTCACCGCCGCCGGCCAGAAGGTCGTGGTGATGTTGAGCCGCGCCATCGAGCCGACCGCGGGCGCGACCGTGTAGAGCAGCGCGATGAACACCAGCGCCCAGCCGGCCGAGATGCGCGCATCCGACACCTTCGGCACGGTGAAGAAGCGGATGATGACATGCGGCAGACCCGCGGTGCCGATCATCAGCGACATCGTGACGAGGAACATGTTGAGCATGTTCGAGGTGTTGGCCGTGTAGGCGGCAAAGCCCAGTTCGGTCACGACCTGATCGAGCTTGTCGAGGAAGGCCACGTCGCCGCCGCCCGGCGTATAGGTCCCGATCAGCCCGAGCTGGGGCAGGAAGCTCCCGGTCAGCTGCAGCGAGATGAAGATCGCCGGGATCGTGTAGGCGGTGATCAGCACGATGTACTGGGCCACCTGCGTGTAGGTGATGCCCTTCATGCCGCCGAACACCGCATAGGCGAACACGATCGCCGAGCCGATCAGCAGGCCCGTGGTCGTGGAGACCTCGAGGAAGCGCGCGAAGGTCACGCCCACCCCCACCATCTGCCCGATCACATAGGTCACCGAGATGACGATGAGGCAGATGACCGCGACAAGCCGCGCCGTGGTGGAATAGAAACGGTCACCGATGAACTCGGGCACGGTGAACTTGCCGAACTTGCGCAGATAGGGCGCAAGCAGCAGCGCGAGCAGCACATAGCCCCCGGTCCAGCCCATCAGGAAGACCGAGTTGTTGTAGCCGCCGAAGGCGATGAGGCCCGCCATCGAGATGAAGGAGGCGGCCGACATCCAGTCTGCCGCGGTGGCCATGCCGTTCATGACCGGGGGCACGCCCTGGCCTGCGGCATAGAATTCGGCGGTCGAGCCCGCGCGGGCCCAGATCGCGATCCCGATGTAGAGGGCGAAGGACGCGCCCACCACGATCAGGTTGAGGGTAAACTGATCCATATGTCCCGGTTCCCTGCGCTTATTCTTCCACGCCGAATTCCCGATCCCGCTTGTTCATCCCGTGCCTATCCGCTTAACGCCCATACCCACAACATGTAGGGTGCTGCCACTCCCCCGAATAGAGCTCTGCCGCGGTCGGCGGGGCC
>Ga0172372_10013264_pt1 | contig 10231 bp, 6 predicted proteins | sample LakKiv5m_2_FD_114544 | JGI IMG/M metagenome (GOLD analysis project Ga0172372, IMG submission 114544) | Freshwater microbial communities from Kabuno Bay, South-Kivu, Congo - kab_092012_9.5m | ecosystem: Environmental > Aquatic > Freshwater > Lake | place: Democratic Republic of the Congo... | reverse complement strand
TCATGCTTTACGCCGTTGACGATCAATTGACCGTCAACGATTGATGCCGTGAATTCTCCAAAAGTGACTGCTACGTTCATGGTGTACCTCCTAAAGGTATTGAGTTTAAGCCCTACTGACTGAACGATCAGCAGGGCATGAATGATGTATGAGCACTACGATTGTAGGCTCGGGCCTTAATGGCCCGAGCCGAAGCATTTCACTGCTAGGCTCATTATCATTATAAGGAACTGCAATAATCTGCAATCCAAGTGCATAAAGAATAAGCCATCATAGTGGGAGTGCCTATGACGGCACTCCCACTATGCTGCTACTATTGTGTTATGGACTGCAAAGCCCAAAGTCATCTTGCATCACTCGCTGATGCAACCACGCCGCCATCGGCCGCATCCGTCGGACATCTTCTGCCGTCACTTTAGCGACGGGCTCGGTGACCGTATGAACAGTGACAATCAGGCGGTCATCATCGTCATCATCACTGCTACCACCTTCTCTGTAGTATTCTACATAGCAGGCGATATCTGAGTACCTCTCTCTAAGTACATCATCCAGAGATAAGTAATTCGCCTCTATCTGGTGCTCCACATACAGGCTCAGGTACGAGGGGTGCTTAGCATCGCCCAAGTGCTGAACAATTAGGGTCACATGCTCCAGCAGTTCACTTGTAGAGGCCTCTAATATGTAAGCCTCAACTAACTCACCGGCTTCTATATTTTGATCGGTACACAAAGAAGCCGTTTGTTTTAGTACTGATACTACCCCATTGCGGTAGGTGACTTGCCATTCACCGTAATCGCACCGGATGCTGTCGGTGGGCTGACAGCGTAAGAGTTCGGGTTCATCGGCTTCTGCGACGATACGGGGCGTAGCCGTCATGCCGGTAGGGTCTTCGCCAGTCCGCACGACGGCATCGATGAGCTGCGCCACAGCGATGGCTTCATCCCATTCGACCAGGAGTTTGCTTTGACCTAAGAACAAACCGGTCGGATTGGCCACGATGTCTTGTTTAAGGGCGTGTAGTGTAATGGCCATAGTTATTCACCTTCAGTTGTAGTTGGTTTACAGGGTTCAGCATACTGGTTATGCAACCAGTACATCAAGGGCAGCATCTGTTCCCAATCGCAGATTGGGATACACATGGCCGGCAGACAAGACAATGTCCTCACAAAGGTCAATTGGCCATTGCTGTAACAGATGTGCAACGTGCCGATCTTAGTACTGATGTCATCCGAGAATCGAGGCTCAGATGCCACCAATGTCTGTACAAATGTAATCACGGTGGTGAATTCAGCGATTGCCCAGTTTAGGCCTAAACATTGCATTCCATTGCATTCAATCTGCACCGAATCAGAAAATGCGGTTAGCGTGTACTCATTAAAGATGATTTCTGAGAGGGCGTCATCACGCCGTTCTTGATCAGTCATAAGAACCTCTTGTAGTAATGGTAGAAAACAATACACCGCCCTAGTGTGGGTTGGGTGCATGTAAAGTATATACCGCCCTTTTTTTATTCAATCCATCTAACGGCATAGAGGGAGGCACGAGCCTCCCTCTACCGTGATCATGTCACTAACAGTGCAGCCGTCGTAGCCAATTCGATCGGACCGCCAGGCGATTCTTTATACCACCGTATCCTAAAGGTGGCATACTCGTTGGCGACCCAGGTCAACACAATCGGTTGATTCCATGCATCGACCGATACCGTTTGGCGATTGACACCGTCGATCAGTTCAAAGTGCGTCGGTTCTGGTGCTTTCAATTCCAGTTCCGGATCGTACAGCGGATAGATGCGGTAATACCACCGCTCCAACCATGCCTCGTATGCCGTATCGATGGTACCGACTTTCAGAATCGTCGGCGATCCAGGCGGACCGGGATTGAACTGACGGTATAGATGCACCTCATCACCGTAAGGTGCCAATCCTGTCCCGGGTGCTGTCTGTACCAACCAAGGGACTGCATAGCCGTTCGGTGGACCTTTCAATGTAATGTCTACGGATTGGACGTGCACAAATGGTTTAAACGATGGTGAGACATCTCGCAGGTTGATACTCATTGTCTTATGCTGGATGTACCCATACCCGACAGGATCAAAGGCCCCCGTGCTGTCCGTATAGACTACGAGGTTGGTGACATCGAAATAGATGTTACGGTCTAACGTATACAAGTACCACCGTAAACGGTAGCCGACGAAGGCACTGACCCACTCCGGGTAGACCAGTAGCTTGACCGTATACGAATGGTTCGGGTTGATGGTCTGAATGGTGTACGGCTCTGTGATGAATTTACCGTCTCCACCAGTCGCCCGGTAGGTGACTTCATTCGGGCTCAAGCGGTATGATAGCACCAGCTCATATTTTTGCCCGATGATTGTAGACAGGTACTGATCTAGTCCATACAAAGCGAATTTTGTGCCATCGACAGGCATCCGTGCTGTCTCACCGGTAGAATAATACACCACACCCATCGGCGCCAAAGCACTGACCGGGACATTCAGCGGGAAGGCGATCACCCGCTCCTCTGTCGGCGAGAAGAACGGACACTCCAGTCCTATATGGGTAATGTACTTCTCGTCGGCATGGACTGACCGAATAAAGCTGGTATTCTCCACGATCAATTGACGTTTACTGATCACGTGCCCTGCGTCACTGTAACAGACGACCATCGCTAACTCACCGTCTGGCATCGACTTGTGAGTCTGGCAGACACTGACACACCTTACAGCATAATTCGTGACATGATCTAGGGCTACCAATTCCAGGACCACCTGATCGGTCAGAAAACTGCCGGAGGCATCGTACATCCTAGAAATCACACTGTCCTCATTCGCGGCATCAACACCGTGGAATATTTTCGCATACTTGGACATCGTACCCATGATTTTCAAACGGGCATCGACCGCTAAGACGTGTGGGTATACCGAGGTATCCAAATACAAGCGGTACGTATCGCTCGGGGTACCGGGCCCTGTACCGAACAGGATATCGGTCGGCGTCAACGTATCGTCAACTTTATTAAACCGTAATGGTTCTAATGACGGCAGTAGGGTGACCGGGTCGATGCTGTTGACGACAAAAGTACTGTAGTACGGGCGGGTGATATCGATCACCATGTCGTTGACTTTCGGGACATATTTGCCCGTTCCGATACCGCCCTGCCAGATTTCATCGATGTTCCAAACGGACCAGCGATCTGCTGGTCGGTAGATCGGGACGACGCCATCGGTACCGACGATACCTAGCACAGTAGGATTTGTGACTGGAGTAGTAAGACTCATGGGAGACTCCGATGAGGATCCAAGGTGATAAAAGGCGCCAGATCCACGATATTGGGGCAATACAGGCGCACGACTTTATGTATAAAACGATATTGGTACAAATTGAGGCTCATCGTGGCGTTAATGTTCAGCGGGTGGACCGCCACATACCGGGTATCGGGCCGGTGTTCTGGTTGACTGGGGTCAAACCGCAACCAATCCTCATACGGTCGACACAAGGCTAATACCTGAGCATCAGTCAATTCCGGAACCAAATCAATATCGGGCAATTCTTGATTCCAGAGTTGAAACAACAGTTTACAGAGAAAGGGACTGACGACGGCATATTGTTCTGGGATCGCACTGATCCCCAATGCCGCATCAGGCTGGAGCCGAGTCAGGTATTGACCGATAGCGTGATCGACGACCAGCGCCTTCTCTCGTAAGGCCTCCGTGTCATCATCAGTTAAAGGCTCCATCGGCACAATGATTTCTTCTATGACATACGGTTTACCATTATCTACCGCTAATGGGGCACGGATGGTGAGTTCTTCTGCAAAGCGGACCTGATCACGAAATTGAACACATCCGTCGACCACGATACGGATGATGCGATCATCCCGGACATCGTAGCGTCGGTTCATGGATAAGGCGTGATGCTGTACAAACCCGATTTCTGTCGGCGGTTCCGGTGACATATCCCGTCGACAAAACCCCCGGTAGCGTACATCAATTCGCTGTTCTGTTGTATTGGGTGCTGGGGTCAGATACGCTTTATTGGTAATGACCACCTCCGGGAACTGCACGATATAGTCCAGCCCTTCAATCAAGCTTCGACCATTAAGAAACAGATCCAGGTTGCCGTACGGCACTAACAACGTATGATTCTTGATTCCATCGCCCCGATCTTCCTGTGTCGATAAAGTAAACCGTAAACAGCCATCTATTGGTACCCATGCTACGGTATACGCCACGAACGATTGATCAGAGCGGACACAGAGGATCTGATTGGCTGCATCGCCATGCCAGTGCAACTGAGTACCCGTGACCGTGTATTCATCGCTACCGGTGATATCGACCCATGGACCGCCCCAACCACTGTGATGGCGAATCCCTCGGTAGACCCGATAATGCCCGTTCGACGGTATGGTCACATCAGTCATTCCGTACTGGGTGTACGGGCTGTATGATCCTTCTCCGTACAGTCCTTCAATAAAGGCAGTATTCGGGTGACTCGGCGTGTACAGATACCCGTCATTATGGTAGACCCACCCTAATAGATGACCTTCAGCATTGTATTCGTAAATAGTGCTGTGGTACCACAACCCTCGTGGCAAAGTAGCTGTCTTATGGTCGCCTTCAGCAATAATTCGCTGTGGAGTCTGACCTATCAACCATGCCATCGCCCTATATCCGTAGGCGGCTTCGACCAGATCAGAGGTGATTTGTTTAGGCAGGTTTTGCATGATAGCCGTATACCCACTCTGTTCCAGATGAGCGGCGTGCCAGTACGGCACCGTAGTCTCCGTGCCGGTCATGCAATGGATGATCTCAGCATCGTCGAGGCGGTACAATTCATGCAACCGATTTGTCTCGTAGACCAGTGCACGCTCGTACCCGCTGTGACGGACGTGTAGCCGTACTGATAAAGATTCGATCTGTGCTCCTCCGAGACTGTTCATTGTCTGAAACTCGTGCAGGTAGTATTGGATGCTATTGACTGGTACACTATAGTCCTGGTGTGAGACCATGCGGACATTGATCGGATTGTTACGGTGGTAGTACAAGCCTTTGACTGGATGCCCACTGCGGGCATCGACGATATACATGTCGATGTCGTCGTGGTACCGGATGTAGTTCAGACTGCGTTTCGGGTAATGGATCAGGTACTTGCGTTGACGGTCTAACGTACTGAGAAACCCAGGCAACCCACTCAGTGGAAATTCGGCTGTCTCGTACACGCTCGCGTCGTACACGAATTCGACATAATCGCCGTTTCGCATCGTCAACAGTGAGAGACTGGGGACCCAATAGCCGTTGATCCAGGCCGACGTATACCCTGGCCGCGCCGCCCATTGGTCATACTGCGTTTGAAAGGCATGCATATCGCCCTGGTGACTGCAGATCAGACTCTCGGTGTAAAGTGGTACGGTGATACTGCTGCTGCGGTCACTGGCGTAATACGCATTTTGATAGACTCTGAAATAGAGCGGGCCTCGGACAGCATCCGTAAAGCCCGGGAGCTCCTGTACGGCCAAGACGAGGTTGTCTTGCTCCGTCAGGGTGTAAAAGACGCTGCTGCGGGGCAGCATCCGTCCGTTTTCACTGTAGCATTCGACATAGACCGTCCCGTGGTTGATCCACTCGGTGAGCGATGTCCACGGCGTATCGCCTCGGGTCGCCCGTAGCATCGTCAGGATCTCGTACGGACAGTAGCCGATTTGAAACAAATGGTACGCATGGGCCGTCGTCGGCAGACCGACCCAGCTTTTGAGGATCGGGTACCGAATGCGCACCCCCCGCTCGGGCGGTGTGAGTCGAGCCGGTGCAAAGATATACTGCCGGTCTTGATTCGGATTACACCAGACCTGCGTCAGCGCATGGTGAAGAAGAGGGTGTTGCATGGACCAGCCTCAATGAAATGATCAGGAAGATTCGAGTGCTTCTAAGGCACGACGTAGGGCTTGTCGCTCATCAGCGACGAGGTAGTTGTCCATGAACAGACTCATGGCGTTTAAGTAGTCATTGCGAGTACTACCCTTAATATACCGTTCGGCCAATTTTGCCAATACCGAATTGCGGTACGTCCGTTCTTGTAAGGCCGCATGGACAATCGTACACCAGGTCGGCGGATGCTCTAAGCTCACGGCCAAAATTTCCCGTGCATTCAGTCCAAACCAACTCTGCCCGGTCAGGGTCACCAATACCCCAGCATTGAACTTCTCCAAACGTACGTTTTGTAAAACGGATTTTACAGCTTCACAATAACTATTTAGATCACCCAACGGCAGGGATTGCATCTCCGTGATTAATGAATTCACGAGCGTGCCAGGGGCAGGGGTCGATTTAATGATATGAATTACGGCGGCTTGCAGCGTATCGTCGGTCAGTGTACTGCTATCCTGAAACAGGGTCTGGTAGTACAAATAACTGAGACAAAATAAAGCGACTTGATCCCTTGGATCGAGCGCATATTGGCGGGTAATGAGTTCGCTCAACCACCCGGCAAAGACACTGCCAGCCAAGGTAAATTGGGATTGTAGTTGCTGTGCCGATCCAGTGACCCATGCAAGGTTCAGGAGCAGCCGGATTTTAGCTACTGAATACTCGGTCATATTGCGAATCGGCGGTGTCACCGACCATTCACTATCTAAGCGATCTTTGCGGATAAACGGCCTAATATCCGCACACAAAAACGTATACCCTTGCGTCCCCGGTACCAGCAACGGATGGGCAAACAACGGGATATTGGATTCGGACGCATGGTGTCCGACGACGACCAAGGGCCGTACGTCTAAACTCGTGATCAGATCAAGATGCTGGTTGTACAGCATATCCCGGATACAGGCTTCTTTAATAGCCTTCTCGACAGGCTTCACGACCAAACTAGATCCGATCGTGGTTTCATAACTGGTTCGAAAAAACATAGTTTCATGCCTCTTACTGCAAGCTGGATTTCTGATATCAGGCGCTATTATCCGACGCTTTAAGGCTCCGGAGACCCACTCAAAGCATTAGCTGTGCGGCCTAAGCGACTGAAGTCACGTCTTGACGCGGATGCGGGTGTGCGAGACTCCCTCGGCCTAATCGTTTTCTTTCTTTTTTATTCGAGGTCATCATGGCGTCTATTTACTTAATTAATGCCGCACCCCAAGTGCAGCAATTGGGTACTCGGGATTTGAGTACGACACAGCCTCCTCGTGAGCCTGAACAGTACGCCCAGCACCTGCCGAAATGTTTTCTGTTTGCGCAAAAGGGTCCGCTGTCTCCGCAGTTGGTCTCCGGCGCAGAAGCCGAACTGATGTTTGGTACTCAGACGTTTGATCTGCGGAGCAAGTTCGCCAACCACCAGACCGTCTTCACCAAGGCGATGTTTGCAGAAGGCAACAACGTGATGATCCAGCGGATGATCGCGGATGATGCCGGTCCGGAAGCCAACGTCCTGCTGTCCCTGGATGTCCTGCCGACGCAAGTCGATCTGTACCAGCGCGATGCCTCGGGTGCGATCCAGCGGGATGCCTTGGGTGCACCGATCAAAATCGGTACCACGGCGGGCTATAAAGCCATGTGGGTCGCCAGCCACACCAACAGCAAAACCGGCATCGAACAATTCGGCCAAGTCGGCGTCTCGGCCGGCTCACAGACGGATGTCGCGACGGGCACGCAGTCGCAACGCTACCCGCTGTTTGAATTCAAAGCCTCCTTCTTAGGCGAATCCGGTAACAACAGTGGTTTCCGTATCTGGGCACCGACTCAGGATACGGAAAACAATATGCCGACCGCCATGATGGCAAAAGAACGGGCCTATCCGTTTTATGTCAGCATGATCCGTCGGGCAGATAGCAGCTCATCACCGAAAGTCGTACAGAGCCAAATGGGAGATCAGTACGTCTCGGTCGTCCTGAAAGAAGGCGTCATCGATCCGATCACCGACCGTGAAATGTTCATGGGCGACATTCTGTTGAATCAGTATCAGAACGTCACCGATCCGGCCTATCCCAAAGTCTTCGGAGATTTCGGGGCGATGGCCATTTACCAGGAAAACCTGGATGAATTGCTGACGATGTTCCTGGCCGCAGAAGCGAGCCATATTGACAGTTTGTCAGACTTCACGTCGGATCCAGCGGACGCCTACCTGTTCAACCTGATTTCCGGCGTCTCCAGTCAGAATGTGCCGTACCATGCCTTCCAGTTGATCGATGGCTCGGGCAGTGTGCGCCTGACTCCGTTCTCCAATATCTTTGCGAACGGTGCGAGCGATGGCAGTGTCGATAATGTGACGTTGGGTGCATTGGTCAAGGACTACATGGAAGGCTATCTGGATCCGAATTCTGAACTGCAAGAATTGGCTCTCAACATCGAATCCATTATTTACGACACCGGCTTTCCGTTGCAGACCAAGTATGCCTTGGCAGATTTCATCGGCCTGCGTAAAGATACCTTCGTGGTATTGAGCACCTTCGATGTCGACGGCCCGGTCATGAACCAACCGGAAGAACATTCGTTGGCCGTCGCACTCCGCACGCGTCTGCAGATGTTCCCGGAATCCGATTATTTCGGTACGCCGGTCATGCGCGGCATGATCGTCGGTCGCAGCGGTGTATTGCGCAACAGCCAATACAAAGGCCGCCTGCCGTTGACGTTTGAGGTCGGTATCAAAGCCGCCCGTTACATGGGTGCTGGCGATGGTCGCTGGAAGAACGGTCGTAACTTCGATGGCGCACCGGGTTCAGTCGTAGAAAACATGACCGATATCTCCATCACGTGGGTACCGACGACGGTACGCAATAAGAACTGGAGTGTCGGTCTGAACTGGGTACAGGCATTCGATCGTCGCAGCTTCTTCTTCCCCGCGTTGAAGACGGTGTACAATGACGATACCTCCGTACTGAACTCGTTCATTACGGCCATGGCGTGTTGTGCCCTGAACAAGGTAACGGCTGCGGCATGGCGTAACTTCTCCGGTGTATCCGGTATCAGCAATGCACAGTTGATCGATCGTACCAATGCCTTCATCAAGTCACAGACACAAGGTCGTTTCGACGATCGTTTCGTGATCGAACCGGCTGCCTTTATGACCGATACCGATATTCTGAACGGCTTCAGCTGGACCGTACCGGTCAAGATCTATGCCCAGAATATGAAGACGGTCATGGTGTCGTACATCGAAGCCTATCGGGCGACTGGCGCTTAATCACTTATCGGAGACTTTATTATGACACGTTTAGCATCCGCCCTGCTGGGCGACAATGCGTTTGGCAATGGGGCCAAACAACCGTTACTGGATCTTCGAAGCGGTGGCCAGCACGGCTATGCACCCAACTTGACCGAATGGGTGTCCAATCAAGCATACATTCGCCGTAATCTGATCTGCATTCTGCTGGAAGCCCCGGGCTTTTTTCAACTGATGCCGCATCCGGAAGTATGGATCCAGTCACTGAAGTCATTGGTGGAATTGCATGCGCGTTCTATCGAAGGATTCAATGCCGCGCTGACCGTAGAATTCGCCGAACATCCCGTCGGCGGTGCCGGTGAAATGCAACAGGAAGTGACCGACGTCAAGCGGGCTCGTACGGAACCCGTATTCAACTTCGTGGAAAAGTACGGCCGTCCGATCCAGACCTTCCTGGAAATGTGGATCCGTTACGGCATGATGGATCCGGATGCCAAGATCGCGATGGCGGGTACGCTATCCAGCTCTGCGACAGCCGTGTCACGCGGTACTCAAGGGCTGGGCTACAGCACCACCGATAAACGACCGTCTGATCTGTTGGCCGATTGGTCGACCATGACCTGCTTGTTTATCGAACCCGATAACCTGCACCGCAGCGTGGTGAAGTCGTGGATCACGACCAACATGATGCCGAAGGAAACCGGTCCGATCGAAGGCAAACGGGACTTGACCACGGCGTCGGATTTGCTGGAATTGTCGATTCCGTTTACCGGTATCAGTCAGTACGGTCTGGGCGTGAACAACTTGGCACAAGCGATTCTGAATAAGATCAACATCACGAATGCCGTACCGTTCTTGCACAAAGCTTTCATTACTCAAGGCGATAGCCATGTCGCGACCTTTGGTAATGCAACGGACCAGTTTAGTTCGTACGGTGCAGCCGCTGGCTCGGCAGGTGATAACGGCTACTTGTCGAATACCAATGAGTATTTCGTTAATCACGTCCAGGATGGTGAAGGTGTATCGGCTGCTGCTGCGGCTGCCGGTGTGATCCTACCGGCAGCGACGACTGCAGCGCCCAC
>Ga0172372_10013262_pt1 | contig 10233 bp, 8 predicted proteins | sample LakKiv5m_2_FD_114544 | JGI IMG/M metagenome (GOLD analysis project Ga0172372, IMG submission 114544) | Freshwater microbial communities from Kabuno Bay, South-Kivu, Congo - kab_092012_9.5m | ecosystem: Environmental > Aquatic > Freshwater > Lake | place: Democratic Republic of the Congo... | reverse complement strand
GTGCCGCCGGAGGAATTGCAGAAGGTGAAGAACAACTTCGCCGCCGGCGAATATCGCAAGCTCTCAAACAACCACGCCATCATGCAGGCGCTGCTGCGCTACGACGGCCTCGGCCGCTGGCAGGAAATCAACGAGGCCGGCCCGAAGCTCCAAGCCGTCACCGCCGCCGACGTGAAGCGCGTGGCCAACACCTACCTCACGAAGGAGAACCGCAACGTCGCCACCGTCGTCCGCAAGGCCGGCAAGAGCGCCAGCGACGATCCGGATCTCGCCGGCCTCTCGCCGCAGCAGTTGCCCGCCGTGCGCCAGTTCCTCGGCCGGCTGAAGGAGCAGAAGAGCGTCGAGCAACTCAAGGCCCAGTTGAAGCAGATCGAGGAACAGGCCGCCAAGGCCGACGCGAAGAACCAGCAGTTCATGAACATCCTCAAAAAGAAGACCGCCGAGCGCATCGCGGAGCTGGAGAAGAAGTAGCGAACGCCCGCACTCCGCACCACATTCCCACCGTATGAGCACCGCCGTCGAAGAAGCCCGCCATGTCGTGACGAAGCTGTCCGCCGAGGAGCGTCGCAGCCTCGTCGAGTGGCTCGCGCACGAACCGGTCGAGGTCGCGCCCGGCATTTACCGCACGCCGCGCGTGTGCGGCGGCGACGCGTGCATTCGCGGGCTGCGGCTGCCGGTGTGGCAGTTGGAGGAAGGTTGGCGAAGCGGCGCGACCGATGCCCAACTCGTTCAGGCCCATCCCGCGCTGACACCGGAGGACTTGGCGAACGCCCGGGCTTACGCGACCGCCAACCGCGCCGAGATAGACCGGCTGATTCAGGAGAACAACGAGGTGTGAGCGGCAGCAAACAACAATCGAGCCGAGGCGGAGCGGCCTTCTGTTTGAAGGGATGTTGTCGTTGCCCTCGTGGCCTTTCTCCCTCACCCCAGCCCTCTCCCGCTGGGAGAGGGAGGCACTTCGCCGCCGCTGCTGCCAAATTCGATGCTCCTGTGTTCGGCGCGGCCGCTGCTGGCCCCCTCTCCCAGCGGGAGAGGGCTGGGGTGAGGGAGAAAGCGTCCACTGACCCGAGCGCATCCTTTTACCCCATCGCCCCTCTCATTAGCACCGGGCTTCAGCCCGGTGTCCGCCCGCACGGAAGGGAAAGCCGTTTCAACGGCTTTCCCGTCGCCCGCCCGCCACAGCCGGACCAAACCGTTGAAACGGTTTTGCCCCCGCCGCCCGACCACACCCGGCTGAAGCCGGGTGCTAATGAGAATTCCGCAACACCCGCTTCATCTCAGTTCTCTCCGGCATTTTTTCTGTCCCCATCTTTCTGACAGCCATGCACACCCGCCTCGCCTTTCTCATAACCCTCGCCCTCGCATTCCCCGTCCTTGCCGCGGACATCCCCGACCGGCCGGAGAAGCTCAAGTTTCCCGCGCTCAATTACTCGCCGCCGGACGCGAAGCAGTTCCGCGTCGCGCTCAAGGCCGGGCCGGTCGCCTACGTCGTGCCCGACCGCGAGCTGCCGCTGGTCAACATCTCCATCCTCGTCCGCACGGGCGATTACCTCGACCCCGTGGGCAAGGAAGGGCTGGCCGGCCTCACCGGCTACCTGCTCGCGCGCGGAGGCACGGTGTCGAAGAAGGCGGAGGACCTCGAAGAACGTCTCGCGTTTCTCGCCGCCAGCCTGAACTCCGCCGCCAGCGACACGCAGGGCAGCGTGAGTTTGAACCTGCTTTCCAAGGATCTCGACGAAGGCTTCGCCATCCTGCGTGAGGTGCTCACCGCGCCGCGCTTTCAGGACGACAAGCTCGCGCTCCGCAAGCAGCAGTCGTTGCAGGCCATGAAGCAGCGCAACGACGGCGCGGCGGACATCGAGCAGCGCGAGCGCCGCTTCATCGCCTATGGCGACGGCCACTACTTCAACCGCCACAGCACGCAGGCTTCACTGGACTCCATCGCGCGCGCGGACTTGGAGGCGTTTCACAAGCGCTGGTTTCATCCGAAGAACTTCGTCATCGCGGTGAACGGCGACTTCGACGCGGCGGCGATGACCGCGCGATTGGAAAAGCTCTTCGCCGCGTGGCCCTTCACCGGCGAAGTCCCGTCGCCCGTCCCGACTGAGCGCAAGTTTGCCTCGCCCGGCGTCTATGTCGTGGACAAGGAAGTGAACCAGGGCCGCGTGACCATCCTGCTGCCCGGCATCAAGCGCGACGACCCGGACTTTCAGGCCGCGCAGGTGATGAACGACATCCTCGGCGGCGGCGGCTTCACGTCGCGCATCATGAACCGCGTGCGCTCGGACGAGGGGCTGGCCTACTCGGCGGGCAGCGGCTTCCCCGGCGGCGTGTATCACCCGATGAGCTTCCTCGCGGCGTTCCAGTCCAAGTCCCGCACCGTGGCCTACGCCACGAGCATCGTGCTGGAGGAGATGAAGAAGATCGCGACCGAGCCGGTGACGGACGAGGAACTCACGACCACGAAGAACCAGTTCATCGAGACCTTCCCGCGCACGTTTGTGACGAAAGGCTCGACCGCCGGCGCGTTCGCCAGCGACGAGTTCACCGGGCGGTTCGCGAAGGACCCGGACTACTGGAAGAACTACCGCTCCAAGGTCAACGCCGTGACGAAGGCCGACGTGCAGCGCGTCGCCGCGAAGTATCTCACGCCGGACAAGGTCGTCATCCTCGTCGTCGGCACGAAGGAAGAAATCCTCAAGGGCCACCCGGACCATCCGGTGAAGCTCGAAAGCCTCGCCGGTGGCCGCCTCGTGGACCGGCCGTTGCGCGACCCGCTCACGATGAAGCCGGCGGCGAAGTGAGGGAACGCCGGGCATTGCCCGGCTTTGAAACGGCCCGCTACTGCCGAGCAATGCTCGGCGCTACGGGCAAACCTCGGCTTGCCGCCGGATGGGCGCGTGGGGAATAATTCCGCCGCCAACCAACCAATGTCCGCCGAACCACAACCCGCGGCGGGCGCAGCTTTCGGTTCCGCGCGCGCCGACGCGCAGCGGGAGAGCTGCGCCTTCCAACGCGCCATTCTTGAGTGCGCGGATTACTCGATCATTTCCACCACGCCGGACGGGGTGATCCGCACCTTCAACCGCGCCGCCGAGCGGATGCTCGGTTATTGCGCGGAGGAGGTCATCGGCCGGGTCACGCCGGAGATCATCCATGACTACGACGAGGTGGTCCGCCGGGCGGCGAAGCTGACGGAGGAACTGGGCCGGCCCGTGGCGGCGGGCTTCGAGGCGTTCGTGGCCAGAGCGTGCGAAGGTCTCACCGACGAGCAGGAGTGGACTTACATCCGCAAGGACGGCAGCCGGTTCCCCGTGCAGCTCTCTGTCACCGCGATGCGCGACGAGGCCGGCGAAATCATCGGCTTCATGGGCATCGCGCAGGACATCTCGCCCCGTCGATCCGCGCAGGCGCGCGTGGGCCAGCTCACCGCGCAGTTGGACCGCCGCGTGCGGCAGCGCACAGCCCAACTGTCGGCCAGTGAGGAGCGGCTGCGGCTGGCGCAGCAGGCCGCGCGCGTCGGCACATTCGAGTGGAACATCCAGACCGGCACCAACACCTGGTCGCCGGAGCTGGAGGCGATGTATGGCCTGCCGCCGGGCGGCTTCCCCGGCACGCAGCCCGCCTGGGAAAACCTGGTGCATCCCGACGACCTCGCGCGGGCGAAGGCGCAGGTGCAGCGCGCGTTCGACACCACCGAACCGGTCGAGGGCGAATGGCGCGTGGTCTGGCCCGACGGCAGCACGCACTGGCTCTTCGGACGCTTTCAGGTTTTCCGCGACGCCGCCGGCCAGCCCGTCCGGCTCGCGGGCGTGAACCTGGACATCACGGCCCGCAAGGAGGCCGAGCAGAAACTCGCGGAGACGGCGCGGTTCCCCGGCGAGAACCCGCACCCGGTGCTGCGCGTCACGCGGGACGGGCGCATCAGTTTCGCCAACCCCGCCAGCCGCGACCTGCTGGCCTCGTGGGCGTGCGGCGTCGGGGACGCGCTGCCCAAGTCGTTGCTGGAAGTGGCCGCCACCGCACTGGCTTCCGGCCGGCGGACCAGCGTGAACGTCTCCTGCGGCGACCGCGTGCTGGCGTTCACCGTCGCCCCCATCGTGGGCGGGGGCTACGTCAACTTCTACGGCCAGGACATCACGGAGTTGAAGCGCGCCGAGGAAGCCCTGCGCCAGGCCCGCGACGAGCTGGAGGTCCGCGTGCAGGAGCGCACCGCCGAACTCGCCCGGCTCAACCTGGTGCTGCGCACGGAGGTCGAGGACCGCAAGGCGGCGGAGGAGGAGGTGCGCGTCCGCGAGGAGCAGCTCCGCGACCTGTTCGAGAACGCCACCGACCTCATCCAGAGCGTCGCGCCGGACGGGCGCATACTCTTTGTCAACCGCGCCTGGCTCAACACGCTGGGCTACCGCATGGGCGAGCTGGCCGCGCTCACGGTCTTCGACATCATCCACCCGGACTGCCTCGGCGAGTGCCGCGAGCACTTCGCCCGCGTGATGCGGGGCGAGGCGCTCACCGGCTTCGAGGCCATCTTCCGCGCGAAGGACGGGCGCAAAATCTTCGTCGAGGGCAACGCCAGCGCCCGCTTTGAAGACGGCCGGCCCGTCGCCACCCGCGGCATCTTTCGGGACATCTCCAAGCGCAAGGCCGTCGAGGCCGAGCGCGAGCGGCTCATCGCGGAGCTACAGGCCGCGCTCGCCGAGGTGAAAACCCTCAGCGGCCTGCTCCCGGTCTGCGGCTGGTGCAAGAAGATCCGCGACGACTCCGGCTACTGGAACAGCGTCGAGGGCTACCTGAAGAAAAGCTCCGGCATGGACATCACCCACGGCATCTGCCCGGACTGCCAGGCGAAGATGATGGTGGAACTGGACCAGATCACCAGCGAGCGGGCGGCCCAGCCACCGCCCTCAAGCTAGGCCATCCGGCCGGCCCGTCCGCGCGGCGCCGTCGCCCGGATACCGCACCAGGTTCGTGTAGGGGTGCGGCCCAAAGCCGAAGGCACGGTAGAACTCCTGCGCGTCCTTGGTGAACAGGTCAATGCGGCAGCCCTGCAACTCCGGGTGTTCGAGGATACGCGCGAGCAGCCACTTGCCGACACCCCGGCCGCGATGCGTCCCGGCGATCACCACGTCGCACAGGTAGCCCACCGTCGCGCGGTCGGTGACGACGCGGGCGAAGCCGACCTGCTCCGCGCCGTGAAACAGGCCGAAGTTCAGCGAGTGCCGGAGGCTGCGCTCAATGACCTCCACCGGCCGGTCGGCGGCCCAATAGGTGGAATGCAGCAGCGCGGCGGTGGCGGCGAGGTCGAGCCGCGCGGTTTCATCGGTGAGGGAGAAGTCGCCGTGCTGCCATTGCATGGGGCGAAGGTAGCGGGCGAGCCCGCGGAGGCGAGGGCATTCAATGGGCGCGTAGCGCAGGTTGGCAACCTGCTGTTTCGCCGACTGGCAGTCGGCGGGTTCTCCTGACCCAAGGGACGCTTGCGGATTGCCAATCCGCGATACAGCAGGCTGCCAGCCTGCGCTCCCGGCCTACTCCAGCGCCTTCGCCACCGCGAGCGCGAGCTTCTGGCGGTAGTCGGGGCTGGCGAGGAGCCGGGCCTCGTTGCGGTCCGAGAGGTAGCCGCCCTCGATGAGGATGGCCGGGCGGCGCTGGGTTTTGAGCACATCCATGAACCGCGCCCGCTGCACGCCCCGGTCGGCCATCCCCACAGTCTGCAGCAGCGAGCGGTGGACGCGCATGGCGAGGTGCATGTTCTCGAAGTCGCGCGCATTGCCGGGCAGCGCCACGTTCACCGGATCGGAGTAGTTGCGCGTGAGCGTGGAGGGCATCCCGGCGGGCGTGAGGCAATACGTCTCCAGCCCGGCCGCGCCGGGGCCGGCGGAGTTGAGGTGCAGGCTGATGAAGAGGTCGGCCTGCTGCTGCTCGGCGATGAGCACGCGCCCGGGCAGCTCGACGCCCTTGTCCGTCGTGCGCGTGAGCACGACCCGCCAGCCGCGCTGTTCGAGCAGCGGCTTGAGGCGTCTGGCCCAGTCGAGCGTGTAGTCCTTCTCAAAGAACTGCCCGAGCACGCTCTTGGTGCCGACGGCCTGGCCGCCGTGGCCGGGGTCGAGCACGATGACGCCGCGACTGCGGGGGACGGGGCGGTTCACCTGCAACAGCGGGGCAAGGTTCTTCTCCGCGTCGAGGGAATGGACGAACGGCACGCCGTTGGTCGCGGCGGGCGCGAAGCCCAAGTGAAACTTGATGCCGTTCCACGAAGCCGCGCGCGTGCCGACGGCGAGCTGAAACGTCCCGCCGGTGGCCGAGCGCACCTGGAACGCCGTCTGGCTCACGCGCACCGGCGCGGACAGGCCCATCTGCGCGGCCCAGGTTTGCAACGGAATCCACTGCGGCCGCGCGGCGGGCTGGACGGGCGCGGGCACCGGTTGGGGCGGCGGTTGCACGACGACCGGCGGCGGGGTCGGGAACGTCGGCGCGGGCTGCGGTCTTGGTTGAACGGCGGTCGGCGGCGGCGGAGTGACGCGCGGTTGCTGATAGGCCGGCGGCGGTTGCGGACGCGGCACGCCGGTCGTGCCGGGCACCACGCGCACGCCGGAGGGTGGACGCTTCGGCGGGCCGCCGCAGCCGGACCACATGATGGCGAGCAGCAACGCGCACGCGGTCAGGCCGGGCCGGAGGAGGGCAGCGGTGGGCAGGTTCACAAAGCGTTAGACGGCTTCTGAACCCGGAGGCGGAACGGCGCTCACCGTGAGTTGCACGGGCGGAGTCTGCGAAGCGGCCAACTTGAAGGCAACGCGATAATCGCGCGGAGCGCGCAGGAGTCCATCCGGCGTAGAGCGGACACGGACTGTTCGGGCACTTCCCGCATTTCCCGGCCATACCTCGCCCAAAGACTTGGGAAAGACAAAGATTAGGCACACCAATCCAAGACTTCACTTCTCCTTCGCCCCCGGCAGCGTCTTCAAATTCGACGCCGTCAAAACATGCATCTGACGGATGGCGATTTGATTGAGCCGCTTGAGCCGTTCGCCCTGCGGCAAGCCCATGTGGATGAACTCCGCGTTCACGCCCTCCATGTTCGCGAACACGAGCAACTGCTCGACGCTCGCGTAATCGCGCACATTGCCATCCAGCTTCGAGTTCGCGTCCCGCCACGGCCGCACGGTGTGGCCAAAGAGCGCGACGTTGAGCAAATCCGCCCCGGTCGCTTAAGTGATGGCCGCCTGCGCGGGCGTGACCTCGGGCGGAATCAGGTGCGCCTTCACCGCGTCGAGGTGGATGCGATGATTCAGCTTCGACTGCGTGCGGTTGAGATTCCACGCTGGCGACCGCCGGCGGTTCTCGTCGTCCTTGAGCCGCTGAAATTCCTTGATGAGATAAAGCCGGAACTCCACGGACACCCACGAGGCGAATTCAAACGCGATGTCCCGGTGCGCGAACGTGCCGCCGTAGCGACCGGCCTGGGAGGTGATGCCCACCGCGCCGGTCTTTTCGATCCATTGCTTGGGTGTGAGCGTGAAACTGTTCAATCCGGTCTGGATTCTAATCCCGTTGAGTTCGACGGGATTTAGAACTGGGTTGTTGAGCCGCTCCCAGACGCGCCTGAAGAACGCCGGCACGGCCAGGCCGAGCACCGGATGGACCGCGGAGCAGGCCCAGCGTGAACGAAGGTGGACTGTGTTCGCCAAACTCCCGGGCGAACCGCGGACGACGGCGCGCAAAGTCGTTTGCGGACGCCCCGGTTTCTGTTAAACCGCTGGCCGCTTTATGAAGAAGTTGCTGTCGAGCCTGCCGGTTTTCCTCCTGGCCACCGCCCTGTTCGCGCAGGTGCCCGAGAATCTCGTCGTCGAGGGCGTGCCGGCCATCCCGGCGGAGCTGCGGCGCGACGTGGGCCGCTACCTGGAGTTCCGCGCGGCGGCCTTCCAGAGCTGGCACCCCATCCGCCGCGAGATGCTCATCACCACGCGCTTCGGGGACACGCCGCAGCTCCACCTCGTCAAGGCCCCCGGCGGCGCGCGGCGGCAGCTCACGTTCGGCACCGAGCCGGTGGGCGGCGCGCGGTTCCGCCCGAAGGCCGGCGACTTCGCGGTGTTCTCGCAGGACAGCGGCGGCGGCGAGTTCTACCAGCTTTACCGGCACGACTTCCGCGACGGACGCAACACGCTGCTGACTGACGGCAAGTCGCGCAACACCGGCGCCCGGTTCTCGAACAGCGGCCTCCACCTCGCCTACACCTCGACGCGCCGCACCGGCAAGGACAACGACCTTTGGATGATGCTGCCCCACGACCCCAAGACCGACCGCCTGCTGTGCGAAAACTCCGGCGGCGGCTGGGGCGTCCTCGATTGGTCGCCCGACGACAACCTGCTGCTCGTGCGGCAATACCTCTCGATCAACGAGAGCCACCTGCACCTCGTGGACGCCCGCACCGGCAAGCGCTCGCAGCTCACCCCGCCGGGCAAGGGCAAGGTCGCCTACGGCCACGCGCGCTTCGCCCAGGACGGCAAGGCCGTCTATGCCACGTCCGACGACGACTCCGAATACCAGCAGCTCATCCGCATTGACCTCAAGGACGGCCGGCAGTCCACGCTCACCGGGAACATCGCGTGGGACGTGGAGGAGTTCGAGCAGTCGCCCGACGGCAAGGTCATCGCGTTCGTCACCAACGAGGCCGGCGTGGGCACGCTCAACCTGATCGAGGCCAGGAACGGCAAGGCGCTGCCCAAGCCCAAGCTCCCGCTCGGCACCGTGAGCAACCTGGAATGGCACTCCAACTCGCGCGACCTCGCCTTCAACCTCAGCTCCGCCAAGTCGCCCTACGACGTGTATTCCCTCGACGCGAAGACCGGCCAGCTTGAGCGCTGGACCGAGAGCGAGACCGGCGGCCTGAACCCGGACAGTTTCGTCGAGCCGGAGATTCTCAAACTCAGCAGCTTCGACGGCCTGCTCATCAGCGCCATCGCCTACCGGCCCGACCCGAAGAAGTTCCCCGGCCCGCGCCCGGTCATCATCAGCATCCACGGCGGGCCGGAGGGGCAGTCGCGCCCCGGCTTCCAGGCGCGGAACAACTACTTCCTCAACGAGCTGGGCATCGCCATCGTGTATCCCAACGTGCGCGGCTCGGCCGGCTACGGGAAGACCTTCCTCACGCTGGACAACGGCTTCAAGCGCGAGGACTCCGTGCGCGACATCGCCACCGTCATCGCTTGGATCAGCCGCCAGCCGGAGTTCGACCGCAACCGCCTCGCCGTCACGGGCGGCAGCTATGGCGGCTACATGAGCCTCGCCTGCATGGTCATGTATGGCGACATCCTGCGCTGCGGCATTGACGTGGTGGGCATCTCCAACTTCGTGACCTTCCTCAACAACACGCAGGACTACCGCCGCGACCTGCGCCGCGTGGAATACGGCGACGAGCGCGATCCGAAGATGAAGGAGTTCCTGGAGCGCATCTCGCCCGCCAACCACGCCGCGCGCATCGTCAAGCCGCTCTTTGTCGTGCAGGGGAAGAACGACCCGCGTGTGCCGCTCTCCGAGTCCGAGCAGATGGTCAAGGCCATCCGCGCCGCCGGCGGCAAGGTCTGGTATCTGATGGCGCAGGACGAGGGCCACGGCTTCGCCAAGAAGCGCAACGCCGACTTCCAGTTCCTGTCCACGATCCTCTTCTACAAGGAGCACCTGCTGAACTGACACCTTTACGGGTTAAAACTGGTGGAACGCAGAGTGGGTGTTGCGGAGCGCCTTCGCCCTTCGCGCAGCGAGGGGAGAGGGTGGCCGACCTGTCCACCGTAGCCTTGGCGAAGGTGGAAGGCCGGATGAGGGGTGCGGCCACCAACGCCGTCGCGGCCAACCCCTCACCCCGACCCTCCATGAACCGGGGATTTGGCAGGAAGATTTTGGGCAGGAAAATGGAGGCGGAAATCTTCCTGCCCATAATTTTCCTGCCCTCGCCTTTGCCTGGTTCATGGTTCCAATGCGCGGCTTGTGAGCCGTGGCGGCTACCCATGAACCTCTGCGTCTTTCCCGTTGCTGCGGTGTTTGCCCAGGAATTGGCACCGCAGAGACGGGAAGGTCGCAGAGGCCGAGGTTCAAGGGCTGAAATCACGGGCCTTGGAGGTTCTTGCAAAACTTCGCGGATTGAATGCCCCGCAGCGCAGATTTTGGGGAAACGCCCTGAAAGTTGTGCCTTCAGACGCCTGCCGGACGTTTTTGGCTGCGTATCAACGCGCTGCGCCC
>Ga0172372_10013261_pt1 | contig 10234 bp, 6 predicted proteins | sample LakKiv5m_2_FD_114544 | JGI IMG/M metagenome (GOLD analysis project Ga0172372, IMG submission 114544) | Freshwater microbial communities from Kabuno Bay, South-Kivu, Congo - kab_092012_9.5m | ecosystem: Environmental > Aquatic > Freshwater > Lake | place: Democratic Republic of the Congo... | reverse complement strand
ATCTGCAGCCAGCGGGCCACCAGGGGCAGCGACCAACCCTGGGTGATCGCTGAGATCAGCACCACGAAGAACACCGCATTGAAGATCTGTCCGCTCCGCGGCACTCCGGCCAGCAGCGGGAAGGTGGCCAGGGTGATCGGCACAGCGCCCTTGAGCCCCACCCAGGAGAGAAAGCTGAGCTCACGGCGACGGAACTGGAACGGCAGCAGCGAAATCAGCACGGCGAGTGGCCGCGCCACCAGAATCAGCACCAGGGCGATCAACAGGCCCTCCCAGGCCACCGCGATCAGGCGGCTGGGGAAGCTGAGCAGGCCGAGCATCACGAACAGCAGGATCTGCCCCAGCCAGGCAGTGGCGTCGTGAAACGCAAAGATGCCACGGCGGAACACGATCGAGCTGCTGCCCAGCACGATCCCGGCGCTGTATACAGCCAGGAAGCCACTGCCCCCCAGCACCGCCGCCGCTCCGAACGCCACCAGGGCGAAGGCCAGTGCCAACAGCGGATACAGGCCGGGATAGTCGAGGTTGATGCGATTCACCGCCACCGTGGCCAGGCGCCCCACCAGCAGCCCGGTGACAGTGCCGACGCCGAACTGGCCGAGGAAGAGCCAGAGCAAAGCCTGGGCTGAATCGGCTGTGCCGGTGAGCACGCCGATCAGGCCGAGCGTCAGGAAGATCGCCATCGGATCGTTGGCGCCGCTCTCCACCTCCAGCGTGGCGGTGAGCCGCTCGGGTAAGCGCAGACCGCTGCTGCGCAGCACCGAGAACACGGCAGCGGCATCGGTGGAGCCGACGATGCTGCCCACCAGCAGGCCCTGCAGCAGCGGCAGCCTCAGCACCCAGGACGCGGCCAGCCCGGTGATCAGGGCAGTGAGCAGCACCCCGAGGCTGGAGAGGGCCAGCGCCGGCTTCCAGACCAGACGCACGGCCCGCAGCGGTGTGCGCAGGCCGCCGTCGAACAGGATCAGGGCCAGCGCCACGCTGCCGATGTTGTTGGCCAGGGCGTAGTCCTCCAATGGGATGCGGCCCAGCCCCTCCGAGCCCGCCAGCATCCCCACCGACAGAAACAACACCAGCACCGGCACCCCCAGCCGGGCCGAGAACTTGCTGGAGGCGATGCCCAGCAGCAGCAGCACGCCGGCCAGCAACAGGGCCGCATTGATCGACACAGATTTCCCTGCAAGAGCGGTGCCAGCAGAATGGCGCCGCCGCGCCGCCGATGCCGGCCTGGCCCGGTCAGCGCCGCTGGCAGGCGAGAGACATGGGGCTCGCAGGATCCGCCGTCAGCTGCTGGGGCAAGCCAGGGATTGCGGGATTACTGGTTGAGTTTGAGCACTGCCATGAACGCTTCCTGGGGGACCTCAACCCGACCCATGGCCTTCATCCGCTTCTTGCCTTTGGCCTGTTTCTGCAGCAGTTTCTTCTTGCGACTGATATCACCGCCGTAGCACTTAGCCAGTACATCCTTGCGCATGGCACTGATGCTTTCGCTGGCGATCACTCGGCTGCCAATGGCGGCCTGGATCGGGATCTTGAACTGCTGGCGGGGGATGAGTTCCTTGAGCTTTTCCACCAGACCCTTGCCGACATTGTAGGCCTTGTCCCGATGCACGATGGTGGTGAGCGGATCGGCCCTCTCGGCATTGATCAACACATCCAGTCGCACCAGCTCATTGCGGCGATAGCCGATGAGATGATATTCCATCGAGGCATATCCCTTGGTGCGACTCTTCATCTGATCAAAAAAGTCGGTCACCACTTCGGCCAGGGGCATTTCATAATGCAGCGTGACCCGGTCGGTGGTGATATATTTCATGTCGATGAACTCACCGCGCCGCTCCTGGCAGAGCTCCATCAGGGTGCCATTATAAGTGTTTGGGGTGTATATTTCCAGCTTCACATAGGGTTCTTCAATCGATTCTCGCTTTTGCGGGTCCGGCAATGTGGCGGGATTATCGACCATCATGACCGAGCCATCCAGCATGTTGACCCGATAGATCACAGAGGGGGCGGTGACGATCAGGTCGAGGTCGTACTCGCGCTCCAGCCGCTCCTGGACGATCTCCATGTGCAGCAGGCCCAGAAAGCCACAACGGAAACCGAATCCCATGGCGCTGCTGGTCTCCGGTTCGTACTGCAGCGCCGCATCGGAGAGGCGTAACTTGTCGAGGGCCTCGCGCAGATCCGGATACTGATCTGCATCAGTTGGGAACAGCCCACAGAACACCATCGGCTTGGCTTCCGTATATCCGGGCAGCGGTTCAGTCGCCGGGGCAGCGGCCAGGGTGATCGTGTCACCCACCCGTGCATCCGCCACCGCCTTGATCGAGGCTGCCAGGTAGCCCACTTCGCCGGCATGCAGGCTGTCCACCTGCCGCTGGTCGGGGGCCATCACACCAACCTCGTCGAGTTCATAGGTCTTGCCGCTGGCCATCAACAGCACCTTGTCGCGGCGACGAATCGTGCCGCTGATCACACGGAAATAGACGATGACACCACGGTAGGCATCGTAATAAGAATCGAAAATCAATGCCCGCAGCGGCTCCTCGACCCGATCCGGAGGCGGCGGGATGCGATCGACGACAGCCTGCAGAATCGCGGGTACACCAAGGCCGGTCTTGGCGGAACAGGCAATTGCCTGGCTGGTATCCAGCCCGATGATCGCCTCGATCTCCTCGCCGATCCGCTCCGCATCGGCTCCGGGCAGGTCAATCTTGTTGAGCACCGGAATGATTTCCAGATCATTTTCCAGTGCCAGATACACATTGGCGAGGGTCTGGGCCTCCACCCCCTGGCTGGCATCGACCACCAACAGCGCCCCTTCACAGGCCTGCAGCGAACGGCTCACCTCATAGGAGAAGTCAACATGGCCCGGTGTATCAATCAGGTTCAGGATGTAATCCTGACCATCGGCAGCGCGGTACTGCATGCGAGCTGCCTGCAGCTTGATCGTGATTCCACGCTCGCGCTCAAGCTCCATGTTGTCGAGGAATTGCTCCTGCATGTCACGAGCTGCCACCGTGCCGGTCTCCTGCAGCAGGCGATCGGCCAGGGTGGATTTACCGTGATCGATGTGGGCGATGATGCAGAAGTTACGGATCCGGGAAGCGGGAACGTCAGTCATCGCGCAGGCGCCCAGGCACCGAGGGGTGTCCCGATCCTAGGGAGGCACCCCGGCACCCACGGTCAGCGCCTCCCCGCCGGCCAGCCCCGCGCCAGCCAGCCCTGCCCCCGGGCGGCCACTGCCCCGAGGGCATGCGGAGCCTCCGAGACCTGCAAGGCCTGCAAGGCCTGCAAGGCCTGCGGGGCCTGGCGGCGGCGGCAGGCAGCGCCGCAGCCGGGCCCGCGCCGCCGATCCCTAGCATGCTTCTGACGCCACCCCATCGATCGCATGACCACGGACACCTCAGCCGCTGCGGCCACTGTCAGCAGCGACGACCCTCGGGCTCTCACCCTGGCCAATGTCGAGCGAGCCCTCGATGAGTTGCGCCCCTACCTGCTTGCCGATGGCGGCAACGTCGAGGTGGTGGAGATCGATGGACCGATCGTCAAGGTGCGTCTGCAGGGGGCTTGCGGTTCCTGCCCCAGCAGCACCATGACCCTCAAGATGGGAATTGAACGCAAGTTGCGTGAGGCGATTCCCGAGGTGGCCGAGGTGATCCAGGTGCTCTGAATCGCCCTGCCGCTCGCCTGATCCAAGGCTGTTCTGGGATACAACCCCCGTCCTTTAGGACGGGGCTTCCTGAGCTGCCCAGCGCCAGGCGGCCTCGTCAGAGGTCGGGCCGGACTCAATGCCGTCGCTGCCCCGTCCTGGCATCACTGCCCAGCCCGGCCGTGGGGCCCGTAGCGACCAGATCCGCCGCCGGCCTGGCCAGGCCGTCGCAGCCGAGCCGACAGCTTGGCGGACGACAGCAAAACTCGCGCCTGGAACAGGGCCGCCCAGCCGCCGCCGGCCTCAGGCCACAGGGTTGGCCTGGGCGCTGGCGATCGCCTCCAGCGCGAAGCGCTCCAACTGGCGCAGCCCCTCCGTGCGGTCGTAAAGATGACGCCGCGCCAGGCTGCGAATCCGCGCTGTCAACGCCTTGCGTTCGTCTGGATGCTGCAATAAATGCACGGCCAGCTCCAGGTACTGCTGTTGGTTCTGGGCAACCGGTGCATGCTCAAGCCCGATCAGCTGATAGGCAGCGGCCACAAAGCGTGAGCGCAGCAGATCGCCCTGCAGCGCCACAATCGGGGTTCCGGTGTGCAGAGAGTCAAACATGGTGACACCACTGCTGAAGTAGGGCGGATCCAGCAGCAGGTCGAGCTGCTCCACCAAGGCGATGAATTGTTCCCGCTCCATGCGCTGAAGCAGGATCAACCGCTGCCGCACCGTCGGCGCCGATCGCTGCAGGCGCGCGAGAAAGATATCATTGTAGGAGCTTATATCTGCCTGAACAAAAACAAACCAGGCCGCCGGTACGCGCTGGGCAATTTTCTCAAGATAGACATCAAAGTCGGGATGCAGCTTCCAGAATGTCTGCAGACAACCGACCAGGAGTGCGTCGTTGGGAAGGAAAAAGAAATCGCGCTGCCTCGGTTCATAGCGGAGATGATCCGCGAGATAGCAGCAGGGGAGTCCGGATACCTGAATCAGCCTCTCGCTGTAGTGCGCCTGGGCCATCTGCGGTTCGACAAGCGCGGATGAGATATAGGCATCAATGCAGGGCATGCCACTGGTCTGGGGTACGCCCCAGCCCGTTATCTGCACGGGGGCGAAGCGATGGCAGGCCAGCAATGTGACCATGGGATGCATGCCAATATCGGTGAAGAAAAGCAGATCGAGATGCAAGTTGATCAGCTGTTGCTGGGCCATGTTCAGATCTGCAGCCAGCTGGATCACCAGATCGGCATGGGCCTCGATGCGACTGCGCACGGCATCTTGCTTGCTGTCATGAAGATGGATCAAGACGAGCTGGAACTGGCTGCGATCGAAATGGCGAATCCAGCCTTCAAAGGCGAGCCCATTGCTGTGGTTATAGAAATAGCCCGAGAGAAAGCCGATGCGGCGGCGCCGATCACCCTGGGCCGAGCCCCGGGCCACTGGTGCTGGCGCTGGCGCTGGCGGTGGCGCTGGCACGACCCGCCGCAGCAGCCCGCTATAGGCCTCCAGCAGGGAGCGGTCCTGGCAGCCGTGGTAGATCAGCGCATAGGGATGCGGTAGAAAATCTTGTGATCCCAGAAAAAATGGTCGGTGGCAGGCCACCAGTTCCTGCAGGTGTGCGATGCAGCGTTGCCGAAATCTGTGCATCTGTGCCCCAGACTCTGCAACCACCGGCAGCACAAAGGCATGATTCAGCTGCAGGATCAGATCATCAGGCTGTAGATCGAGTGCCTCTCGATACCAGGCGATGGCATCCTCCGGAAAGGACATCCGCTGGAACAGATGGCCAATCTGGGTGCGGCTGTGAATGTCGCTGGGATCGAGCTCCGCCGCCTGGCCATAGGCCTGGAGTGCATCGCCCAGGCGACCTCGAGCTCGCAACAGCAGGCCCAGCTGATTCCAGCCCTCAGCGCGACCGCAATCCCGCTCGATCGCCTGCTGCACAAGCGTCTCCGCCGCGCGCAGATCGCCCGTCTGCAGGAGAGAGCGGCTGCGCTGCAGCAGCTCGTCGCAGTCGAGCGGCAGGCTCATCGAGGGAGGGCCGCCGACGGCGGCAGCAGCAGCGGGGCAGGCATCAGCGGGCGGCCTCGTGCCAGAGGCGCTCCACCCTGTCGCTGGCGAAATCGGCAAAGGCGTCAATGCCTTCGCGCCGATCGTAAAGCCGGCGCTTGGCCCTGACGCCGATTTCGCGTCGCAACCGTTGGCGAGCCGCCGGATCGGCGCACAATCGCACCGCTGTTTCCACATACGCGGTGCCATCGGCAGCCAGCGGCGGCGATGGCAGGCCGATCCAGCGATAGGCAGCGGCCAGGATCCGCGAGCGCAGGAACTCCCCTTCCAGAGCCACGATCGGTGTACCGGTGTGCAGGCACTCAAACATCGTCACACCACTGCTGAAGTAGGGGGGATCCAGCAGCAGATCCAGACAACCGGCGAGAGCGATGAATTCGTGGCGCTGCATGCGACTGAGCAGGATCAGCCGTGCCGCCACGGCCGGGGCGGAGCGTTGCAGGCGCTCCAGGAAGATCTGGGTGTGGGAAGTGATTTCCCCTTCCACGAATACGAACCAGGCCTCGGGCACCCGGGCGGCGATGCGCGCCAACAGCAGATCAAAATCAGGCGGCAATTTCCAGATGGTCTGCAGACAACCCAGCAGCAGATGATCCGGCGGCAAAAAGAAATAATCACGCGAATAGTCTGGTCGCTCCAGATTCTCCGACAAGAAGCAGCAGGGCGGACCGGGCAACCTGATCAGCTGTTCTGTGTAGTGGGAGTCGGCATGGGGTGGTTCGGCAAGTGCTGATGAAATATAGACATCAATGCTGCTCAGGCCGCTGGTCTGAGGCACCCCCCATCCCGCCAGCTGCAGCGGGGCGATGCGCTGACAGGCCAGCATCGTCGCAAACGGATGCATGCCGATATCGGTGAAGTAGAGCAGATCCAGATCCAGCGCCAGCAGCTGCCGCAGCGCCGGCTCAAACTGGTGGTTCAGGGTCAGCACCTGATCGGCGCAGGCATCGATCCTGAGGCGCACCGCATCGCGGGGACCCGGGCTCAGATGCACAATCACCACTTCAAAGCGGTTGCGATCCAGGTGGCGAATCAACCCCTCAAATGCACGGCTATTGCTATGGGCATGAAAATAAGCAGATAGAAAGGCAATGCGGATGCGCGGCTTGCGGCGCGGGGCTGGCGCAGCTGGCGGTGGCGTCTGCTGAACGGCGGCCGTGAGCAGGCGGCCATAGGCCTCCAGGCAGGGACGATCATCGCGGTTGTGATAGATCAGATAAAAGGGATGATGGCCCATCGGATAGCTGTTGAAGCGCCACTGGCGCGGCCGCTGCTCCAGCTCGATCAGCCCCTGTACACAACGCTGACGCAGCTGCTCGATCTGCCGGTTGGACTGGGCCACGATCGGCAGTACACACAGATGATTGAGCTGCAGGATCAACTCATCGGGTTGCAGGGCTAATGCCTCGCCATGCCAGTGAATCGCCTCCTCGGGCATCGCCATATTGCGGAACAGATAGCCCAGCTCCACGCGGCAGATCACATCGCGGCGATCCCGGCTGGCAGCCTGTTCATAGGCATGCACCGCCTGCCCCAGATCCCCGCTTTCCTGCAGGGCCTTGCCCAGCTGATTCCAGGCACCGATGCTGTCGGGTTGGCGCTCCAGGATCTGCTGGGCCCAGAGTGCGGCCTGGCGCCATTCGCCCCGCTGCTGCAGCCACAGCCCATGGCGCAGGGGATCCCGCCAGCGATTCGCCTCCGGTTGCTGCTGCAAGTCCTGCTCTGATTCCCGCTGTGACTCTGGCTCTAGTAATTTCTGTGATTGCTGCGATGAATTGATGTGTGAATCATGCGGTGAATCGTGGCCTCGATTCTGCTGGGGCGGTTGTGATCGGCTCATCCTCGGCCTGCCTGCGAGCGGGCGCGGCCGATCGCCTCAAGGGCGAAATCCTCGAAGCTGTGCACCAGATCGAGGCGATCATACAGATGGCGCCCGGCGGCCTCCTGGATGCGCCGCCGCAGCCGCTGGCGAGTCTGCGGATCCCGCAGCAGGGCAATGCTGCGTTCGGCCAGCGCCGCAGCGGAATCCACCACCGGTGCCTCCTCCAGCCCCATCAATCGGTAGCCCCCGGCCACATAGCGCGAGCGCAGCATCGGTCCCTGCACCGTAACGATCGGCGTGCCGCTGTGAATCGATTCATAGAAACTGATCCCGGCACCGAAATGCAGGGTATCGAGCAACAGATCCAGGCAGCCGGCCAATACCGCGTACTCGGCCCGTTTCACACCGCTGAGCATCAGCACCCGCTCGCAGGCGGTCGGTGCGCTGTGGCGCAGGCGTTGGCGGAAGCGGCCGGCCAGGCTCGCCGTCGGCGGTTCCAGAAACACGAACAGCACCTCGGGTACGGCCCGGGCGATCGCCTCCAGCACCGCATCGAAATCGGGATGCAGCTTCCAGAAGGTCTGCAGGCAGCCCACCAGCGGCAGCTCTTCCGGCAGGAAGAAATAGCTGCGGCCCATCGCCGCGGCCTGGCGATCGAGCTGCAGATCCTGCGACAGATAGCGGCAGGGCAGACCGCTGAGGCGCACCAGCGTCTCGCTGTAGTGGTCCTGGCCATCGGGCGGTTCCACCAGATCGCCGGAGAGATAATAATCCAGGTTGGTAAATCCGGATGTGCAGGGGTATCCCCAGCCCGTGACCTGCACCGCTGCGCAGCGGCGGGCCAGCAAGGCCGGCACCGCTGGATTCATGCCCACATCGGTGATGAACAGCAGATCCAGATCCAGCGCCCACAGCTGTTGCCAGGTCGCGGCGATATCGCTGGGGCAGTGCAGCACCGCATCGGCGAGGCCCTCCAGCCGCTCGCGCACCGCATCGGCGCGGGAGCCATCCAGGTGGATCAGCACGATCGCGAAGCGCTGGCGATCAATTCCCCGCAGCAGACCCTCGAAAGCACGGCTGTTGCTGTGGTCGTAGAAGTAGGCCGAGACGAAGCCCAGGCGCAGTCTCGGATCGGTGCGCGGCCGGGGGGACAGCAGATCGCCGGGCGGTTGGGGTGCCCCCTGGCCCACATGGCGGCTGACCAGGCGGCCATAGGCCTCCAGCAGCTCCCGGTCGTTGCTGCCGTGGTAGGTGAGGCCAAAGGTGTGGTTGATCGCTACATGCTCCGGCTGCAGCGAGACGGCCGGATCTGTGACAGTGCGCTCGAAGGCCTCGCGGCAGCGTTCACGGCAGCGCTGGATCTGAGCCACGGAGTCGGCCACCACCGGCCAGACGAAGGCGTGGTTGAGGCGCAGCACCAGCGAATCGGGAGCGAGCGCCAGCGCCTGACCGTGCCAGTGGATCGCCTCCTCCACCAGCGAGTGATTTTCATAGAGGCCCCCCAGGGCGGTGCGCGCCGCCGTATCGGTGGGATCGAGTTCACAGGCCCGCTGCAGGGCCGTGATCGCCTCGCCATCCCGTCGCGCCCCGGACAGGGCCCTGCCGTAGGCGAACCAGCCGCCGGCCGCGTCGGGGGCCAGCCGCACCAGATCCTCCAGGCGTGCCAGAGCCTCGCGCTGACGCCCCTGTTGCCGCAGGGCCTCGGCCTCCTGGCGCAACGCTTCCGGTCTCACCCGACCCTGGTGGCTGCCGCCGAGCCTATCCGGGTTTCCAGGCGACGGCAGCCCGGCCGGCGGCGGCCGAGGCCGCTGCGGCGCGCCGGCCACCGCCCGCGCCGGACCCGGCCGGCCCTGCGCGGGACCGCAATCGCGAACGGGGCGGAGCGCACCCGATAGGCTCGCCGCAGCGAATGTTTCTGCCGTGCTGGATCAGCGCCTGCTGCGCAATGCCCCCGAGCTGATCACCAGCCAGCTGTCGCGCCGCGGCCTCCGCATCGACCTCGCCGCCGCCCAGGCGATCGCCCGCCAGGAGCGTGATCTGGAGGCGGAACGCAGTTCCCTGCAGGCCGAGGGCAACCGCATCGGCAAGCAGGTGGGCCAGCTGATCCAGGCCGGCAGCGCCGCCGAGGGTCCCCAGGTGCAGGCCCTGCGCGATCAGGGCAATGCGATCAAGCATCAGGTGGCCGCCCTGGAAGAGCGTGAGAAGGGTCTGCAGGCCCAGCTGCGTGAGCAACTGCTGGCCCTGCCCAACCTGCCGGCGGCGGAGGCGCCCGATGGGCGTGATGAACGCGACAACGTGGAGGTGAAGCGCTGGGGGGAACCCCGCCGGGCCACGGCGGCGGCAACGCTCGAGGAGCACTGGCAGATCGGCGAACGCCTCGGCCTCTGGGAGACGGAGCGCTCCGTGCGCATCGCCCAGAGCCGCTTCATCACCCTGCAGGGCCAGGGGGCACGGCTGGAGCGGGCCCTGATCAACTTCATGCTCGATTGGCACAGCGGCAGGGGCTATGCCGAGCTGCTGCCACCGATCCTGGTGAACAGCGCCAGCCTCACCGGCTCCGGCCAGCTGCCCAAGTTCGCCGAGGAGAGCTTTCGCTGCGCCGAAGACGACCTCTGGCTCACCCCCACCGCTGAGGTGCCCGTCACTTCGCTGCATCGCGATGAGGTGATCCCGGCCGAGCAGCTGCCGCTGCGCTATGT
>Ga0172372_10013257_pt1 | contig 10235 bp, 10 predicted proteins | sample LakKiv5m_2_FD_114544 | JGI IMG/M metagenome (GOLD analysis project Ga0172372, IMG submission 114544) | Freshwater microbial communities from Kabuno Bay, South-Kivu, Congo - kab_092012_9.5m | ecosystem: Environmental > Aquatic > Freshwater > Lake | place: Democratic Republic of the Congo... | reverse complement strand
TGGGATCGCTGAACGCCATCGTCCTCGACGACGACGCGGCGGGCCTGGGCTGGTTTGTGGATACCACTCCGCTGGACGATGTGGAGTTTGGTGGCAATGCGAGTGCCGCTGCCGGTCAGTACGACCTGCTGAGCACCGTGATGCACGAACTCGGCCACAGCCTCGGCCTGACGGACGTGTCCGCCGCTGACAGCCTGATGACCGGCACGCTCACGCCGGGAACCCGCCGCCTCGCCGACGTCGATTCCATCTTCGCCGCCAACGCCTGGATCGAAGACAACCGCTGAGTCGTCCGCGGTCAGTTGTTGATCGTCCGCAGCCAGTCGTCCGTTGCCATCCAGTACGGCCACGGACGACCGAAAACACCCCGACAGCCGGTCCTCCAGGGCCGGCTGTTTTCGTTTTGATGCCGTTCACAGGTCGAAGAATTCTGCTGGATTCTGAATTTCCTGCCGCAGTTCAGACCAGAGCGTTATTGATCCGGAGATCATTTGACGAATATTTTACTCAGGATTTGTGAAATTTCCGTGAAGAGTCGTTCCCGCAGTTCTTCCCCGCGACAGGGATCGGGTCGGAATGATGACGGAACTCATTTACAGCCTGCTGGTTGTCGGACTGGTTTCAACCTCGTTATTTGCGGGGACGGTTCGGATCTCACGCCGGCTGCAGGAATCCTCGCTGCATCTGATGGCAGCTCTGACGGTGCTGGCCGGAACTGCCTGGTTTGTGAGCCTGCGCGACCAGGTGGTGTTGTCGCGGTTGATCCCGCATCCCTCGCTGATCGTGCTGGGAAACTGGTTTCCATACCTTGCCGCCATTCTGGCCGCTCTGGCCTGGAACAGTCCGGGGTGCCGTTCGCGACGGCGGCTCCTGGCCGGGGGGCTTTCCTTGAGCTGCTGCGTGTCGTTGAGCTGGCCGTTGCTGGGGCAGGCTCCGGAATGCGGCAACAAGTGGGATCAGGATGTCTGCCTGCAGACAACACCGTATTCCTGCAGCGCGGCCAGCGCGGCCACTCTGCTGAAAGCTTATGGCATCGAAGCGACTGAAGCAGAAATGGCCGAGCTTTGCCTGACTCGACGGGGCACGCACTGGATGGGGTTATACCGCGGCTTGAGCCTGAAGACTGAAGGTACGCGATGGGCTGTCGAGGTGAAGCGCGCCACGGCAGAAGATCTGCAGCGAGACGCCGGACCGGTGATTCTGGCGGCCAGGCTTCCGGCAGGAACGGATGCTGATCCAGTGCTGCAGGAGAACTGCGGTTGGATTCCGGGTCAGGGCCATTCCGTTGTTTTTATGGGATTTCTCGGTCAGAAAGCCCTGCTGATCGGCGATCCGGGAGTTGGCCGCGAGCTCTGGCGGACCAGCGATCTGGACCTTCTGTGGACCGGGCTGATGTTGAGGCTGGTGCCGCGTGAGTCGCCGGGTGCGGTTCCAGTCAACGTCGCCGCCCGCTGAACGCGGCGGGGCCAGCAGGATTGCCGCAGGGAACTTCCGGAAGACAACAGTGAAGTGGTTCGCCAGCGGGCGTTCAATCGGCGTCGCTCTGGTCCTGATCGCGGCCGGCTTCCTGACGAGCTTTCCGGCGAAATGAATGCAGGCCCGGCATCAACGGCTCGATCGCCTTGCCGAGTTCACTGAGTGTTTTCGCCGCCTGTTTGCGGCTGAGAGCCTGTCGCGCCAGATTCATGGCAGCTTCGTGGGCATTCCAGTTCGCGGACCACTTCTGCTCGACCGCCAGATTCCGCAGTTCTCCGGTCAGTTTCATCAGTCCGTTGAGAAAATCCATCGTCGTTCGAGCGCTGGCTGCACGGTAAACGCTGGCCTGGACTGTCTCGTCCGGATCCAGTGCGGAAGTCTGCTTCCGCATGCGTCTCCAGTAGCCTGCCAGAAACGCCAGACCCAGGATTCCAGTGCCTAGAAACGCTCCACCGGCGACAGTCTGCCGGCTGATAACGAGAGTAGCGCCGAGACCGAACACCAGCACCGCCAGCCAGAATCCAAGCCACCAGAATGGTCCGACGGCGGCGGAGTCCTCAGGCGGGGAACTTCCGGAAGCCGGAGTGTCCGCCGCGACAGCTCCGGCCTGAATAACGATGACGGTGATGTTGTCGTTTCCGCCTCGCAGATTGGCGAGGTTCACCAGCAGACGTGCTGCTTCGGCGGGAGCCAGTTCGCGGACGATCATTCCGATTTCCGGATCGCTGACGTGCCCTGTCAATCCGTCAGAGCAGAGCACGAAACGGTCGTCCGGCAGAACGACATGCGGCCCGTTGATGTCGATCTGCACGACCGGTTCGGGACCAAGCGACCGGGTGATGACGTGTTTTGTTTCCGGCAGCCCAGCCTCGCCCGGCTTCAGCCGGCCGGCCCGCTGGAGTTCCCATTCCAGGCTGTGATCAAACGTCAGTTGTTCGATGCGGTCGCCCCGGACGCGGTAGGCTCGACTGTCTCCCACGTGTCCGAGTACCGCGCCATGCGGACCGAGCACAATGGCCACGCAGGTCGTTCCCATCCGGTTGAAGTCGCGGTTCTGCGTGCCGCGTTCGTGGATCGCCCGGTTGGCGGCCTCAATGGCTTCGCTGAGTGCCGCGGAAACACCGGCGGCCCGGCTCTTGAAGAAGGTCAGCGGAATCGTATCGACGCCGATTTTGCTGGCGAGTTCGCCGACCGCGTGCCCGCCCATGCCGTCACAGACGACGAAAAGGTGGCCGAACTGCGACCACTGCTCCTGATCCGCACTGAGCTGGACGGTGAAGGAATCCTGATTGTTCCGGCGGCGCATCCCGACATCACTGAGGGTCGCGTACTGGACTTTCTGTTCCCAGCGCATCGAATGATCCTGCCGAGTGCGGCAGGCGGTGCCGCTCCTGATTCCCGTTGACCGTGGCGGGACTCTACTGATTCCGCCCGCAGACCGTCAGAGTAACAATCGCTCCAGGCCTGAGACCCGCGACCGGGGCGGGACGTGATTTGACCATCAGGAGCGGGACTCATACAGTCCCATCCTCTTCCCGCTGTTGTGGCGGGATTTTCTGTCGCCCTGCTGAACGCTTCTGCCTGGACCCGGCTGAATCAGCCTGTCAGGCGGGACCGCGAACCGGTCCCGGATGGAGTGTGCATACGCGACGGGCTGACGTCGCATCGGATTGATGCGGCGCGGATGACAATCGCGGGTAACCCTTTGAGGCCGGGTGTCGTACCGCCTGTCAGCTCTGGCTGCGGCCCGGAAACGGGTTGAGAGGATCTTTCATGAGTCTGCTCAATGTGAAGGAACTGCTGGAAGCCGGTGTTCATTTCGGACATCGCACCAGTCGCTGGAATCCGAAGATGCGTCCTTACATCTTTGGCCGGCGGAACCTGATTCACATCATCGACATCAAGGAAACTGTCCGTGGTCTGCTGCGTGCTCAGCAGTACCTGAAGAAAGTCGCTTCGCAGGGCAGTCTGATTGTTTTTGTCGGCACCAAGCGACAGGCGGCTGAGCCTGTGATGGAAGCCGCAGTGACTGCTGGGATGCCGTATGTCGCCGAACGCTGGCTGGGTGGCACACTGACTAACTTCCGCACGGTTCGCGAACGCCTGAAGCGACTGGAGCAGCTCGAAACACTGGACAATTCCGGTGAAATGGCGACGTATTCCAAGAAGCGGCAGTCCACTCTGCGCCGCGAATTCAAGAAGATTAAGCGCAACCTGGAAGGTCTCCGGACGATGAACCGGATTCCGGAGTGTGTCGTCGTGATCGATCCCACGCAGGAGAAGAACTGCGTGCGCGAGTGCCGTTTGATGGGCGTTAAAGTGGTGGCCCTGCTGGATACGGACTCGGACCCGGATCTGGTTGATCTCCCGATTCCCGGCAACGACGACAGCATCCGCTCAATCCGATTGATTCTCGACCACCTTGCGAAAGCGATAAAAGACGGGCGAGAGTCCGTTCCGCAGCAGGAAAAGAAAGTCGAATCGAACGAACCGAAAGCCGTTCCCAGTCTCTGATTCAGGCGGCTCTGATTCAGGCGGCTCTGATTCAGGCGGCTCTGATTCAGGTGGCCGGGTGACGCGCGGCCGACTGGTGTTGCGATGACAGCAGTCGGTTTGCTGCGTCTGCACGGATTGGATAACTCCATAAGCCATTCCTGCCGACCCGGTGAAACCTCACGGCGGCAGGATTCCTGTTCATACTTCATACAGTCTTCACAGTCTTCCCGGCGGCGATGGATGAGCCTCTCATAACGGCCGGGTTTAGAAAGGAAGCCAGACATGGCTGAGATCACTGCGGCAGCAGTCAAGGCACTGCGCGACAAAGTCAATCTGCCGATGATGGAAGTGAAAAAGGCGCTGGTGGAAGCCGGCGGTGATGAGCAGAAAGCCATTGCCATTCTGCGCGAGCAGTTCAAGAAGGTGCAGGAGAAGCGGGCCGAAAACGCCACCGGCGAAGGCCTGATCGTGATTCTCACCAAACCGGATGGCAGCGAAGGGGCGATGATCGAACTGCAGTGCGAGTCGGCTCCTGTGGCCGGAGCGGAAGGATTCGTTTCGCTGGCCCGGCAGTGCGCGGCCCAGTTGCTCAACGGTCCCGGTGCGGCCGGTCCTGAGGAGTTGTTTGCGCAGTCCGCCCCGGAATGTCCGGGTAAGATGCTGCGGGACGTCTGGGAAGATCTCACCAACCAGATCCGCGAGAAGATTGTGCTGGCTCGTGTGGCACGCGTGGCCGGCCCGGTGAACGGTTATGTGCATCACGACGGCAAGAACGGCGTGCTCTTCCAGGCCGAAGGAACCTCCGGCAGGCTGGAAGTGCTCCGCGATGTGGCCATGCATATTGCGGCGCTCAAGCCCTCCTGCACGCTGCCGGATCAGCTTGATCCAGAGAAGTGCAAGGAAGAACGCGATCGCCTGACGGCTCAGGCCAAAGCTTCCGGCAAGCCCGACAGCATCGTTGAGAAAATCGTCGATGGCCAGATGAAGACGTTCTATGTGGAGCAGGGAGTCCTGGTGGCTCAACCCTTCGCAAAGGACGACTCCAAAGCGGTCAGTCAGGTTCTGGCGGAAGCCGGGTACACCGCGAAAGGTTTCATTCGCTGGGTGCTGGGGAACTGATCCCGGTCACCGGGATGAACCCCCGCCGCGACAATGACGCAGACTGAATCGACGAGGGACAGAGGCGGCAGCGCTTCTGTCCCTCATTGCTTTGTGCCGTTACTCTGTGTGCGTTTTCCGCCGGACCGGAAGTTGTCCGGCCCGGCTTCCAGTGGAGAGGCTCTACATGAGCGATGCCCCCGCGAGTTCTGCTTTCCGCCGTGTGCTTCTGAAGATCAGCGGCAACAGCTTCTGCCGGGCCGGCGAGTCCGGAATCACCATGGCGGAGGTCGCAAACGTTTCCGAGCAGATCCGTCGCATTCACGCGACGGGAGTGCAGCTCGCAATTGTCTGTGGTGGTGGAAATATTCTGCGAGGCCGGGATTTCGCGGCTGTCAGCGCGTCAATTAAAGCTCCCACCGCGCATTACATGGGAATGCTCGCCACCTGCATCAACGGGCTGGCACTGCAGGACGCGCTGGAGAACATCGGCGTACCGACACGACTGCAGACGGCGATCCGCATGGAAGGCGTGGCCGAACCGTTCATCCGCCGGCGCTGTGTCCGGCATCTGGAAAAGGGCCGCGTCGTCATTCTGGCTGCGGGAACCGGCAGCCCGTTCGTCACAACAGACACCGCCGCCGCTCTTCGCGCCCGCGAAATTGAAGCCGATGTCGTGCTGAAAGCCACCCGGGTTGATGGCATCTACACGGATGATCCGGAGAAGAACCCGCATGCGGTCCGTTTCTCCGAAATTTCATTCCGCGACTTTCTCCATAACAATCTGAAAGTCATGGACGCTCAGGCGGTGCATCACTGCATGGAGCAGAACATTCCCATCATCGTTTTCAACTATCAGAAGGCCGGCAATCTGGAACGAGTCATCTCGGGAGAGAAGGTCGGGACACGCGTCTGCGCCTCCCCGGCTGCTTCTTGAACCCGGTTGATCCAGTTCCATCGGGCCGACAGAATCCGGAAGGCTCGCAGCCTCTGGAGTGATCGGCCCCTGAGTAGATTCGGGCAGGCTGGCCACCGGTAATCACGACATTTCCAGGCCCGCCACATCAGTCATCGAAAGCGATTCAACGAGGTTACACTATGGATCAGGATGAGATTCTACTCGACTGTGAAGAACGGATGGAAAAGGCGGCCGATGTCTTCAAGGAGCAGTTGAGCGGCCTGCGGACCGGCCGGGCGACACCGGGGCTGGTTGATCAGATTCGCGTTGATTACTACGGATCTCCGACACCGTTGAAGCAGATCGCGAGCATCACTGTTCCGGAGCCTCAGCAGATCGCCATTCGTCCGTTCGATGCCGGCACCACCGCCGCGATCGTCAAAGCGATTCAGGCCAGCGACACGGGTCTGGCGCCGCTGGCCGACGGCCGGATGATCCGACTCAACGTACCGGCCCTTTCCACCGAACGTCGCAAGCAGATCGTCGGCCGCATCAAGGAATTCGCCGAAGCCGCGCGGGTTTCCATCCGCAATATCCGCCGTGACGCCAACAAGCATGGCGATACGGCCCACAAGGATAAGGTGTTGACCGAGGACGACCTCGAACGGCTGAAGGAGCAGGTTCAGGAATTGACGAAGCAATACGAAGGCCTCGTCAACGATCGCGCGACGGAGAAAGAGAAGCAGATCATGGAAGACTGATCCGCGCCGTCCCGGTCATGACCGGCTCCGGCCGGAGAGACCATGCTCAGCCTGTCGTGACCATCCTGGACCTGTCATGACAGGCTTGTCTTCAGCGCGTGTGATTCTGAGCCTGCAGAAGCTTTCGGGCTTCCAGTCCGGCTCCCTGCCAGTCGCCGGATTGTGCCTGATCCAGAATTTCCATCAGCAGCGTCTGCTCGCTGTCAGAGATGGACTTTGCAGAGTGTTCTTTCCGGATCAGTTCGCGAGCAGCCTCGACCTGTTCCGGTTTCCGGTAAGCGCACACATTATCGATAACTTTCGCCAGCTCATAAGTGCCAGGACTGACCTGTGGATGTCCGCATCCACAGATCAGACCGCTCAGAACCAGCACCACCGCCAGGCTGCGGGTCAGAGGCCTCCGGTTAGAAATCACCGAGCACCTCGTCTTCCGAGATGCTGGAAAGACCGGCGAAGGTCGGGCGATCCACAAGTTCAGAAATGAACCGGGCGCGGCCGTCTCCCATCAGCACGTGTGCCCCGCCCACATGCTCGGAATACATCTGGCAGACATGCATCGCCGGAAAGTTGGGCGGGTGAATGATGGGGTTGCCCAGCGAATCCACTTCTCCGGCAGCCGGGCCGCTGTGAGCCATGATGAGCGCCGCAGCGGACTCGGTTGCGTTGTCGGGCGAGATGATGCGCGGCGACACCGCCGCGCCTGGAATCACTCCAGCCCAGGTCTTATCGCTCAGCCTTGAGCTGTGTTCGCCGGACAGAACGGTATTGGACAGCCCGTCCGTAATGTCGCTGAACCGCACTCGTGAATTCCGATAGAAAGGGCCGTCCGCGACTGACGACACCTGTCCGTTGAAGCCGCCATCCGGCCCGGAACACTCGGCCCAGCATTCCTCCTGCCCATGGCTGACCACGTAATGCGACCGGCCCATCAGAACCGGCTGGCCTCCCTTGAGCAGAGGGCCGCCAGCCATGCTCTCAACCACAAACGCATCATCGCCGCCTGTCGCGGATGGACACAGAAAGACCGGCAACCGGGCCGTCACGGTGGCGGCGTTCTGCGGCGCCCAGACCGGCCGGTTGTAATCCAGTTGCTCTGTGACCACTCCCAGATCGAGATGCGGCAGCAGCATGGCTCCCCAGCCCCAGCCTGGCGTCGCGTCCCAGGTGACCGCGTCCCAGTCTTCAGCCGGCAGTGACGAGATCGCGCTGAAGTTCGCGAACGACACATAACCGGGCGGCAGCGTGCCGTGACTGCTTTCGTAGTTGTGCAGCGCCAGGCCGATCTGCTTGAGGTTGTTGACGCATTGCGACCGCCTGGCCGCTTCTCGCGCCTGCTGCACGGCCGGCAGCAGCAGCGATACCAGGACCGCAATAATGGCGATGACCACCAGCAGTTCGATCAGAGTGAACCCGCGACGTTTCATCATGCGCTCCGTCTGCCGGCACGCGGCAGAACTTCTCTGTGACCAGTCGGACCGCAATTTAGCATTCGCTAAATCACATTCAAGTTTAGCTCGCGCTAATTTCCCGCAAATCCGCGGCGGCAGCCTGATGAGGACACTCGAAGGTTCCGTCCGTTCCCGGGTGTGCCGGACAGAATCCAGGATTCTGCCGTAACTCTTGAGCGGTTCGCTCCGGCTGCCCGTCCGGGATGCGATCGCGAACGACCGGGGAACGGTGCGAGAGAAGCGTCCGGCAGCTAATATCCCTGCATTAATGCCCGACGATCCGGATGAGGGCGCCTCCACAGAGATTTCAGCGCTGCGATACTGAATGCCGAACAACAGCCATCAGTCCGATCCTCACCGCCGGACGCGGCGCGATCATGCCACCGAGACGGCGGAAGATTACGTCGAAGCGATCGCGGAGATTACGGAGGCTCAGGGAACCTGCCGCGGCACGGATCTCGCGCAGCGCTTCGGAGTCAGCCATGTGACGATCACGCGGACTCTGGCCCGGCTCCATAACGAAGGCTTCGTCCAGATCGAACCTTACCGACCGGTGGAACTGACTCCCAAGGGACGCCGCGTGGCCAGGGAGTCGCGACGGCGGCACGACATCGTTTACCGGTTCCTGCTGTCGATCGGCATCAGCGAGCGAACGGCATCCATCGACGCGGAGGGCCTTGAACACCATGTCAGCCCGGAAACGCTCGCGCGCTTTGAGGAACTGGCCGGCGGAGTGTCTCCGTCAGGCCTCTCGTAATATCGAGACTGAGCGACACGAGGGGCTGAGCGACACACGCCTGGGTTCATCAACTTTGGAAGGCTTGCTCTGACCGGCGGTTCGCCCGTTTGCAGGCTGATATCTTCGGCCTCCGTTCAGCGTTGTCTGGACGTGAATTTCGTCACATCGAGATAGCGGTAGGTGCCGCCGTTCTCCTTCGCGAGCGTCATCAGAAAGCTGGTGTATCCGGTGACCGGGGCGCCGAGACCGAATTCCACGCAGTGAATTCTGGTCCGGCCGCGGTTCAGTTTGCGAACATCTTCCATCTCGCGCCGGCTCATGGGCGGGTCCGCTCCGTCCGTCAGAAGAAAGAGATGCTCAGGCAGGTAGCTGAGCGCTCTGCGCAGCGCGGGGTAATGATTCGTCCCCAGTTCCGGGCTGATCCCCTGAATGAAGCGGCTGGCCTGCGTTCTGTTCCAGTCGTTCGCCCAGACGAGTCCGGGGGGCTTGTCCTGCAGGCTCAGTTCACGAATTTCGGCGTTGTAGAAAATGACGTGAAACTGCTGAGCGTTATCCAGGCTCTGCAGGCTGGTGAGCAGTTCGTTCCGGGCCGCCTGAATCTGACCGTACTCCAGCATGCTGCCGGACCGGTCAACGACATACACGAACCGCGAGCCGCTGGCTTTGATGTCGAAGAATGAAGTTTCACCATGTCCGGCAGAACGGGAGCTGCCGGGAGCCGGCTCGCCCTGCAGCGCTCTGGCCAGATCGGGCGATCCAGACAGTGACGGTGACCGCAGTTCGGCTCCAGGACCGATTGTGGAAGGCTGTCTGCTGGAGTCCGCCGGATTATCCAGAAGCTCGGACGGGACCGAATCCAGATTCGGAGCCGCCAGTGACGCCAGCTCCGCTTCGGTGGGAGCAGGCTGCCGGGTCTGCGAAGCGGCCTCCAGCGCGGGGGCAGGCGATGGAGTTGTATCGGGGTTGTTCTCCGCGAGATCCTCGGCGTTGCGGACGTAGATGCCAACGTCGCGGAAGTTCTCCACCGCAGCGCCGGAATGTCCGCGATCACAGCTCCGAATGCTGATCGCGAATGCGGCCAGCAACAGAGCGTGCAGAAGCACCGACGCCGACCAGCCCGGCAGCATTGCCCGGTCTGTCCAGGGATCACGCTGCTGATATTCAGGCGGCGCCCAGGAACGAGGCATCGGTCTGACCCGGAGAACGGTTGAGAATGGAATGCGGACAGCGTGTGAAGCATCCGCAGTTCGATTGAATGACTCAACCGGATTTTCTCAGAAGCTGTCCGGAACAGTTCCCTAACGCAGGTTTCCCGCCGA
>Ga0172372_10013255_pt1 | contig 10236 bp, 7 predicted proteins | sample LakKiv5m_2_FD_114544 | JGI IMG/M metagenome (GOLD analysis project Ga0172372, IMG submission 114544) | Freshwater microbial communities from Kabuno Bay, South-Kivu, Congo - kab_092012_9.5m | ecosystem: Environmental > Aquatic > Freshwater > Lake | place: Democratic Republic of the Congo... | reverse complement strand
GGAGGAAGTGATCATCGCCTACAACGAAGGCAAAGCCGACCTGCATGCCTGGGTTAAGGTGCGCCTCAACGTCATCGAAGGCGATCAGCTGGTCACCAAGTTGGTGGAAACCACCGTTGGCCGTGTGTTGTTCAACCAGGTGGTTCCGGAAGAACTGGGCTACATCAACCTGCTGCTAACCAAAAAGGCCATCTCGAAGGTTATCGGCGAGGTCATCAACTCAACCGACGTTCCCCGTACGGCGCAGTTCCTCGATGACATTAAGACGCTCGGTTTCCGCTGGGCCTTCAAAGGCGGCCTGTCGTTCAACCTGTTGGACATTGTCCGGGTTGACCAGAAGCAGAAAATGCTGGACGCCGCCCAGGTAGAAGTGGACGAAGTGACGGAGTCCTACAACATGGGCTTCATCACCAACAACGAACGCTACAACCAGGTCATTGACATCTGGACCCGCACCAACTCGCGCCTGACGGAGACCCTGCTCAAGTCCTTGTCAGAAGACAACCAGGGTTTCAACTCCATGTACATGATGCTCGACTCCGGAGCCCGCGGTTCCAAGGAGCAGATTCGTCAGCTGGGCGGTATGCGCGGCCTGATGGCCAAGCCGAAGAAGTCCAGCGCGGGCGGCGGTGGTGAAATCATCGAGAACCCGATCTTGGCCAACTTCAAAGAAGGTCTTTCGGTGCTCGAATACTTCATCTCCACGCACGGTGCGCGGAAGGGTCTTGCCGATACCGCACTCAAAACGGCTGACGCCGGTTACCTGACTCGCCGACTAGTGGACGTCGCCCAAGACGTCGTCATCGCCGAAGAAGACTGCAACACGCTGCGCGGCATCGAAATCATGGCCCTCAAAGACAACGAGGAAGTCATCGAGCCGTTGGCCGACCGCATCATCGGACGCACCAGCCTGCACGACATCTACCACCCGCTGACGGGGGTTAAAATTGTCAGCGCCGGCGAACTGATCAGCCGCCGCATTGCAGCCAAGATCGAAGAGTCGCCTATTGAATCGGTCGAAATCCGTTCGGTGCTGACTTGCGAGTCCCGTCGTGGGGTATGCGTCAAGTGCTACGGCACCAACATGGCCAACAACCGGATTGCCCAGAAAGGCGATGCGGTGGGCATCATTGCCGCCCAGTCCATCGGGGAACCGGGTACCCAGCTCACGCTGCGTACCTTCCACGTGGGTGGAACGGCCTCGAACATCGCCACCGAAAGCCAGCTCACGGCCCGCTTCGACGGCGTACTGCAGTTTGACGGCATCCGCACCACCGACCACGTCGATGACGATGGCAACAAGCAGAAGGTGGTTATTGGCCGTACCGGTGAACTCCGGATTGTGGACGCCAACACCGACATTCTTTTGACCACCTTCCACATGCCTTACGGCTCTTCGCTGAAGGTCAAGGACGGCGACAAGGTCAAGAAGGGCGACGTCATCTGTACCTGGGACCCCTACAACGCGGTTATCCTTTCGGAGATCGCCGGGGTGGTGTCGTTCGACGCCATCATAGAAGGGGTTACGTTCCGCGAAGAGGCCGACGAACAAACCGGACACAAGGAGAAGGTCATCACGGAAAGCCGCGACAAGACCAAAATCCCGACCATCCGGGTCATGGACAAAAAGGGCTCCGAGCTCAAGAACTACAACCTGCCAGTTGGCTCGCACATTTTCGTGGAGGAAGGTGACTCGGTCCGGACCGGTCAGGTGCTCGTCAAGATTCCGCGAGTGCTGGGCAAGGTCCGGGACATCACGGGGGGTCTGCCGCGGGTAACCGAACTTTTCGAAGCCAGGAACCCTTCTAACCCCGCTGTGGTTTCCGAAGTGGATGGCGTGGTCAGCTTTGGCCGCATCAAGCGCGGTAACCGCGAGGTGATTGTCGAAAGCAAAGACGGCGATGTGCGCAAGTACATGGTTTCGCTGACCAAGCACATCCTGGTGCAGGAAGGTGACTTTGTCAAGGCTGGTCTCGCCCTTTCCGACGGTGCCATTACGCCGGCCGACATTCTGGCCATCAAAGGCCCCTATGCGGTGCAGGAATACATCGTCAACGAAATCCAGGAGGTGTACCGCCTCCAGGGTGTGCGCATCAATGACAAGCACATCGAAGTGATCGTGCGCCAGATGATGCGCAAGATGATCGTCTCCGACGCCGGCGATACCCGCTTCCTGGAGAAATCGGCCGTGGACAAATTCGAGTTCATCGAAGAGAACGACCAGATCTTCGACAAGAAGTACATCACGGATGCCGGTGAGTCAGTCAAGTACCGGGCCGGGCAAATCATCTCCGTACGGCAGCTGCGCGAAGAGAACTCCTTCCTTCGCCGTAACGACAAGAAACCCATGGAGTCCCGCGACGCCATTCCTTCTACGGCTACCCCGCTGTTGCAGGGCATCACCAAAGCGTCGCTTGGAACGGGATCCTGGATTTCCGCAGCCTCTTTCCAGGAAACCACCAAGGTACTCAGCGCCGCTTCGATCGCAGCGCGCGAAGACAACCTGTTGGGCCTCAAAGAGAACGTCATTGTCGGTCACCGCATTCCTGCCGGTACCGGCCAACGCGAGTTCGAAGCCGTGTTGGTGGGCGACCGCGAGGAATACGAGCGCATGATGTCCGATAAAGCCCGCTCGTCGGTGACGAGCGATGCCGAAGAGGTAGCCGGGTAGTCCTTGCCGAGACGGCCACCGGATCAACGTACCTGCAGAGCTGCAAGGCTCTGCTTCACCCTAAAGAAACCCGCCCCGTCCCGCCTTGAACAAGGGCAGGGGCGGGGCGGGTTCTTTTTCGCAAAGTCCGCAGGTTGACCCTCCATTCGGTGGTCCCAAACCCTTAACTTTAACGCATGGCAGATTCTCCCGAAACCAAATCGCAACCCGGTCAGCTTAACATTGAACTGTCCGAAGAAATCGCAGAAGGCATCTACTCCAACCTGGCCATCATCAACCATTCGTCCACGGAGTTTGTCATTGACTTTGTGCGGGTCATGCCTGGCGTGCCCAAGGCCAAAGTCAAATCGCGCATTCTGCTCACGGCTTCGCATGCCAAAAGGCTCCTGCGCGCCCTGGGCGAAAACATCGCCAAGTACGAAGCCGTTCACGGCGAGATCCAGGACGGCGAATCCGTTGCGGGCATCCCGATGAATTTTGGCGGGCCGGTCGCAAAAGCCTGAAACTGAGTCGAATGGTGCTGAGCAACAAGCAGGAAACAGCGGTGGCGCTGGCGCTCAGCGCCCTGTGCGCCGTCGCTTACCACATCTTTGGCGCCATGTCGCCCGGGTTTTACCAGCACGACGAAGTCGCGCACTTCCTCAACATGAAGGAGTTCTGGTACGACCCGGCCAACATCGTGACGCTGTGGGCTAAACCCGGCTTCAAGATCTTTTATGTGCTGCCGGCCCTTCTGGGCGAATGGGCAGTCACGCTGCTCACCACCATCCTGGCTGCGTCCGGCGGTTTCATCGCCTACCTCATCGCGCGTGAATACAAGCTCCGTTTCGCGCTCGCAGCGGTGGTCCTCTGTGGCTTTCAGCCCTTCTTCTACCAAACCGCCTTTCGCAACTACTCCGAGTTCCTGACCGCCGTGGTCATCGGACTCGGCGCGTTGATGTACGTCAAGGAGAAATACCTCTGGGCTGCCTTCTTCTTTTCGTACAGTTTTGCCCTGCGCCAGGAAACGGCGCTCATCACGCTCATTATCGGGCTCACCTTCCTCTTGAAGAGGCAGTGGCTGCCCTTCCTGCTGTTGGGCTGGACCCCCATCGCGCTGAACATTGTCGGCTGGATTGTGCACGATGACCCCATGTGGGTCTTCAACTCAGCCAGCGCGGCGAGCGAGCGCTACGACTATGCCCAGGTGGGCTTCTGGCACTACTGGAAGTGGTTCACCCCCACCATGGGCACCCTGCCCACCTTCTTCTTCCTGCTCGGCTACCTCGGCTTTCTCCTACAGCCCGGTGCCGCCCGCGAGCACCTGAAGAAGTACATGGTCATCTACGTTGTATTTTCCGTATACTTTTTTACGTATTGTCTTTTCGTATCCGAATGGTTTACCTTGGTTAACGTGTACGGCATTCTGCGGACCCTGCTCGCCATGTCGCCCCTGGTGGCCGTGTTCGCCGTGGTAGGCCTGGAGAAAGCCTGGGGCGAAAAATCTCTTCCCTCGTTGGCGGTCTTTGGCTCGTTAGCCGTGTACGCCGCGCTCGTGCTGGCTTTCCTTTCGCACAAACACACCATGGTGCCCAGCTTCACCGACGAAGTGGACCCCTCCAAATTTATTGTGCTCATGAGTCTCGGGCTGATTCTGGCGGGTACGGCCTTTTTCAAACTCCCGCCCGTTTGGGCGGTTGCCCTTGTCGGGGGAATGACCATCGTACACACCGCAGCCACCGAGGAACCCCAACCGATATCCCTCGAAGACCAGACCTGCCAGAAGGTGGTGGACTACTACCTGAATGCCGGCTACGATCAGAAGCCGACGCTGATGAACCATTCCCTCTTCTATTATTTCTCCGGCCTGCCCCGCCGCTACAACGAACAGTACCGCTTCATCAGCGTGGACAACCTGGCCAGCGCCGAACCCGGTACCATCATCCTCTTTGACAGCCATTACGGCGGAAACCAGGAGCAGCGCGGCGTCCTCACCTACGAAATGGTCCTGCAACGCAAAGACCTCAAAGTAATCGAGCAGTTTGTGTCGCCTGACCGGCGCTTCGGTGTCCTGGTCATGGAAAAACTGCCCGGTTGATCCCTTCCTTCTTTCGCGATCAGCAGTCCGGACCCGCTGACCGTCCATAAATGCCCGTCATCGCTGCATGACCCGACAGACCCCAGCAGAAAACCCTGTGGACTACCCCATCACCCTGTCCGTCGTCAGCCCGGTGTACCGGGCCGAAGACCTGGTGGAAATGCTGGTAGACCGCATTCGCGGGGCGTTGGAACCCCTGGGCCTGCCCTATGAGATCATTCTGGTCGAAGACGGCAGTATAGACCGCAGCTGGCTAAAAATTCAAGAGGCCGCCGCGCGTTACCCGGAAGTGCGCGGCATCCGGCTGGCTCGGAACTTTGGCCAACACCCGGCCATCCTGGCCGGGCTCGATGCCACCCGGGGCGAATGGACCGTGGTCATGGACTGCGACCTCCAGGACCGCCCCGAAGAGATTCCGGGCTTTCTGGCCCTGGCGAAGTCGCAGGGCGCACCCATCATCTTCGCCCAGCGCAGCATCCGGGAACACGCCTGGCACAAGCGCCTGGCCTCGCGCAGCTTCTATGCGGTGCTGTCCTACCTCACCGGCATGCCCCAAGACCATAGCATCGCCAATTTTGGGCTCTACCACCGCAACGTCATTGATGCGGTCCGGCTCTTGCGCGAACCCACCTGGTATTTCCCTACGATGGTGCGCTGGACCGGTTTTCCCGCGATCAGCCATCCGGTCAAGCACGACAAGCGCGCCGCCGGCGAAACCACTTACAACTGGTCGCGGCTCTTCCGGCTGGCGCTCAACACCATCCTCGCCTTCTCCGACAAACCCCTTCGCCTGACGGTTCAGTTCGGCCTGCTGCTCAGCACGCTGGCTTTTCTGACCGGACTGGCCACGCTGGCCAGTGCGCTGGCCGGGAAAATTACGGTCGAAGGCTGGGCCAGCCTCATGATCTCCGTGTGGTTTCTGGGCGGTGCGGTCATTCTCGTGCTCGGCGTCGTGGGGCTCTATGTCGGCCGCACCTTTGACCAGGCCAAAGACCGGCCTATTTACATCACCGGTGAGCGAACCTCGACGATGCCCGGCGACAACCCGGCAGCCTCCCAACCCTAACCGACCCGATCCATGGCCTACACGGTCCAATTCAACAAGCCCTTCATCGTCGGCAAAGAGCTCGAGTACATCCGCCAGGCCGTTGACCTGGGCAAGCTTACCGGCGACGGTCACTTCACCCGGCTCTGCCACCAATTCTTTCAGGAGCGCTACGGGTTCGCCAAGTGCCTGCTGACCACCTCCTGCACCGATGCGCTGGAAATGTCGGCATTGCTGGCCCGCATCAGTCCCGGCGATGAAGTCATCGTGCCGTCTTACACCTTTGTCAGCACGGCCAACGCCTTTGTGTTGCGCGGTGCAGGGATCCGCTTTGCCGACAGTTTGCCCGACCAGCCCAACCTGGATATCAGCCAGCTAGAAGCACTCATCACCCCGCGCACCCGCGCCATCGTGCCGGTACATTACGCCGGCGTCGCGGTGGACATGGATCCCCTGCTGGCCCTGGCCCGGAAGCACGATTTGTGGGTCATTGAAGACGCCGCGCAAGCTATCGAAAGCACGTATAAGGGCCAGCCGCTCGGCAGCCTGGGCCACTTCGCGGCCTTCAGCTTTCACGAAACCAAAAACATCATTTCGGGCGAAGGGGGTATGCTGGCCGTAAACGACCCTGCAGGGGCAAGCCGGGCGGAGATCCTCTGGGAGAAAGGCACCAACCGCGCCGCCTTTTTCCGCGGTGAAACCGACAAATACAATTGGGTGGACATCGGCTCGTCTTTCCTCCCTTCTGAACTGACCGCTGCCTTCCTTTGGGCGCAACTCGAGCACCTGGAACAAATCCAGGCCAAGCGGCTCGCCATTTGGAATACGTATTTCGAAGGGCTCTGCGAACTTGGGCAACAGGGCCGGGTGACCCTTCCCCGGATACCGGACTATGCCAGCAACAATGCGCATATGTTTTACCTGGTTACGGAAAGCCTCGAGCAGCGTACCGCCCTGATTGACGCGCTCAAAACAGCCGGCTACCGGGCAGTTTTTCACTACCAGGCCCTCCATGAGTCGCCATTCTACCACGACCGCCACGACGGGCGTGCGCTGCCTCAGGCAATGCGCTATTCGGACTGTTTGCTTCGGCTGCCTATGTACTACGAGCTGGAATTGGATACCGTGGCCAGGATAGCCGAATCTGTCCGTAACTTTTACCATGCATAACTAATGTTGTGCATAGAGTAATCTATGTATAGATAATAGTATGGATAACCCTCTGTTGGACCTCGACTATTGGCTGAGTGGCCGCGACCCGGAAGCCGGCGATTTTGCGGATGTCATCAGCGAACTCTGGAGCAGCGGCCTATCGCTGGCAGATCGCCTGCCGCTGGCTGAAGCCATCATTCGCGAGCACCCCTCCACATTGTTGTTCAGCAATGTGGTCATCCTGCTGGAAACGGAGTCGCTGGCCCAATACACGGACGGCAAACGATCGGAAGCGAGCCGCAGCGCGCTGGAGCAGATCCTGGCCTTCTACGCCCAGGCCCTCCTGGCTGAAGACCCGCAGTTGGCGGCATCCGCCGAGAACTCGCTGTATGTGGATTGGTTTGAGTCGCCCACCCTCGGACCCATCGCCTGGCGCTATCTGTTGGCCTCTCCCCAACTTTCCGATGCACTGTTGGGCATCCTGTTGCGCAATTCCGGCCCGCTGGCCTGGTCGCTCAAGTACCCGATTCTGCTCCGGCTCGCGGACGAAAAGCAGCATCACCTGATTGTGTACCAGGCCATTCGCCATGCCTTGTTCGACCCTCAAGGCCAGGCAGACGAGCAGCAGGCCAGCGACTTGTTCGCCGAACTGGACCTGGAGGCTCAGCTGCACCGCATCGCTGAGCCGCCCGGCTACCCGACACTGGCCGAAGTGCAGGAGCGCCTGGCAGCGGCTGAGTAGATGGCACAAGCCCGCCGAAGGCGGCTCGCTTCCCCCCCAACACCCCCACTTTCCGCGTCCACGGATTGCCCGTAATTTTGAGCATGCCAAGTTCCTCGCTCCGCGCCCTGTTACCCGTTTCGCTCATCGGGCTGCTCGTCTGTATGCTTTGTCGCCCCCTGCTTGCCCAAGGCCAGAATGCCCCTTCGCCCGAAGCCGAAGCTGCCAATGCTGCCAATGCCGCCGAAGCTGCCTTTCCTGCCGCCCGACACCTGGCTGCGGGGCCTATGGTGGGCCATGTAACCGATACCAGTGCCCGCATCTGGATGTTGGTGCGCAAGACGGAGCTAATCGAGTTGAAGGTCTGGGCGGATGGTCAGCCCCAGCCGGTCCGGCAACGCAGCTGGCACACGGACACCATGTTTGACCATGGCCCTTACCATATTCTGCTGCACACGTTTGGAGGGCTTCAGCCTGCCACGGCTTACACACTCGAAGTGCTGCTCAATGGGCAGGCAGCGGCCATGCAGCCTTTCCGGACCTTTCCTTCGGGCAAGGGATTTGACATTTCCTTTCTGACCGGTTCCTGCGCCATGCGTCCCCCTCAGGCCTTCCGCATGTTTTATCCCGGTCCGCAGGAGGCCATCTATCCGGTCATGCAGGCCATGCCCAGCGATTTCATGCTCTGGCTCGGAGATAATATTTATTATCTTTTGAAACACATGAACGTGCCTGAGCAGATGCTCGAAATCCGCATCAAGCAGGCACAGGTGCCCGAAATCGACGCCTTTCTGCGCTCACGGCCGATGTACTCCATCTGGGACGACCACGATTTTGGCCCCAACAACGCCAAAGGCAACTTTCCCCTGAAGGACACCGCGCTCTACATTCACACCCATTTCTGGGCCAACCCCGCCAACGGCATTCCCGGCACCAAGGGCACGTTCAGCCAGTTCAGCCTCTCCGATGCCGACTTCTTCCTGCTCGACAACCGCTTTCATTCCACGCCCTACAGCGATCCCAACCCCCACATGATCGGTCGCGAGCAGATGGCCTGGTTAAAAGCGCAACTGCTCCAAAGCAAGGGTACTTTCCGCTTTATCGCCGTGGGCAGCCAGGCCTTGAACCTTTTGGATAAGGGCGAAAGTTGGCACCGCTACCCGCAAGAGCGTCAGGAGCTGCTTGACTTCATCGCCGAGCATAAGTTAAGAAATGTTATCTTCCTAACCGGCGACCGGCACCACACCGAACTCCAGCGCGTTACCCTGCCCGGTGACCTGGTGGTGTACGATTTCACTTGCTCCCCCCTCACGTCCGTGACCCATCCCTCGGTGCTGACCGGACCGGAGGCTGACAACCCGCAGCGGGTTCCCGGCACCATGCTCGCCGTCCATAACTTTGGTAAGGTTTCCGTGCAGGGCCCGACTGCTGCCCGCGTGTGCACCATTCAGGTTTTTGATCCCGAAGCCAATCTGTTGTGGGAGCACACCATCCCCGCCCAACCCTAAGGTCTTCCACGCATGGCTGAAAAACCCTTCCGCATCGCAGAACGCCTCCGCAGCTTTCGCTACGCCGGAAAGGGTCTGTGGCACGCCTTTCGCGTGACGCATAATTTTTACCTTCATGCGGGAATCGCCGCAGTCGTGATCGTTGCCGCGGTCTGGGTGCAAGTCAGCCTGCTGGAAGCCGCGGTGCTGGCGCTCTGCATCGGTCTGGTCAGCGCTGCGGAAGTCTTCAACACCGCCCTGGAAGAACTCGTTGACCTGCTGCATCCCCAGCGCGACCCTCGCGCCGGCCGCATCAAGGACATGGCCGCCGCAGCCGTGCTGCTCTGTGCCCTCGCGGCAGCCGCCGCTGGCTGCTTCATATTGTTGCCGCCCCTCCTGGGGCGCTTGAGCGAACTCGGGTGATGGGCTTCTACGGCATAGACGCGGGTTTCTGCGCCAATCCCGGGCTGGGGGTATCAAACCCGCGAAGCGGTAGGCAACCATCTAACACACGTACCGCCCTTGTCAAAGGCCGGAAGGCCTTTCGCCATGTTAAGGCAATGTTAAGCAAGGGTTGATTTATCGACGTGTCCGTTAACAGGGGATTAGCTTTTCCATAACGCAAAGCGGCTTAAATCTTAACACCCAGCCAAAACCAGCATAACGCCATGCGGCTAGGTTTGCAGCGTCAAGGAAAAGGAAGGAGCAGCTCTGCTCTTTTTGTATCCCTAAACTTCACACAACCCTAAATTGACGTCTATCATGAAAAAACTGTTCTCTGTATTGACAGCCTCCGTGCTGGCCACAGCCGCCTTTGCCGCGGACATCGTGGTCTCTGAGGGTGTCATCGAAGCTAACGAAACCTGGACAAATGACAACGTTTACATCCTGGACGGTTTCGTGGCTATCAACGACGGTGTGGTCCTGACCATTGAGCCAGGTACCATTATTCGTGGCAATAAGGCTACCAAAGGTACCCTGATTGTTATGCGCGGCGGTCAGGTGATCGCCGATGGTACGGCTTGTGAGCCGATCGTGTTTACCTCCAACCAGCCGGTTGGTACCCGCACCTACGGTGACTGG
>Ga0172372_10013252_pt1 | contig 10236 bp, 16 predicted proteins | sample LakKiv5m_2_FD_114544 | JGI IMG/M metagenome (GOLD analysis project Ga0172372, IMG submission 114544) | Freshwater microbial communities from Kabuno Bay, South-Kivu, Congo - kab_092012_9.5m | ecosystem: Environmental > Aquatic > Freshwater > Lake | place: Democratic Republic of the Congo... | reverse complement strand
TGGGAATGCCGTAGAGCACTATCGCGCCGCTACACATCGCACAGGGTGAGAGCGTGGTGTAGAGCACGCACTCAGCATAAACCGCTGCCGGTTGCCGCCCGGCGTTTTCAAAGGCATCCATTTCGCCATGCAAAATCGCGCTACCACTTTGCACCCGGCGATTGTGCCCGCGCCCGATAATTTTTCCGCGATAGACGATCACCGAGCCAATCGGAATGCCGCCTTCGGCCAATCCAGCTTGTGCTTCTTCGATGGCTGCTTGCAGAAATGTGTCCACGAAAACCTCCTTAAAGGGGGTCAGCCCAACTCGTAACTAGTAATGCCATAAGTACGATCCAGTGAAATGTCGGGCGCATTGCCGGAATACATGCGGGCTGTTTCGAAAACCTGCGTCATACCATGGCGTTGTGCCAACGCTACTGCTGCCGCATTGCATTCCGGAACGTCGAGAAAAATGGATGTTCCCGCCGGCAGTGTGCCACAGAGCGCATTGAACAGCGCTTCCGCCAGCGCGGGCGTGTCGGCAAATAGAGGCCCGATTTTGTCGCCTTCACGACAGGCGCGCAGCACGCCGTAACCTCTCAATTCGCCTTGATCAATCAGCCCCAGTGCCACGGTTTGCGGCTGAGAAATCCACGCGTTTAAAAAGGATAGACGCGGTTCCGGGAAGAAGGCTCGGTCGTAGCTCGCCAGCTGCTCAAAGGGCAAGGCGGTCAGTGATACCAGTGAAGTTGCTGCCGGCGGTTCGACGGGTATCCGGGCGGATTTGCCGGCATAGCGCACATTGCGGTGCGCAAATTTAAAGCCATAACGCCGGTAGTTTTCCTGTTGTTCCAGAACGCCATCGAGTCCGACGTTACGGCCGGCCAAGCGTGCCATGGCAGCCAGACGCATTTGCAGGCCAAAACCACGGCCACGGCAATCGGGTCGCACAATGTAAAAGCCGCCGAACGCGAATGAGTTGCCATAGCGAATGGCAGACACAATGGCGACAGGCTCGCCGTCGAGCAGGCCGACCAGAAACCCTTCGGGATCTTCCGCTAAAAATGGGACTGCATCGTGCAGCCCGGGATTCCAGCCTTCGGCGGCCGCCCAATCCAGCGCAAGAGACATTTCGTCCCGAAGCAGGGGGCGTATGGTGAGCGGGGTGTTATTCATTATTCATTAACGGTCTTAATGATCCGACAGTCATATTAACTCCGAAAATGCCATTAGGTAGAAGCATTCCACAAATGTACGCCGGTCCAAACGATTGAGAGCCTCGGGCGTAGGCCTGTGCATCCGGCACGCGCAGATTTGCGCAGCAATCGCCTTTGGGCGGCATTCAAATTGTGACCATTCAGGCATATGATGATCACATTGAAAAATATTGATGTGCCGCCGTTTTTTTATTTACAGAGGAGATTTCAATCATGCGTTTCCCTTTATTTTTTTTGATCCTCAGTCTGTGCACCTTGGGGGCATTGCCTGCCAAGGCGGCGCCTGAAAATCAAAATCCCCAAATGCAGGCCAGTATTGTGGTGAGCGGCTTTCAGGGAATTGTGGAAGAGCAACTGGCAGGCATTCTGCACGCCGAGCGGGCTATTGCCGCAGGTGCCGATGCGCAATCAGGAGACTGGGAAAGGGTTCGGTCGGCATTGGTGCGACTTTCCGACGACTTGCCCACCGCTTCGGCTGTTTGGTATGCCTTTCCGGACGGACATTACTACACTGTCGAAAAGGGTTTGGTGACTCAGAATCTCAAGGATCGTACCTATTTCCCCACGCTCTTGGCGGGCAAGGATGTTGAGGGCGACTTGGTTATTAGCAAATCAACCGGGCAACGTTCTGTGATTGTCGCCACGCCCGTCATGCTGAATGGCAAAACAATTGCAGCGATTGGGGTTTCAGTTAGCGCCAACCTGCTCTCCCAGTGGGTTGATCAGAAAATACAATTACCTGCGGATATGTATTTTTACGCGATCAATCGGGACGGAAAAATAGCGCTTCACCGCAATATCGACCGGATATTCAAACATCCCGAAGACATTGGGGACGAGGCACTGGGCCCGGTTTTTAATACGGTACTCGACAAGCAGCGCGGTGTATTTTCCTACACGCTGAATGGCGCAGAAATTTCGGCGGTTTACCAAGCTTCAACACAGTCTGGCTGGCATTTTTTCATCGCCAAAATTCACGGTCGCTAAGGGGAGAACAAGTCTGTCGAAGGATGAGCTTGTGGAAGGGCAGGTTTTTCCACCGTCTACGGTTCGATGGGTGATCGTGTCGTGAGCGACGAATTTCGGGGAGATCCGAGCGCAACTGGAAATGAATGGCACACCCTTAGGTGTGGATTGCAAACCGAAAAATGGCTACGTCCTGAAGGCGCGGAATAATAGTCAGCGTCCCTTTGTTGTCTGGCCAGCAGATTTTGTAGATTGAGTATCTCTCTAGCCATTTGATGGAAACTATCTTGATGATTTATTCGTTAAAGAGTATATTAATAAAATGAATAATACTTTAAAGCGTATAAATAACGCCGAAACATTAATTCGAATCGGCAAGTTGCTGCGTCAACAACGTGAGCAACTCGAAATGACTCAAGGAAAAATTCGAGGTATGCGTCAAGCAACAGTTTCCAAGCTCGAGAACGGTGGAGATGTCAATCTTGACACCCTCATCACCTATGCCGGAGCTCTTGGGTTCGAGCTGGCACTCGTGCCTATTGGACAGGGAAACTTACCCTCTAAAACTTCGAAAGCGCATAACAAACCTCAGGACCTGCTCTCGGAATTCAGTGATTTGCAGGACGACAATGCATGAATACCATTAGCACGCTTGCGGTTCGCCTAGATGATTTGCTAGTCGGGTATCTCACCCATTACCCTGACGAAAAAACCATATTCGTGGTTGATGAAAGCTATATTGAGTATGGCGCTCGACGGCCAATCCTTTCACTATCGATGGCTCGTCCTGGTGAGGATGATTTAACTCAAGCTCTGTTGAGGGATGATCGTTTCAAGGCGGCCTCTGTCAAAGCGCCACCGTATTTTTCCAACCTTCTACCTGAGGGCGACCTAAGAGCCCGTATTGCTCAGCGCTTAAAGGTTCATGAAGATCGCGAATTCAGCCTCCTCTCAGCTCTTGGAGGAGATCTTCCCGGCGCTGTGATACTAGAACCAGCTGATACGCCTGACAAACTAAGGCATCGGCGCGGAATTGTTATTGCGACCGCTCCAGAATCGCTTGGGGAGCTTAAATTTTCAATTGGGGGCATGCAGATGAAATTCTCCATGCTCCGCCAAGGCGAGAGATACACATTACCTGGTGATGGGCAGCTAGGTAACTACATCGTGAAACCACCTTCGAATGATTTTGAAGCATTGCCGATGGTTGAGATGGCGACTATGGAAACTGCTCGCGCAAGCGGGATGGACGTGCCGGAGACACTTCTATTACCTCCTGATAAGTTTCAAGATTTACCTAACATGTCATTCTTTCGCAAGAATGAGCCGTTCTATGCGATACGCAGATTTGATCGCCCAGAAGGTGGGCGACGTCATACTGAAGATTTCGCCCAAGTGTTTAATTTGCGCACCTCTGAAAAATACAATCACGCGAATTATGAAATGATTGGACGAACCCTATTTCAATACGCCGGTGGATTCGAAGACCTCAAAGAAATGGCCAGACGCCTGATGCTCAATGTTTTAATAGGCAACGGTGATGCACATATAAAGAACTGGTCGTTGATATACGATGACCCATTACGACCTCGGTTATCGCCGGCATACGACCTTGTCTCTACAGTCGCCTACACCACTCACGACACATCTATAGCGCTAAATATGGGAAGGGCCAAGAACTTCCACTCAATTACCTTGGAAACCTTCGATGCATTCCTCACTAGAGTGGGTACTCAAGATTTGATTCGCGAAGACATCATGGAAGTTGCAAGGAATACCGGCAAGAAGATTCTGGAAACATGGGGTAGTCAATTTTCCAAATTCGGCGTGCCAGATCATCTCATTCAAAAAGTTGAAGAACACCAAGGCAAACTCAGGCTTAAGAAAGAATTGCTGATTTGAAATCAGTCGTCGTATATATAGCTACCGCTGGTACCCCGTCATTGCAAGCCTCGAAGAGGCGTGGCAATCCAGAATTTAAGCTTTCGATTCAGCTATCACAAAGGCTTTGCAGATACTGATGAATCGTGCCATTATGACCATGTAGTCATAATAATGGGGTGGATACGATGAGAAATATTCAAGTAATTGAGGCAAAAGCAAAGTTTTCCGCACTTCTGGCTGAGGTCGAGGCGGGTGAAACCATCGCCATTACGCGGCATGGTCGTATTGTGGCTCGGTTAGTGCCTGATTCGCCGCGTCGCGCAGCTGACGTATTTCGTCCGTTTTGGGGTGAGGCGGATGAAATCGACCTGCAGGCGCCCGCTGACCCGGCTCCCGAAGCTGCCCCCGTTCTTTGAATGCGTTACCTGCTCGATACCAATATTTTTATTGCCGCCATGAAAGGCGAGCCCGCTGTTCGCGCCAAGCTTGAGAGCATCGCCTTATCAGACCTGCTAATTTCTCCAATCGTGCTCGGAGAGCTCCAGCTAGGTGCTGAAAAAAGTCATTACCGCGACAAAAATGTCGCACGTCTCAAAAGTCTGGTGGAAGACATCGAACTCGCGCCGCTTGATGCCGCTGTAAGCGCACATTACGCGGAGATCCGAGCGCAACTGGAAAGAAATGGCACCCCCATTGGCGCGAATGACTACTGGATTGCTGCACAAAGCTTGGCGCTGGGTGCGACCTTGGTAACCGACAACAGTGGCGAATTCAACCGCGTAACTGGATTGCAAACCGAAAACTGGCTACGTCCTGAAGGCGCGGAATAATGGCATTTTTATCAAAAAACACTGGATCGCCACAGGCCTGCCGGCCTTCGCGATGACGGAAGAAATGAAGCCTCGCGATGACAACCCTCCACACCGTCATTGCGAGCCTCGAAGAGGCGTGGCAATCCAAGCGCTGTTAATCCAACCCCCTTGCATTTATTGGTATGCATTCATAATATACAAGCGATGATAGATTTAGCCAAAATTACCGGATTTGAGTGGGACGAAGGGAATGCGCGCAAAAACGATAAACACGACGTTTCAATGGCTGAATCTGAACAGATATTTTTCAATGACCCATTGTTAATTATTGCCGATACAAAGCACAGCCAAGCGGAAGAACGTTTCCACGCGCTGGGAAAAACGGATGAGGGCAGACCAATACACATCACCTTCACCCTGCGTAGCGGAAATTCAAAAATTCGTGTTATCTCGGCCAGAGACATGCACAAAAAGGAGCGCCAGATCTATGAACAAGCCACTTAAACCTGTACCGACCTTCGCCACAGAAAGCGAAGAACGCGAGTATTGGGAACAACACGACTCCACGACCCATCTGGACTGGAGCAAAGCCAAGCGCGTTACCTTCCCAAATTTAAAGCCCAGCACGAAAACCATCTCGTTGCGACTGCCACAGCATCTGCTGGATTCGATCAAGGCAGCGGCCAATTCGCGCGATGTGCCTTACCAATCGCTTATCAAGGTTTGGCTACAAGAGAAATTGCACAGTCACTAACACTGGATCGCCACGCAGCGCTCGCGATGACAACCCTCCACCCCGTCATTGCGAGGAGGGCAACGCCCGACATGGCAATCCGCCCGCCTCGTCATTGCGGGGTGCCGGGGAGGATGTCAACAAAAGTACTTTTTTGTACATTATGATGTGAAGCGATACAAGCGTCCTAGAGATAACATTGGTAAAAATTTGAATCATGCGACTAACAGCAACACAAAGGCAGATTATTTGTCATACCAGCACCGAAATTTTTGGTGCTGGAGTTGGTGTATGGTTGTTTGGATCAAGGGTAGATGATGCGCGGCGTGGAGGCGATATTGACATCATGCTTGATATCCCCACGCCAGTGACTGCGCCAGCCTTGCTAAAGGCAAGATTTGCGGCCAAAGTCACTCGATTACTACAAGGACGCAAGGTCGATGTATTGTTATCAGCACCCAACTTAATGCGCTTGCCGATTCACGATGCTGCTTTTCAGCAGGGGCAACAACTATGACATTTGAACCGAACAAAAATGTGTTGTTAAGTTTCATCAATGACAACGGCAGGCAATCTAACCGACTCATGAAACTTGTCGAATATGCCCAAAATGGGTATTATCGAACCCATAATGGGCACGATCAACAAAGTGAAATCAACGCAAAAAAATATCGGTTTGGGTGACGCGCTGTTTACCAAAACGCAGCAGCGCGTCCTGGGTTACCTATTTGGCCATCCCGAGCGCAGTTATTTTGCAAACGAAATTATCAAGCTCACGGGTGCCGGTTCGGGTGCGGTTCAGCGCGAACTCAAACGCCTAACCGAAAGCGGCTTGATCCTGGCAGAAAAGCGGGGCAACCAGAAACATTTCAAAGCCAACGAACAATCGCCAATCTTTATCGAACTGGGTCAGATCGTTCAAAAAACTTTCGGGTTAGCCGTCCCGTTACGCAATGCCCTGATGGATATTGCAGTAAATATAAAGTGCGCGTTTGTATTTGGCTCCATCGCCAAGCATGCCGATACGGTGGCAAGCGACATCGATCTGATGATCGTCAGTGACAACCTGCATTACCCGGACATCATGGCCCTGCTGGTTGACACAGAAGCCAAGCTGGGGCGACATATCAACCCAACCCTATATACCGCTCAAGAAATGAAAAACCGCCTGGCTGAAAATAACGCCTTCCTCACGCGCGTTTTGCAACAACCCAAAATTTGGGTCATTGGCAATGAAACCGACCTCCCAGCTTGAAAATCTCTGCGGACCGGGAAAACCACTTAGTCCAGAGCCTCCTGATGCTAACAATCTTTCAACCGCACAGTGTGCCCATGCCACTATTGAGAGATTTATGCATAGCCCATTTATGCTATCATGATATCGTTTATAAAAATTCGGACGGGAGCAATTTCATGGGACAAGTAATCGTTCGCAACCTCGACGACGACATCAAAGATAGTTTGAAAAAAATGGCTAGCCAACACGGGTGGAGTATGGAAGAAGAAGTGCGCCAGATACTCCGTCGCGCGGTCAGCAACAAAGCGCAGGCACGGAGCAAACTAGGCACGCGCATTGCTGCACGTTTTATTGACGTGGGATTAAACGAGCAATTACCCGAACTACGTGGAGAAAACATCAGCCCCATGGACGTTGGGGCATGATCATCCTGGACACAAACGTTATTTCTGCGCTCATGCAGCAACAACCGGACCCAGTGGTTGTGGCTTGGCTAGACGATCAGCCCGCCGAATCAATATGGATTACCAGTGTCACCATATTCGAAGCGCGTTATGGCATCGCCTTATTAGCGCAAGGCCAACGCCTAGCTGACCTGCGGGAACGATTTGAGCAACTATTGCAGGAAGACCTGGAAAACCGTGTACTGCAATTTGATAACAATGCGGCCGATTATGCTGCCGAACTTGCCGCACAACGCAAACACCAAGGGCGTCCGGTGGATATGCGCGACACCTTCATAGCCGGTATAGCACTTGCCCAGCGCGCCAGCTTGGCTACACGCAATATGCGACATTTTGACGATCTAACTGTCACCGTGATTGATCCATGGGCACATGGGGTTAATTGAAAAGGCCTTTATTAGATTAACTGGATCGCCACAGGCCTGCCGGCCTTCGCGATGACGAAGCGCCACTGGATCGCCGCGTGGGCCGGGCTATCGGGTTTATTTCATGCAACGCGGACTTGAAATCTTCATCCTACTGGCTGGTGGCGACAAATCCACGCAAAAGCAAGACATCAAACTAGCCCAGCAACTGGCAAGGCAACTCAAGGAGAACGAGCAATGAACGCCATGAAACTCAAAAAATGGGATAGTTCTGAACACCTTAAAACCGAGGAAGACATGGCCGACTATCTCGAAGCCTGCTTACAGGAAGCCGGCGATGACGCTGCATTTATTGCCAAGGCACTGGGCAACATTGCCCGCGCCAAGGGCATGAGCCAACTATCCCGTGATACCGGACTTGGCCGTGAAAGTCTCTACAAAGCACTTTCCGGCGAAAGCAACCCAAGTTTTGCCACCATACTCAAAGTAACGGCAGCGCTGGGCATCCAACTGCATGCACAACAGCAGTCGGCACGTAGCTAGCATTTTTAGACTGGATCGCCACAGGCCTCGCGGCCTTCGCGATGACCCCGCTACACCGTCATTTCGAGCCTCTAATAGGCGCGTCAAGTCGGAGTTCTGTTTTTGAAATGTATTGTAAATCAGCTCTTTCCGTAATAATATTACAAATCAAAACTTTTTATATGGATTTGTAAAATGATTCCTCGCGTCGCTGATGACACTTTGCGCCGTTTAGCCAAAGGATTTCCAATAGTCGCCCTGACGGGCCCACGACAATCTGGCAAAACCACGCTGGCGAGGGCGGTCTTTTCCGACAAAGTGTATGTTTCGTTGGAAAATCCGGAAGAGCGGGAATTTGCCGAGCGTGACCCTCGGCAATTTTTGCAGCGATTCAATGACGGTGCCATTTTGGACGAAGTGCAGCGTTGCCCGGCACTGCTTTCATGGCTACAGGGCTTGGTGGATGAGCGAGGCCGAATGGGGGAGTTTGTCCTTACCGGTTCAGCCCAGTTTGATCTGATTTCCGGCATGACACAATCATTGGCAGGGCGGGTAGGGCGGATGGAATTGTTGCCGCTGTCTGCAAGCGAACTTGCGAGTGCGGGAAAATTACCTCATTCTTTGGATGAGCTGATGCTCAGCGGTGGCTATCCAGCTTTGTTCGACCGAGCACTTGCGACTGAAGACTGGTTTCCAAATTACGTCGCAACCTACCTTGAACGGGATGTCCGGCAGCTCATTGCTGTTCGCGATTTAACCCAATTCCAGCGCTTTGTGAAAATGTGCGCCGCGCGATCCGGTCAAATGCTTAACCTGGCTGCCTTGGGCACTGATTGTGGTATTTCGGCTGTGACTGCACGTGAATGGATATCCGTGCTGGAAGCGAGCTATCTGGTCATGCGACTTCCGCCTTATCATCGCAATTTTGGTAAACGCCTGGTCAAGACTCCCAAACTCTATTTTCTAGATGTCGGGTTGATGGCTTGGTTATTAGGCATACGGAATGCTTCCACCATTGAAACGCATGCTTCACGCGGCGCATTGTTTGAAACCTTTGTAATCAGTGAAATGGTCAAAAAAAGGTATAACGCAGGGCGCCCTGCAGACCTCTATTTCTGGCGCGACAATGTTGGGCATGAAATCGATGTGCTGTATGAAACCCCTTCGGGACTACAAGCGGTGGAGATCAAATCCGGCACTACCTTTGCTTTCGACTGGCCTGCCGCAGTCCGCAAATGGCAAGGATTCACGAAGGATGAGGCTTTACGTCCCATCATCGTATATGGCGGCGAGGGCGACTATGAACGTGAAACTTGCCGGGTTCTAGGGTGGCGTGAAATGTTGTGATACATGCCGGCAGACTCTGGATCGCCACGCAGTGCTCGCGATGACCCAGTGCCCCGTTCATTGCGAGGAACGAAGAGGTGCGGCAATCCAGCGTTGCTGATAAGTGCAATTATCGGTGGCTTCTAAAATTTCACGTATGAGTTTTTGTGGCAGGTGGCCCAATCCCGGCAGTTCTAGTCACTTAATACACAACTCTGTTATATTTCGTCCAAATTTTGGAACGCTGACACTGGCCGTAACACGTTAGGGCGGTAGCGTGCGCAAGTCCCCGTATTCTGTTGCTGCGCAAATCGCAGTGATGCGAGGTTTTCTTAGCCAAAATAGCGAACATCCCCAACATAAAAAATTTACTCATCAAAGAATGATCACTTCATACCAAAAGTTTGTGAATGCCACACTCGTGGCATTGTCCGTTGTACTGCTTGGCGGCTGTGCGATCGCCCCTGGCATGTACTACGACGATTTCAATGGCCAGGTCGAGCCGCCCATGGGCGAGCAGAATGTTTCGCCCATTATTCGTACCATTACCCTGGATCTGATCAAGGCTGAAAAACAGACCAATCAAAATCAGAAGCACGAAGATATGGAGACGCTGATAACCGAGCCCATGCCCTACAAGATCGGGCCGGGCGATGTGCTGGGGATCACCGTTTGGGAACACCCCGAGTTGCTGAGCCCTCGTTTTGCAGGGGATTCCACTGCCGTTG
>Ga0172372_10013249_pt1 | contig 10237 bp, 8 predicted proteins | sample LakKiv5m_2_FD_114544 | JGI IMG/M metagenome (GOLD analysis project Ga0172372, IMG submission 114544) | Freshwater microbial communities from Kabuno Bay, South-Kivu, Congo - kab_092012_9.5m | ecosystem: Environmental > Aquatic > Freshwater > Lake | place: Democratic Republic of the Congo... | reverse complement strand
TTAGAATTGCTTTGAAAATAATGAATTATACCACCATTAATAACTGTTGGGTCAAAATTATTTGTTTCAAGCATAACACTAACCATAGCGGTGGTGCTGGTTTTGCCGTGGGTTCCTGCGATAGTTATGCCTTTATATTCTTGCATTATTGAGGCCAATAATTGGGCTCTAGTGATAATTAAAATTCCTCGTTTTTGGGCCTTTAAAATTTCTGGATTATTAGTTTTGATTATTGAGGTTTGAACCACTAAAGATACATCGTCTGTTAAATTATTTTCGTGGTGACCAACAAAATATTCAACCCCAACTTCTTTAAGTTTAGGAGTTAAATAATTTTCGCGCAAATCTGAACCCTGAACGGCAATATTCCATTTTCGAAGGATAAAAGCCAGTGCGCTCATTCCAATGCCACCAATGCCAATAAAATGAATTTTCTTTTGTTGTTTAAGTTCTTTAATATTCATTAATTATAAATTTTGATATTTAAAATATTTTTGGTAAATTTTTTTAATTAAATTAAATAACAAATTTTATTTGTAAAATAAAAAATTAAAATGCTTAAAAAAAATATTATAAAAATTTTTGAAATTTGGCAACAAAATAATCTAAATCCAAAAACCGAACTTAATTATATTAACAATTACACTTTGTTAGTTGCTGTAGTTTTATCGGCTCAAACTACAGACGTTAATGTTAATAAAGCCACCAAAGAATTGTTTAAAATTGCTTATTCACCGCAGTTAATGATAAAATTGGGAGAAAAAAAATTAAAAAAATATATTTCGTCAATTGGCTTATATAATGCTAAAGCTAAAAATGTAATTTTGCTAAGCAAGCAATTGATAGAAAAACATAATTCAGAAGTTCCAAATGATTTTGAGAGTCTTGTAAAGCTTGCTGGAGTGGGGCGTAAAACCGCAAATGTTGTTTTAAATTGTGCATTTAATCAGCTAACGATGGGGGTTGATACCCATGTTTTTCGAATAGCCAATCGCATTGGCATTGTCAATGAAGATTCGCCTGAAAAAACCGAAATTTCATTGTTAAAAAAAATTCCTACAAATTTTCTACTTCACGCTCATCATTGGATGATATTGCACGGAAGATATGTATGTAAAGCTAGAAATCCAGATTGCGAAAAATGTAAAATTATTGAATTTTGCGAGTTTAAAGCCAAAAAATTAGAAGGCTAAAATTAAAGAGCCTGTGGTTTTTCGATTTTCAATATCTTCAAAGGCATTTTTTATTTCATTTAATTTATATCTAGTAATTTTTGGCCTAACCACACCCTTTTTAATGGCGCTAAAAATTTCGTTGGCACCAGCGATTAGCTCTGTTCTTGGTGCTTTATATTGACTCAATTTTGGACGAGTTATGTAGATAGAATTGGCAGAAAGGTCATCGATATTGAAAGATTCGATGCCACCAGAAGTTTCACCATAGCTGACGCAAAGACCCATTGTCCATAGACAGTCAATGGATTTTTTAATAGTTTCTTTTCCAACCGAATCATAGGCAATTCCAACCCCCATGTAATCTGTAATGGCTCCAACCTCTTGAACCAAATCTTGAGTTTGGTAATTTATTACATAGCTACAACCAATTGATCTGGCATATTCAATTTTTTCATCCGAGCCAACTGTGCCAATAATTTCAATTCCTAATTGCTTGGCTAATTGACATAAAATATGTCCAACACCACTAGTTGCTGATTGAACCAAAATTCTTTTGGTTAGGGACGCAAAGCAAACTTTATGTAACAAGGTATGAGCCATAAGACCTTTAACAAAGCAGGCCATAATTACGTCGTCAGATAAATAATCTGGAGATGCAATTGCTGTTGACGCCAAAACTGCTTTCTTTTGTGCAAAAGATCCCGTACCAGCATTAAAATAAGTTACCCTATCACCGACCCTAAAATCTTTGACATCAGATCCAACTTCACTAACGATTCCACTGCCTTCAATACCCAATATTGCTGGTAGTTTTTGTAGTTTATAAATTCCTTTGGCAAAGGCATAATCAAAAAAGTTTATCCCAGCAAAATTATTTTTGACAATAATTTCATCTTTTTTAGGTTTTGGATCGGGAACTTCTTCAACTTTTATGCTGTTGAAATCCCCTGGTTTTGAAAGAACTAGAGCCTGCATTTATAGTAATTATATTTTAAAAAAAGTTAGCAACCCAAAGAAGAATAGCCTTCTGAACATGAAGACGATTTTCTGCTTCATCAAAAATAATAGAATTTTTAGAGTCAACAACATTTTCCGTCGCTTCAAAGCCACGATAAACTGGGAGACAATGGGTAAAAATTGCATTTTTATTTGCTAAATTCATTACTTCTTCATTAACTTGAAAAGGTTGGAGTAAATTAATTTTTTTCTGGTGAAGAGCGTCGTTGTTTTCAGCTTCATCTCCCATTGAAAACCAAGTGTCAGTAATAACTACATCAGCATTTTTAACAGCGGATTTGACGTTATTATGAAGAGAAATTTCTGCACCCCTTTTTTTTATTTTATTAATTAAAGAATGGCTAAAATCATAATCTTCTGGGCTAGCAATAGAAAGTTCATAACCAAAAGCCTCAGAAGCTTCAATATAGGAATTTAATACATTATTTTGATCTCCGCACCAAGCTAATTTTTTCCCCTTAATACTACCAATTTTTTCTTCGATAGTTAAAATACTTGCTAAAATTTGACATGGGTGCGAAAAGTCTGACAACCCGTTAATTACTGGAACCGAAGAGTTTTTAGCAAATTCAGTAATAGTGCTATGCGAATTAGAGCGAATCATAATAAAATCAACGAATCTTGACAAAACTTTTGCGGTATCGGCTACGGTTTCACCCTTTCCAAGTTGCATATCATTTTTATTCATAACAATAGCATTTCCGCCGAGTTGATTGATGGCGACCTCAAAAGAAACGCGGGTTCTGGTTGAAGTTTTTTCAAAGATCATCATTAAATTTGCTTGATCAAGTTTTTTAGAATGTGAAAATAATTTTGAATTTTTCTTTAATTTTTTGGCGTATTTAATTATATTTTTCAAATCCAAGTGATTAATATCAGATAAATCGATAAAATGTTTTGGTAAATTATTATTTTTTTTCATAGAAATATAAAAAAATTATTGGAAATTTTTTGTAAACAATTAAAAAAGCTAATGTAAAATTAAATTTTGTCAAGATATCAATTAATAATTTATGTTAAAAAAAATTTTTATTTCTTCGGGTGGAACTGGTGGTCATATTATTCCTGCAATTTCTTTCGCAAAATTTTTACAAAATCAGGGTCATAAAATCTGGTTTTACGGCGATATTAAATCTAAAAATTTTATAAAAAATTCTGATAATTTAAATTATAATTTAATTCCATCTGCACAATTTGTTAAAAATTTAATTGGGCTAATTAATTTTTTTTTAAAAACTAATTTTGGATTTATAAAATCTTTATTTGAAATAATTAAATATCGACCAGATTATATTATTGCATTTGGGGGTTATTCAACCTTCCCAATGTTGCTTGCAGGAATTTTTTCAAATTCCAAAATTATTCTTCACGAACAAAACGCTCATTTTGGAAAAGTTAATAGATTATTTGCTAAATATGCTTATAAAATATGTTTGTCGTTTGAAAAAACTGATGGCATTAAAGAAATTTTTAAATCAAAAACAGTTTTTACTGGCAACCCAATTCGCGATGAAATTATTGCCCTGAATTCAAAGTCATATGTTTTACCAAAAAATGAAAATTTTACCATAAAAACTGATAACAAATTCGGATATGATGTTTTGTTAAATTCAGATTTTAATATCGAAAGTATTTCTAAAAAATATTTTAAAATACTTGTAATTGGCGGTTCGGGTGGAGCTAAAATTTTTAGTGATATTTTGCCTAAGGCTTTTTATAATTTTTCGGAAAATATTAAGGAGCAAATCCAAATTTTTCAACAATGCCGAGTTGAATTGGTTGAGTCAACCTTTGATCAATATAAATCATTCAATTTGAACATCGTAGTCGATAGTTATTTTGAGGATATGTCTAATTTAATCGATGAGTGCCATCTTGTCATTGCAAGAGCTGGATCGTCTTCGATATTTGAATTTTGTTGTGCCAAAAAACCAATGATATTAGTGCCTTTTGCAAATTCTGCCGATGATCATCAGCTTAAAAATGCTAGTTATTTAAATCAAAATGGAGCATGTATCATGATTAAAGAAAGTGATTTCAATATTAAAAATGTTAATGAAATCTTAAATAATTTGTTAAATAATACTAATATCTTGTTAGAATTATCAAAAAATGCAGGTAATTTAGCATTAATTAATGCCAATAATAACATTTCTAAAATTATTAATTAACAATGGATCATATTACTATCACCAGTCAAAGAGAGTTTCAGGATTATGAAAATTCACCAGTTGGAGAATTTCTTAAAAATATTCGTGAAAATCAATCGATTGAAATCGAGAAAGTTTCTAAATTTCTTAAGGTCAGAATCAAGGATATAAACTACCTAGAAAATAACGAGATTGATAAAATTGAAAAAAATATTTATGTTGTTGGATTAATAAAAAGCTATGGCAATTTTTTAAAGATTAATGAAAAAATTATCGAAAATAAAATCCAAGATTTGGGTTTAAAATCCAATATTGAAAATAAACGACACACCCTAATTAATATTGGTGAAAATAGAGATTTAAGCCCAGCAAATGAATTGCTATTTAATGCAATGATTGCAAGTATTTTCATTATAATTTTTTCTCTAGTGGTTATAAATATTTTTAACACACAGCGCAATATAATTAGTAGCGAATCCATTATTAACGATATCCAAAAAATTAATAATTAAATGATAAAATTTGATAAGCAAAAAATCAGAGAATCAATCATCTTTCTTAGAAATAAAGCTCGTAAAATCAGATTTTATAAAACTAAAGAATTTAAAATCTTCGCTATAGTTTTATTTTTTTTAATTTTCTTAGCTTTTCTTTTGCCAATTTTTTTTGATAACTCAAAATTAAGAAATGAAATTTCTGATAGATTATCAAAATTAACAAATTCAACAATTGAAATTAAGGGAGAAGTTACGGTGGCCTTATTACCATCGCCTTCAATCTCAATAAATAATTTATTTATCGAAAATTATAGTCCAGAAAAAAACCCAAAAGAAAATAGTAAATTCTATAATATTTACGCCAAAAATATGGAGATTATTTTTCCAATTTTTGGTTGGTCAAAAAATAAATTAATAAAAAAAATTATTCTCAATGATGTTTCGATTGATGTTTTTAAATCTAATTCAAAAGGCAAATTAGGCAAGAGTGTTTTTTATACAAAACTGGATTATTTGAATAAAATCAATCCTCGCTCTCCGCCTTCTAGAGATGGAATTAGTTCTAAAATTTTTGCAATTAATGATTTGGAATCGGTAATTATGCTTGAAGGTCTAATGCCAAATATTCAAGTCAATAATGGAAAAATGACTCATTATGATGAGGAAAAAATTTACAGTGAATTTATGAATATTGATGCTTCGCTAATTTATCAAAAACATCAAATTACCAGCTATGGAAGTTTTGTTAGCGACAAGGTTGACAATAATTTTGAAATGAATTTGATTTTTAATAATTCCAAAAAATTAAAACCATCTTTTTTCTCTATAAAATCTCCAGTTTTAGATTTTCGTATAAATGGAACTTTTTTGGAAGAAAATACTAAAGGAGTAACTAGCACAAAATTTCGTGGAAATTTTAACGGATATATAGTTGAGCTGAAAAATTTTTATAAATCTCTCTTTTCTTCATCAAATATTATTGCCTTGAAACTAAAAAGTAACGGAACTCCCATCAATTTTACTGGAGAAATTTATAATGACGAAAATGACATTAATATTGTAAATATTTTCCTAGAATCTAGCTTATTGAAAGGTGTGGGCAATATTAAAATAGACAAATCGGCATCAATTTTTACATCAGATATAAAATTTGATTTAGAAAGGTTAGACATCGATAATATTTGGAATACTGAAAATCCTGCTAAACAAATTGCAGAATTGGCAAAGGGTGTGAATATTTCCAAAAATTCCATTAATCAAGTTGAAAATAAAATTTCTACCGATTCAGATGAAGATAAAAATCCGAATAATGAAAATCCATCTCAAATAGCCTCAGTGCCAGATCCAAAATCTCAAAACATTAACTTAACTGAAAATATCGGCAAAGAGCTTGCCAACAATATTTTTTTAAATATTAGAGAATATGATATTGATTTGGATATAAATTCGCAAACCGCAAAGCTATATGATGGTGTAATCAATGATTTGAGATTAAATGCCAATATTTCCAACGAAGATAAAATGTCGGTTTTTCCATTGTCATTTAGATTGTCGTCCAATTCATCAATTAGAATTATTGGAAATTTTAATCAAAAAGAACATAAGAATAGATTTATTGGCACTCTTGATGCCGGTGGTGATTCGCTATTTGAAATTCTTGAATGGTTAGAAATTAATCCAAAAAATGTAAAGATTAATAATTTAAAAAAATTTAATGTATTTTCAGAAATTGAGATAAGTAATGATGATTTTGTATTTAAAAATTTATATTTAAATTTAGATGATAAAAAAACTGAAATATATGGTGATATTGAAATCAGAGACAATAAATCTAAGAGGGCTATAAATTCATTTTTAAAATTTTCAGAATTTGATTTTGAAAAATATATTTCAATTCCTTTTAATAACATATATTTTAATGAAGGAATACTTTCTGACAAAATTTTATGGCTTAATCAAATATTTTCTAACTATAATGTTAAATTTAATTTTGAAAAATTGATTTATCAAGAAGAGATATTTAATAATCAGGAAATAAAACTAGATTTTGGTCCGGGATTTATTAACATTCCAAATAATAAATTTGTTTCACAAAATAATGATTTTATTATTGATTTTTCACTTAAAACTAATGATAAAGCGCAAATACTAAAATTAAAAATCGATGCTGAAAAATTATTATTAGATTACAAAAAAGATTATATTGATGATCAGATGCCAATCACCAAAACCCTCTTCGATAGATTTTTTCAAATTCCTTCCCTTCAAGGCTTTGATGGTGAAATCAAAGTCGACATTAATAACTTAAAAGTTGATGAAGCTATAATTACCAATCTGAAATATTTCTCACCAATTTCGGGTGCTGTAAATCAGGCTAAATTAGAAATGGATATTTTTGATGGCAAATTTGATTTTAAAGGGGTGAATGATATAAAATACAACAAAATTATTAATGGCATATTTAATTGTAAGCTTTGCAATCTTAATAAAATTTTTAAAACTTTTTATGGAATTGAAAATATTGGTGGAGTCGCCAATATATCTGGAAATATTGTTGGAGCGGGTAAATCGATTTATGAATTTAAAAATAAATTAATATCTGAAATTTCTGTGGCAATTTCAGCTCCATTCGCTAAAGGTTATGGTTTAAATGATTTTGTTAAAAAAATATACAGCTTCAAGAACGGGTCGAATTTCACGGAAACTCCCGAAGAAATTCTTCACAATAAAGATGGGTTCACCCAATTTTTACAAGGTAAGGGTTTTATTAACTTAAAGGGCGAAAAAAATAGTAATTTTTCAATTTCTCTAAAATCCACCGGTATTAATTCTGTTTTTTCAGGAATAATTTTTATGAATGAAGATAGTATTAATGGCACCATAAATACCATATTTTTGGCTCCCGGAAAGGAAAAACAAATACCAATAAATATTGCCACTAATATTACTGGATATATTGATGATGTTGCTTTAGTTTCGAACTTAAATCAAGTCAGGCAATATTTAGGTTTAGAAAAGATAGAAAAAACAGAGCTTGATAATATTTTGGTGGTAAAAACTGCAGAAAAGAAACAAGCTAAAAAAGAAAAAATCATTAATCGGGCAAAAAAATTAGAAAAAAAAGTTAAGAAAATTGAAGCTAAAACATCTGAAAATTCAAGTGAGGATGAGGAAGAGGAAGAGGTTACTACCGAAATAGTTGAAGAAATTCAAGTTATTGAAATTAATAAACCCACAGAAATCTCCAAGGAATCTGATTTGTTAATAATCGACAAAACAACAAATAATGATAAAGATTCTAAAAATTCAACGACAATTAACCAAAATTCTACAATCAATAATTCGATAACAGCTCCAATTAAAAATAAAGCTCCAAATACTGATTCCAATCAGGTTATAAAAGGTTTGGAATCTGAAAATATTAACATTGTTGAACCTAGTTTTTAATATGAAAATTTCCATTGAAAATATTAAACAAAAAAAGGGAAATAAAAAAATTATTTGCCTTACCTCTTATTCATTTCCAATAGCCAAAATTCTGGATAATCTGGTGGATATTATCTTGGTGGGCGATTCAGTAGCGATGGCAGTTTACGGCGAAACCGATACTACTTCCGCTGATTTAAAGATGATGATAAGTCATGGTAAGGCTGTGGTGAGGGCTTGTAAAAGAGCATTGGTGGTGGTTGATATGCCAATAAATTCTTACGAAAATTCAAAAAAAACCGCGCTACAAAATGCCAAAAAAATAATCGAAGAAACCAAATGCGATGCTGTTAAAATTGAAATAACCGAAGACTTAATTGAAACTGCAAAATATTTGGTCGAGAATGGAGTAAATGTAATGGGTCATGTCGGATTACTGCCTCAGCATGTTAAAGAAATTGGTGGCTATAAATATCAAGGAAAAGATGAAGAATCGGCGCAAAAAATTTATGAAATAGCGAAAAAATTAGATAAAACAGGAATTTTTTCTTTGGTAATCGAGGCTGTTCCAGCTAAGCTTGCCAGCAAAATTTCGAAAAATATTAAAATTCCAACAATTGGTATTGGAGCTTCCCAAGATTGCGACGGACAGATTTTGGTGATAGATGATTTGCTTGGATTAAACACTGAATTTAAACCAAAATTTGTTGAAAATTACGAAAATTTATCCCAAAAAATTAGTGTTGCCGTAGAAAATTTTGGCAAGGATGTTGTTAGCGGAAAATTTCCAACCAAAAAAAATATTCTATAAAATGATATTTTTGAAATGCCCCGCCAAAATCAATATTTTTTTAAATATAGTTGGAAAAAAACCAGATGGTTACCATCAATTAGAATCAATTTTTTTACCAATTGAATTGAGTGATTATTTGGAAATAAAGCCATCTTCAGTTTTTAAATTGACAGTCACTGGAAGATACGCAAATAAAATAGAAAATGATGAAAATATTTTAATGAAAATTTTGGAATATTTTAAAAAAAATTTTCAAATTTCGGATAATTTTTCGATTAATTTACAAAAAAATATCCCGATTGGAGCTGGTTTGGGTGGGGGCTCATCTGATGGTTCGGGGTTTATAAAAATTCTTAATAAAATTTATGATTTAAAGCTTAACAAATCGCAAATGCAAGAAATTGCTCTAAATTTTGGCTCGGATTTACCGTTTTTTTTTGAAGAGAATCCGTGTTTTGTATGTGGTCGGGGGGAAAAATTTCATAAGCTACCAGAATTATTTATCGAAGAATTAAAAAATTATAAAATTTTATTAATAAATCCAAATATTAATTTGAGTACAAAATTAATATTTGAAAATTATCAAAAATTGATTAAATCTAATAAAATTGCTTATTCCAAGTCTATTAATAACAAAGATTTATTTGAAAAAAATCTCAATGAAATTTTAAAAAATTCAACGAATGATTTAGAGTTAATTGCTTTTGAAATTCATTCAATTTTAAAAGAAATTTTAATTGATCTACAAAGTTTTTCAAATATTCTTGCAAGAATGACTGGAAGTGGAAGTACAATGTTTGCAATATTTGATAAATCTGACGAAAATCTTAATAAATGTTATCATTTTTTAAAAGAAAAATATCCAAATTATTTTATAAAAATTGATAATTTACAAAATTGATTGCTTGACACTATTAGACATCAGTTTATAATCTCTGCCCATAAATTTTCCTTAAAAAAAAATCTTAAAAAAATGACTAATAAAACTGAATATAGAAATGTCGCAATTATAGCCCACGTTGACCACGGCAAAACTACCTTAATTGATGCAATGCTTCACCAAAGCGGAACTTTTAGAGCAAACCAGCAAATTGAAAATCGAGTTATGGACTCTAATGCCCTTGAAAAAGAACGCGGAATTACAATTTTAGCAAAATGCACCTCAATAATGTGGAAAGA
>Ga0172372_10013246_pt1 | contig 10238 bp, 5 predicted proteins | sample LakKiv5m_2_FD_114544 | JGI IMG/M metagenome (GOLD analysis project Ga0172372, IMG submission 114544) | Freshwater microbial communities from Kabuno Bay, South-Kivu, Congo - kab_092012_9.5m | ecosystem: Environmental > Aquatic > Freshwater > Lake | place: Democratic Republic of the Congo... | reverse complement strand
GCGCCATGTTCTCCCAGCGCACCCGCATCCTGCTCACGGTTCTGCTGGTCGCCTCCCTCACCTTCGTGATCCTGGACCTGCGCGGCGGCCGGGGGCCATTCGCCTCCCTGCAGTCCCTGGGATCCTCGACGGTCGGCGCCCTGGAGCGGGCTGGCGCCACCCTGGTCTCGCCGGTCACCAGCATCAATCGGTGGTGGGGAACGTGGGGCGACCAGCGGGAGCGGATCCGCGAGTTGGAGGAGCAGAACCTGGCCCTGCGCAGCATGGTCGTTCGATCAGCCGAGGACCAGGCCCGGGCCAATGCGCTGGATGCGCTGCTTGGTGTCGCCGGGGCCGGCCAGTACCGGATTCTGCCGGCCGAGGTCATCGCGGTCGGTCCCAAGCAGGAGTTCGGCTGGACGGTGACCATCGATGTCGGCTCCCGGGACGGGATCGAGAAGGACATGTCCGTGATCAACGGCGACGGCCTGGTCGGACGGGTCCAGGCGGTGAACCGCAACGCCTCCACCGTGGTGCTGCTCACCGATGCCACCGTCTCGGTCGGGGCGCGGATCGCCGGCACCGAGGAGGTCGGCATCCTGTCCGGTACCGGCCGGCAGGACTCCCTGGAGTTCCAGGTCCTGGACCCGCTGGCCACCCTGCGCGTCGGGGATGCGCTGGTCAGCTTCGGCTCGCGCGGCGGTCGCCCGTACGCCCCGGGCATCCCGATCGGCGAGGTGGTCGGGGTGAGCGGGACGGCCGGTCAGTTGGCTCGCGTCGCCACCGTGCAGCCGTTCGCGGACGTGTCGACCTTGACCATCGTGGGCGTCGTGGTCCGCCCGCCCCGGCAGGATCCACGGGATTCGGTCCTGCCCGCTCGACAGGGGGCAAGCACGGCGCCGCTGATCCCGATCCTGCCCTCGGCCGCGCCCACCAACACCGCCGAGGTCCAGGCCAGCCCGGCACCGTCCGCCAGCCCGAGCCAGGCGTCCACTCCGACGCCGCAGCCGACTGACGGGCTGGCCGAGCCCACCGGGGAGCCGACCGCCAAGCCCCCGCAGGAGGCGCCAGCCTCCTTCCTGCCGAACTCCGGCACCGCCGCTGCGGCCCCCGGCACCGTGCCCGGCCCCTGTCCGACGGTGGCATCGAGCCCAGGTGCTGGGGCACCTGACGGAGGCCCGGGGCCATGTGGCTGAGGCAGGCCATCCTGTGCGCCAGCGTCCTGCTGGTGATCCTGCTGGTGCAACTGACCCTGCTGGCTCGGCTGGGCCTACCCGGAGCCACCCCGGACCTGATCGCCGTGTCGGTGGTCGCTGTCTCCTTCGCCTACGGGCCCGGGGTCGGCGCCGCCTACGGATTCGTGGCCGGCATGGCGCTGGACTTCTCCCCGGCGATGGACGGCACCATCGGGCTGCATGCCCTGATCTACCTGGTCATCGGGGCCCTGGCCGGGCCGCTGGTGGACACCCGGGATCGGACGGTGCCGGTCGTGATCGCGGTGGTGGCGGTGTCCGCCGGGGCAGTGCCGCTGACCGTGGCCATCCTGGAGACGGCCCTGGGCAATGAGCGCATCGACTGGGGGCAGGTCCCGGTGATGGTCATCACCGGTGCCCTGTACGGGGTGATCCTGGCTCCGCTGGTGCTTCCGCCGATCGGCTGGCTGGTGAAGAAGCTCACGCCGGAGGCACTGCTGTAGCCGAACCGGGGCAGATTGTCGGTATCGGCAGGTCGGGAACCGCCCCGAGCCAACCGGCGTCGTACCGTGGGGTCTGCCCGAGGAGGCGACGGCGCGGCCAGCGCGGTCATGCGGGCGGGATCACGAGGTCGAGCTGTCGGGCCGATGATCGGATGGTCGCGAACCGAGGCAGCAAGGGAGGTGGATGATGACCCAGCGCTCCACCCTCCGTCTGATCATCCTCGGCGTCCTGGTCGCCTCCCTGCTCATCACCCTGGTCGGCCGACTGTTCTTCCTGCAGGTGCTCAGTGGCGACGTCTACCGGGTGGCGGCCAAGAGCAACAGCCTGCGCGAGGTGGCCACACCGGCTGTCCGCGGGTTGATCCTGGACCAGGCCGGACGCCCCATGGTGGCCAATCGCATCTCATTGGTGGTCACCGTGGACCGGGTCACCCTGCAGCGCGAGGAGGACGACGGCCAGGGGGTCATCCAGCGGCTCGCCGAGGCCTTGGACCTGCCTGCCGACCAGATCGCCGACCGGCTGAAGATCTGCGGCGAGGAGGGAGCCAAGCCGCCCCCGGTCTGCTGGAACGGATCCCCGTACCAGCCCATCCCGGTCGCCCGGGACGTCAAGACCAGTACCGCGCTGGAACTGATGGAGCGGCGCATCGAGTTCCCCGGGGTGAACGCCCGACTGGAGGCCATCCGCATCTACCCGGCACCGTTCAACGTGAACGCAGCCCACGTGCTGGGCTACCTCGGGCCGGTGACCGAGGACCAGTTGACCGAGCAGGGGGACACCAAGGCCTTCGACCGGTTGCGCCGGACCGACGTGGTGGGCCGATCCGGGCTGGAGGCCAGGTACGACGACACCCTGCGCGGCAAGCCGGCGGTGACGACCCTGGAGGTGGACACCTCTGGTCGGGTGACCAGCACGGTGGACGAGCGCCCCGCCCAGCCGGGCAACTACCTGGTGACCACCATCGACGCCGAACTGCAGTCGGCCGTTGAGGACCAACTGGTCCTGGCCATCCAGCGGGCGCAGGCCCAGGGATTCCCGGGTGACTCCGGTGCCGCCGTGGTGGTCGACGTCCGCAACGGCAATGTCCTGGCGATGGCGAGCTACCCCACCTACGACCCGGCGATCTGGGTCGGGGGCGTCACCAAGGAGCAGTACAAGGATCTGATGGACTCCGAGTCCCTCAGTTCCAATGCGGTGCAGGGCCTCTTCGCCCCGGGTTCCACCTACAAGGTCATCAGTACGGTGGCCGCCGCTCGGCAGGGCTTCAATCTCTACGGCGACTACAAGTGCCCGAACCAGGTGGTACTGGGCACCCAGGTCTTCCGCAACTTCGAGTCCGCCGCCTACGGTCGGATCTCGCTGACCCGGGCACTGGAGGTGTCCTGCAACACCGTCTTCTACGGGATCGCGGACGACATCTGGCTGGCGACCGGTGGCCCTGATGCGACCAAGGACTCCCCGGATCCGATCGCCCGTGCCGCCCGCAACTTCGGCCTCGGTGAGCGCAGCGGGATCGACCTGCCGGGGGAGTCCGCCGGACGCGTGTCAAGTCGCCAGTTCAAGGTGCAGAACTGGGAGGAGAAGAAGGAGACCTGGTGCAAGAACGCGATCGAGGGCTACCCCGAGACGCGCAAGACCGACCCGGCCCTGGCGGACTACTACACCGCCCTGGACAAGGAGAACTGCGCGGACGGTTTCCGCTGGCGCGAGGGTGACGCGTTGAACGCGGCGATCGGACAGGGCGACACGGTGGTGACGCCACTGCAGATGGCGATGGTCTATGCCGCGATCGCCAACGGCGGCAAGGTCTACCAGCCACGGGTGGTCAAGGCCATCCTCTCCCCGGAGGGCAAGGTGATCGAGGAGTTCAAGCCCGAGGTGCGCAAGCGGATCGAGGGTGGCCGGGCTGCGATCAACTTCCTGCGTCAGGCGCTGCCCGGGGTGACCGAGAACGGCTCGGGTAAGGAGCCGTTCGCCGGCTTCCCACTGGATCAGATTCCGGTGGCATCCAAGACCGGTTCGGCCGAGGTGACCGGGAACAAGGTCGCCACCTCCTGGTTCGCCGCGTATGCCCCGGCGGACAACCCCAGGTACGCGGTGGTGGTCATGGTGACCCAGGGCGGGACGGGCTCGCGAACCTCCGGCCCGAGTGTTCGCGGCATCTATGAGGCGATCTTCGGGATCAAGGGCGATACCGTCGACCCCGAGCGCAGCGTGCTGATTGGCGGTGAGCCGCGAAAGGCACTGCCGAGGGTCCGGGCCGACGGCACCCCCGTCATCCCAGCGGGCGACCGATCGGGATTCGCATCGGCCCAGGACGCCCAGGCCGCAACCGACCAGCCTGCGGCCATGACCGAGGAGAGTGCGCAGTGAGCAGTTTCCAGGCGGTGGAGTCCACCGCTCGGCCGACGGTACCCAGCCGCCAGCCGGGCAGTTCCTACTGGCGCGAACTGGACTGGACCCTGATGGTGGCCGCCCTGGGCGTGACCGTCTTCGGCTCGCTGCTGGTGTGGTCGGCGAGCCGGGCCGACCTGGCCTCGGACAGCGATCCGCAGTCCTATCTGAAGCGACATCTGATCAACATCACCCTGGCCCTGGCCCTGGGATCGCTCGCCTCCCGGCTGGACTACCGCTGGCTGCGTGCCTACGCCCCGATCCTGTACGGCATCTCGGTCTTCAGCCTGCTCATCGTCTTCCTGCCTGGTATCGGGGCGACGATCGCCGGTGCCCGGGCCTGGATCGACCTGCCGGGTGGCTTCACCGTGCAGCCCTCGGAGTTCGCCAAGGTCGCGATCATCTTGATGATGGCGGTGATCCTGGCCGAGCGGGACGCGAACAGCGTGCAGCCCAAGGACCGGGATGTCCTCATCAGCCTGGTGGTCGCGGGGGTCCCGCTGCTGATCATCCTGGCCCAGAACGACACCGGGACGGTGCTGATCGTCGGCTCGGTGGCCCTGTCGATCATCGCGGTGAGTGGGGCTCGGACCCGTTGGGTGCTCGGCCTGATCGGCGGCGCTGCCATCTCGATCTACCTGGCCGTGCGCCTGGGGCTGCTCAAGGAGTACCAGGTGGCCCGGCTGACCTCCTTCATCAATCCCACGGCAGACACCGGCAACGCCGCCTACAACTCCAACCAGGCACGGATCGCCATCGGTGGCGGCGGCTGGTTCGGCTACGGCCTCTTCGAGGGTCCCCAGACCCAGGGCAAGTTCGTCCCGGTGAACGAGAGCGACTTCGTGTTCACCGTCGTGGGGGAGGAGTTGGGCTTCATCGGCTCCCTGCTGCTCATCGTCCTGCTGGCGGTGGTGCTGTGGCGGTCGCTGATGATCGCCATGCAGGCGGACGATCTGTACGGCCGGCTGGTGGCCACCGGCATCACCGCCTGGTTGGCCTTCCAGATGTTCGAGAACATCGGGATGAGCCTGGGCATCATGCCGATCACCGGCATCCCGCTTCCCTTCGTCTCCGCGGGGGGCACCTCGATGATGGCGACCTGGATCGCCGTCGGGTTGCTGCAGAACGTCCGGCTGCATAGCCGGCGGAACGCGCCATAGGGGCGCCGGCGGAACGCGCCATAGGGGCGCCGCGCATCCCTGCCTAGGATGCTGCGATGACGATTGCCCCGGTAGCCGCCAGTACCGCGGGCGCCAGCCTGTTCGGCAGGCTCGAACACCTGTTGCCGCTGGTGGCCAAGCCCATCCAGTACGTCGGCGGTGAGCTGAATGCGACCTGCAAGGACTGGGATGCGGTGCGGGTGCGCTGGGCGCTGATGTACCCGGACGCCTATGAGGTGGGCGCACCGAATCAGGGCGTGCAGATCCTGTACGAGGTGCTCAACGAGCGACCTGACGCCCTGGCCGAGCGCACCTACGCCGTCTGGCCGGACCTGGAGGCGCTGATGCGACAGCACCAGGTTCCGCAGTTCACGGTGGATGGGCACCGCAGCGCGCGCGAGTTCGACGTGCTGGGCCTGTCGTTCGCCACCGAGCTGGGCTACACGAACATGCTCACGGCCCTGGACCTGGCCGGCATCCCGCTGGCCGCGGTGGACCGGGACCTGAGTCATCCGATCGTGGTGGCCGGCGGCCATGCGGCCTTCAATCCCGAGCCAATCGCGGACTTCATCGATGCTGCCGTCCTCGGCGACGGCGAGGAGGCCGTCGGCCTGATCACCGACCTGGTGGCCGACTGGAAGGACCGCGGTCGACCGGGGGGTCGCGAGGGGCTGCTGCTGGAACTGGCCGGGACCGGGTCGATCTACGTCCCGCAGTTCTACCAGGTGCACTACCTGCCGGATGGACGCATCCAGCGCATCGCCCCGAACCGACCCGAAGTTCCCTGGCGCGTCCGCAAGCACACGTTGATGGACCTGGACGCCTGGCCGTACCCCAAGCAGCCGCTGGTCCCGATGGCCGAGACGGTGCATGAGCGGATGAGCGTGGAGATCTTCCGGGGCTGCACCCGTGGGTGCCGGTTCTGCCAGGCGGGGATGATCACCCGCCCGGTCCGGGAACGCAGCATCACCGGCATCGCGCAGATGGTGGACAACGGGCTGCGCAAGACCGGCTACGAGGAGGTCGGGCTGCTCTCGCTGTCCAGTGCCGACCACTCCGAGATCGCCGACGTGGCCCGCAACCTCGCCGATCGGTACGAGGGCACCCAGACGGCGCTGTCGCTGCCGAGCACCCGGGTTGATGCCTTCAACGTCGACCTGGCTAACGAACTCTCCCGGAACGGCCGGCGCAGCGGTCTCACCTTCGCCCCCGAGGGTGGCAGTGAGCGGATCCGCCGGGTGATCAACAAGCTGGTGTCCGAGGAGGACCTGATCCGGACCGTCACCACCGCCTACGCCGCCGGCTGGCGTCAGGTCAAGCTCTACTTCATGTGCGGTCTGCCGACCGAGTCCGACGAGGACGTCCTGCAGATCGCGACCTTGGCCCGGGAGGTCATCAAGGCGGGCCGGGCAGCCTCGGGTCGCCGGGACATCCGCTGCACGGTGTCGATCGGGGGATTCGTCCCCAAGCCGCACACCCCGTTCCAATGGGCCGCCCAGCTGGACCACGAGCAGACAGATGCGCGGCTGATGAAACTGCGCGACGCCATCCGGGCCGATCGCGAGTACGGCAAGGCGATCGGCCTGCGCTACCACGACGGCAAGCCCGGCATCGTGGAGGGCCTGCTCTCCCGCGGTGACCGCCGGGTGGGCCGGGTGATCGAGCAGGCCTGGCGGGACGGGGCTCGCTTCGACGGTTGGAGCGAGTACTTCTCCTTCGACCGGTGGATGCTCGCGGCCGAGGCGGCCCTGGCCGGTACCGGGGTGGACGTGGACTGGTTCACCACCCGCGAGCGGGACCGGGTCGAGGTACTGCCCTGGGACCACCTGGACTCTGGCCTGGACGCCCAGTGGCTGTGGGAGGACTGGCAGGACGCCCTGGACGAGGTCGCGGTGGACGACTGCCGGTGGACCCCGTGCTTCGACTGCGGGGTCTGCGACCAGATGGGGACGCAGATCCAGGTCGGGCCGACCGGGGTGGTCGATCTGCCCTTCCCGGCGACGGCGCCCAGAGCCAGCGTGCTCGCCGACTCGTGAGCCGGCAGCCTCCGGACCGCAACGTCGCCCCGGCCGTCCAGCGGCTGCGCCTGCGCTACGCCAAGCGGGATCGGCTGCGATTCGCCTCCCATCGTGACTTCCAGCGCGCCTTCGAACGGGCCCTGCGACGGGCCGAGATCCCGATCGCCTTCAGTGCCGGTTTCTCCCCGCATCCGAAGGTCTCGTACGCCAATGCCGCCCCGACCGGGGCGGCCAGCGAGGCGGAGTACCTGGAGATCGCGGTGACGGCCGTATGCGATCCGGAGCGTGTCCGGGCAGCCCTGGATGCTGCCCTGCCACCCGGCCTGGACGTCGTGGAGGTGGTACCGGCCCGTACCCCCGACTTCGCCGAGCGACTGCAGGCCAGCTGCTGGCGCATCGAACTGCCGGGGGTCACCGGCGAGCAGGCCCAGTCGGCGGTGGCGGCCCTGCTCGCCGCGCCCGAGGTGATCGTGGAGCGACTCACCAAGCAAGGTCGGCGTTCCTTCGACGCCCGGGGGGCGATCGACTCACTCGAAGTGGTGCCGGTCCCGGATGCGGACGCAGAGTGTGCGATACTCACCGCAGTCGTACGGCACGGCACGCCGACCGTTCGACCCGACGACGTCCTCGCTGCACTTCGACACGTGGCCACCCTCGTGCCGCCCGCCCCTCCAAGGGTGACCCGGCTGGCGCAGGGGCCACACACCCCAGGTGAGCGAACCGTTGGCGATCCCTTCGCCGCGGACCGCTCCTGACCGCCGGCGAGGGCCTACAGGCTTCGTGCCGTCGTCGGTGCGGGAGTGGGATCACGTCCGCACCGGTCTTCGGCACCCGTTCGGCGCATGGCGCCCCCGGTCGTCCGGGCGGCAGCGCCGCCCGAAGGAGTTCGACCCATGGTCGAGGACATGACCGGTGATCTGGCCGGCGAAACACAGGATTCAGCACCACGCACGCGTCGACGCAGCGCCTCCCGGCCGGCCGGTCCACCGCAGCCTGGCCCGGCGGACGCCGATGCCGTCGACCAGGTGACCAGGCCGGCTCGCAAGCGCGCCGCCAAGCCCGATGCCGAGTCCCCTCAGCCGGGCGCCGCCGATGGCGAGCAGGGTGTGGCGGAGCCAGCCCGCGCTCCCGGTCGACGCACCCGCAAGGCCGCTGGCCCGGCCGACGACCAACCCCCGGTGGACCAGGCCGTCGAGGGGGCGACCCAGGAGTCCGCCGGCCGAGGCCGTCGGGCGCCGGTGATGACGGCGTTCGTCGCCCCGGTCTTCGTGGCCCCACCGGCCCAGTCCGGTCAGGCGGAGGATGACGGCGCCGATGAGCCGGCACCGCGATCACGCCAGCGTCGCGGCCGGTCCGCGGCTGAGGAGTCCGAGTCGGTGGACGTGCCCGCGGACGGGAGCGGATCGGAGGAGCGCAGGCTCCAGGATCGTGAGCAGGAGGACGGCGACGAGGAGAGCCGGCGCCGCAAGCGCCGCCGAGGCGGCCGCCGCCGCCGCCGTTCCGAGGACGGCGAGGACGTGGACGCCGACGGCGAGGACACCCAGTCCGAGGATGGCGAGGACGAGGGAGATGAGGAGGAGTCCGGCTCGTCGGAGGGGAGTCGACGGCGGCGGCGACGGCGACGCCGCGGCGGGGACGACCTGGACGGCATGGCCGACGAGCCGAACACGGTGGTCAAGGTCCGCCAGCCCCGGACCAAGTCCGCCGATGACACCGCATCCCTGAAGGGCTCGACCCGACTCGAGGCCAAGAAGCAACGGCGCCGGGAAGGTCGCGAGGCCGGTCGGCGCCGGGCACCGATCCTGACCGAGGCGGAGTTCCTCGCGCGCCGGGAGTCAGTGAACCGGGTGATGGCCGTTCACCAACAGGCGGATCGCACCCAGATCGCCGTCCTGGAGGACGGGGTCCTGGTCGAGCACTACGTGACCAAGGCGGCTTCGGCCTCGGCCAGCGCCAGCGGCCCGATGGTGGGCAATGTCTACCTCGGTCGCGTCCAGAACGTCCTGCCGAGCATGGAGGCGGCCTTCGTCGACATCGGTCGGGGTCGCAATGCGGTGCTCTATGCCGGTGAGGTCAACTGGGATGCCGCCGGCCTGGACGGGCAGCCCAAGCGGATCGAGTTCGCGCTGAAGTCGGGGGATCCGGTGCTGGTGCAGGTCACCAAGGATCCGGTCGGGCAGAAGGGCGCCCGCCTCACCAGCCAGATCTCCCTGCCCGGCCGGTTCCTGGTCTACGTCCCGGACGGATCGATGACCGGCATCAGCCGCAAACTGCCCGACACCGAGCGCAGCCGACTGAAGTCCATCCTGAGGCGGGTGATGCCCGAGGGTGCCGGGGTGATCGTGCGCACTGCGGCCGAGGGTGCCCCGGAGGAGGCCCTGGAGCAGGACGTGCAGCGCCTGCAGGCCCAGTGGGAGAACATCAGCGCCCGGGCTGGCACGGCCAACCCGCCGACCCTGCTCAGCAGTGAGCCGGACCTGGCCATCAAGGTGGTGCGCGACATCTTCAACGAGGATGTCAATCGTCTGGTGGTCTCCGGTGACACCGCGTGGCCATCGGTCCATGAATACGTGTCATCCGTCGCACCGGACCTGGTCGACCGGATCGAGCACTGGGTCGGGACCGAGGACCTCTTCGCCTCCTATCGGGTGAACGAGCAACTGGCCAAGGCACTGGATCGCAAGGTCTGGCTGCCTTCGGGTGGCTCGCTGGTGATCGATCGAACCGAGGCCATGACGGTCATCGACGTCAACACCGGCAAGTTCACCGGCCAGGGCGGCAACCTGGAGCAGACGGTGACGCGCAACAATCTCGAGGCCGCCGAGGAGATCGTCCGCCAGCTCCGACTACGGGATATCGGCGGGATCATCGTGGTGGACTTCATCGACATGGTGCTGGAGAGCAACCGCGACCTGGTCCTGCGCCGCGGGGTGGCGTGCGGGGGCGGGGCGGGGCACGCGCCCGGGGGCGGTGGGGTCCCCTCTCGGCGT